>Ga0315329_10000151_pt1 | contig 26581 bp, 23 predicted proteins | sample M150032315metaG_FD_203459 | JGI IMG/M metagenome (GOLD analysis project Ga0315329, IMG submission 203459) | Ammonia-oxidizing marine archaeal communities from Monterey Bay, California, United States - M1 500m 32315 | ecosystem: Environmental > Aquatic > Marine > Coastal | place: USA: California...
CATCCTGATGTCCGTATGTCGGTGCTTGAAATTCGCTGGGGCCTGAGCCCTGATATGACGTGCACCCAAATCCTGCCGGGGCTTGTCGGGGCCGACGTAGCCAAGGAGCTGATCTGGACTGGCCGCGAGGTCAACGGCGAGGAGGCTGTCCGCATTGGTCTCGCCACCAAGCTGTGCGCTGACCCCCATGCCGAGGCGATGGAGCTCGCCCACACGATCGCAGGGAAGAGCCCCCATGCGGTCCGGGCTGGCAAACGTCTGGTCGAGGGGTTCGCCGGGCAGGACTACGCCACGGGATTCCGCAACGAACGCGAAGAGATCGGCGCGCTGGTGGGATCTCCGAACCAGGTCGAAGCCGTGAAGGCCTTCTTCGAGAAGCGCCCCCCAGACTTCGCCGACGTTCAGGACTGATCAGTGAGCGACGATCGTTACGAAGATGGCGTATTCCTCGGCACCGTTGACACTGAGGTGGTCGATGGGCACATCCTCACCATGGCCATAAATCGGCCGGCGAAATACAACGGGTTCACGCCACAGATGATGGACGACATGGTTGATGCCTTCACTCGGCTCCACGAGGATCCGGACCTGTGGGCAGGCGTGATCCATGCCAACGGCGATCATTTCACCGCTGGCCTGGATCTTCCCCGCTGGTCTGAGCGCATGAAGGGCGGGGGCGAACGCGGCGAGCGTCGAGGTGGCCGGATCGATCCAACGGCTCTCGGTCGCAGCTGTAGTAAGCCGATCATCTCGGCGGTGAAAGGGATCACCTACACCCTCGGCATCGAGATGATGTTGGCTGGCGACATTGTCGTTGCGGCCGACGATTGTCGCTTTCGTCAGCACGAGCCGCTACGTGGCATTCATGCCACCGGCGGCGCCACCATTCGCATGGTGCAACGCGGCGGTTGGGGCAACGCCATGTATCACTTGCTCACCAGCGACGAGTTCGGCGCTGACGAGGCGCTCCGCTGCGGCTTCGTGCAGGAGGTCGTCGCCGTCGACGAGGTCTTCGGGCGAGCCCTCGAGCTAGCCCGAGTGATCTGTGAGGGTGCGCCGCTGGCGGTCCAGGCCACCAAGGCGGCGTCTCGCCGGTATGTGGTCGAGGGCGAACGAGTGGCGATCGATGCATTCAGCGCCACGCAAGCTGAGCTTGCCGCGACCGACGACTTCACCGAGGGGGTTGCAAGCTTCGTTGAGCGCAGAGCCCCAAAATTCAGGGGCTGCTGAGGCTCTGGGATCCGCCACAGTGCACTGATCGACGACTGCTCCTTCGTGTGCCGCTGCCTGTCACACTTGGTTCGTAGGGTGCGGCCATGCCTGTGTCGGCAACGATTGAAATACGTGCGTGTTGGGTCCACGAGGGGCGCGCAGCTGAGCTCGTCCGAGAGCTGAAGTACGGCCGTGCGACCGCTGCAGTGACACAGTTCGCCGACGCTATGGCGCTCCTGGTGCCGCCAGTCGACATGATCACGTGGGCACCGGCTTCCGTTGAGCGCCAGCGAAGTCGCGGGTTCGACCAGGCTGAACTGCTGGCCCTTGCAGTGGCGAACCGCACCGGGCTCAGGGCGCGTCGGCTTGCGCGGCGGGGAAGCGATACGCCGCAGACTGCTCGAGATCGAGCTGGGAGGATTGCTGGGCCGTCGCTTGCGCCCGTGGGCCGGAGGCTTCGACGGCTGCCGTCAGTGCTGGTCGTTGATGATGTGGCGACGACGGGGGCCACGCTGCGGGCAATGGCAGCCTTGTTGCGAGATCGCGGGGCTGGTGATGTCTGCGCTCTTGTGGTCACCCAAGCCGTGATTCGTGATCAAGGCCCCGTCTCGCCCGGCTGCTACCACCTGCGCGACGCAAAGGGTGTACCGTCGGAATTACACCACTACCGGAGGTAACGAATGGACGTCTCCATCAGCGCACGGCATGTGAAAGTAACGCCGCGGTTGGAGGAGGTGATTCAGGAGAAAATTGGCGGGCTTGATCATTACCTTGATGGGCTCGACTATGCCGAGGTCCATTTTGATCAGGCTCGAAATCCCCGAATATCCGACAAAGAGACTTGTGAGGTCGTCATCGAGGGGCACGGTCATCACCTGCGTTGCAAGGTGCATGCTCCAGACCCCTTCACCGCGATCGATATGGCCGAGGCGAAGCTTGAGCGCCAGATCCGCAAGCTCCGCACCAGGATCCAGCGGCGCCAGCAAGGTGACGGCACCACGATCCGTGTGATCAATGACGATTCCGTAGCGTTGAAATCGGTGGGCGGCTCAGTGCCCGTCGACACATCGATCGGAGACGTCGACGAGACCGAGGACGAGGTGATGCCGAGCATCGTCAAAACGAAGCGCTTTCATCTCGGTCCACTCACGCCCGATGAAGCTGTACTCAAGATGGAGCTGCTAGGTCACGGGTTCTTCTTCTTCGTCAATAGGGAGACAAGCCGCAGCGCGGTTGTGTATCTCCGTGAGGACGGTGACGTCGGCTTGATCGACGAAGCGGGATGACCGCTACGAGGCTGTGCCTCCTGCTCTAGACGTGCACATTGCGGTTTGTGATTATCACGCGCTGTTTCGGCGGGATCTGATCATGGAGTTCGAAGATGGCGACGACAACCGCCAGTTCGCCAGGTAACAGCTGATACCGGAACAGCCCGTCGACGGGCTTGGTGCGTGACCGAGGCTCGCCGGAGTGTGTCGGTAGACTCAATCGCAGTTATGAGCATTTTTAGCAAGCTCCTCAGAAGTGGTGAAGGGCGAAAGCTCAAGGCCCTTCAGGCACTGGTCCCCGATATCAACGCGATGGAATCCGAGATCGAGGTATTGAGCGATGACGCGCTCAAGGCCAAGACAGGTGAATTCCGTTCGCGTCTCGATCAGGGCGAAGAGCCTGATGATCTGTTGATCGAGTCCTTCGCCGTTGTGCGTGAAGCAGCCCAGCGCGTGCTGGGCCAGCGTCATTACGACGAGCAGCTGGTTGGCGGCGCGGCGCTCCACCTCGGGTGGGTCGCCGAAATGAAGACGGGTGAGGGCAAGACCCTCACGTCGACCTTGCCCATCTATCTCAACGGCGTAACCGGCAAGGGCGTCCATGTCGTCACTGTCAACGATTATCTCGCCAGGCGTGACGCCGAGTGGATGGGCCAGATTCACGGATGGCTGGGTCTAGAGATGGGCCTCGTCCTTGCCGGCAATCGCGACAGCACCTACAAGCGAGCCCAGTACGCCGCTGACATCACCTACGGCACCAACAACGAATTCGGCTTCGACTATTTGCGAGACAACATGGCGATGTCCCGTCAGAAGCAGGTACAGCGAGGTCACCATTACTGCATCGTCGATGAGATCGACTCGATCCTGATCGATGAGGCCCGTACACCGTTGATCATCTCCGGCCGAGTCGCTGACGCCGCCAAGCTCTATGTGAAATTTGCGTCGATCGCTCGGGGTCTTCAGCGCGATGTCCACTACGAGGTCGACGAAGAGAAGCGCACTGTTGCTCCACTCGAGGAAGGTGTGCACGCCGTCGAGCGTGCTCTTGGCATTGAGAACCTCTACGACCAGGTGTCGTCGAATCTCGTCCATCAACTCCAGGCTGCGTTGCGTGCCAAGGAGCTGTACCGAAAGGACAAGGACTACATCGTCAGCTCCAAGGGCGAGGTAAACATCGTCGACGAGTTCACCGGTCGTGTCCTCCAAGGGCGTCGCTGGTCTGATGGCCTGCACCAGGCAGTCGAGGCCAAGGAGGGCGTATCGATCAAGGAAGAGAACCAGACGCTCGCCACGATCACGCTCCAAAACTATTACCGCTTGTATGAGCGCTTGGCCGGAATGACCGGTACTGCTGAGACAGAGGCGGCGGAGTTTGTTGGTACCTACGGCCTGCACGTCGTGCCAGTGCCGACGCATCGCCCGCTCGCTCGTATCGACGACGGTGACCTGATCTACAAGACCGAGGCCGCCAAGTTCGCCGCGTGCATTGACGACATCACTGAACGCCACGAGCGAGGTCAACCTGTGCTGGTCGGCACTGTGTCGGTCGAGAAGTCCGAGGTGCTTTCGCGCGAGATGGAGAAGCGAGGTATTCCCCACGAGGTGCTCAACGCCAAGCAACATCTGCGTGAAGCCGAGATCGTCACCCAGGCTGGCCGTCTCAACTCCGTCACTGTTGCTACCAATATGGCCGGTCGAGGCGTTGATATTTTGCTCGGCGGTAACCCAGAAGGCCTTGCCAACCGGGACGCTCAGGCTGAAGGACTCGAGCCTGGAACTGATGAATTCACGGCTCGCTACGGTGAACTCCTCGCGAGGCATGAGATTACAACCGAGGCGGAGAAGCAGAGGGTGCTAGACCTCGGTGGCCTCTATGTGCTTGGCACCGAGCGCCACGAGAGTCGCCGGATCGACAATCAGCTGCGCGGCCGTTCTGGCCGTCAGGGTGACCCTGGCGCCAGCCGGTTCTACCTCTCCCTCGAAGATGAGCTCATGCGCTTATTCGCCACCGGTGCGATGAACTGGGTCATGGATCGGGCTTTGCCTGACGATGTGCCGATCGAGGCCAAGATGGTCACGAAGGCCATTGAGCGGGCTCAGAACACCGTCGAGCAGCGCAACGCGGAGACTCGCAAGAACGTGCTGAAGTATGACGAGGTCATGAACGAGCAGCGCAAGGTGATCTATCGGCGCCGTGGCCAGATCCTTGATGGCGCAGATTTACGGGACGAGGCTCTCGAGTACCTGACCGACGCCGTTGAGGGTGCCGTCGGCACCTATTGCGTGTCGGACATCTTCGAGGAGTGGGATCTCGAAGGCTTGCTCACCCAGATCGGCACACTCTGGCCGAGCGAGTTAACACTGGAGCAGACCAAGGAGTGCCGGGCCATCGAGTCGCTTGAAGAGCTCCTTTATGACGAGGGTCTTGCGCTTTACGAAGCCCGCGAGGCGGAGTTGGGCGAGGAAGTCCTGCGACAGGTTGAGCGTCAGGTAATGCTTCGCATCATTGATCAGATGTGGCGCCAGCACCTGCGTGAGATGGACCTTCTGCGTGAAGGAATTCATCTGCGGGCAATGGGCCAGAAGGATCCCGCCACTGAGTGGCAGCGTGAAGGATTCGAGATGTTCGGGATGATGATGACGAGCATCGCACTCGACTTCGTCAAGTATGTGATGCACGTCCAGGTGGCCACACAAGAACGCGACGAGAACGGCAATGTGATTCCCCAGCAAGCCGTGGCGGACGAACCCCAGATTGAGGGCCTCACCGAGGAAAAATCCGACGCCTCGTCGGGTCCCTCGGTTTCGCGGATCCCTGACGCTGGTGCTCCTGCTCTGGTGAAGGCCAACCAGACCCGCAACCGGGCTCCGGTGGTGAAGTCTGCTCTCGAGAAGGTCGGCCGCAACGACCCGTGCCCGTGTGACAGCGGCAAGAAGTACAAGCAGTGTCACGGGCGGGCAATCGCCGCCGAATAACCTCGGCACGCTCTAGCGTTAGCCAGGACCATGCAGGACTTCTCTGATCAGATCACCGCGATCCGTAGCCGTGTCGATGAAGCACGCGGCTACCTTCGGGTCGGCGAGCTTGAGATGCGTCAACCGCAACTCGAAGCTGAAGCATCGCGCCCCGACCTCTGGGATGATCAGGACAAGGCTCGCAAGGTCACCTCCGAACTCGCCAGGGTCAACGAGGACCTGGAGCTGTATTCTCAGCTCAGCGGCGATGCTGACGATACCGCCACTCTCCACGAGATGGCTCGCGAGGAAGACGACGAGTCTCTTGAACTCGAGATCGCTGAGGCGCTCGGCGCGCTAGAGACCCAGCTCGGGGAGTTGGAGATGCGGGCGCTCTTCACCGGGGAGTTCGATGAAGGCGACGCCGTTTGTCAGATCAAGTCCGGCGAGGGTGGCACGGATGCTCAGGACTGGGCCGAGATGCTGATGCGCATGTACAACCGCTGGGCCGATCGACGGGGTTTTGAGATTGAAGTCACCGCAGTAAGCGAGGGCACCGAGGCTGGCCTCAGCAGTGTCGAGTTCATCCTGAAGGGAAGACACGCCTACGGCCTGATCAGAGGCGAGCATGGCGTGCATCGCCTTGTGCGCATTTCGCCGTTCAACAACGAAGGCAAACGCCAGACCGCCTTCTGCGCCCTCCAAGTCGCCCCCTTCTTCGAAGCGGTTTCAGAAGAGATCGAGATCGACGAGAAGGATCTCCGAATCGATACCTACCGTTCGTCGGGCGCCGGCGGCCAGCATGTGAACGTCACCGATTCAGCGGTGCGGATAACCCACTTGCCGACGGGGCTGGTCACGAGCTGTCAGAACGAGCGAAGCCAGCACCAAAACAAGGACCGCGCCATGCAGGTGATGGCGGCCAAGCTTCTCGACCTTGAACGCAAGAAGCGTGATGAAGAGATCGCGGGCATTACCGGCGTGCAGCAGAACGTGGGCTTTGGTAGCCAGATCCGTAGCTACGTGATGCAGCCGTATCAGATGGTGAAGGATCTCCGAACTGAACACGAAACGGCCCAGGTCGAGAACGTGCTCAACGGCGATGTCGATCCGTTCATGGAGGCGTACCTCCGTTGGACCCGAGCTCAAGCTACTGAAGCATGAGTCACTCGATCGACACAATCGAAGAACTCGAGCAGCAGCGGTTTGAGGCGATGATCAGTGGTGACGCTGAAACACTTGACGTGCTGTTGAGTGAAAGCCTCAGCTACGTCCACAGTCATGGTGGTGCCGACACCAAGACCATGTTCTTGGACAATGTCCGCAATGGCCCGGTGCGGTACCACATGGCTGAGCGGCTCGACACCGAGATCCGTCTGGTTGGCGACACAGGTGTGGTCACTGGTCGTGCCAAGCTCGCTGTTTCTTTCAAGGATCAACCAATCGATCTGGACCTGCGGTACACGGCGGTGTGGATTCACGGCGAAGTTGGATGGCAGTTCGAAGCTTGGCAATCGACCAGCATCGCGTGATGTCGCGTTGGCTTACTGCGCTGCTTGCAATTCTGGTGGCTGGCTGTGCAGTACCCCGAACGGAGTACACGGATCGAGTGGAGGTCGACCAGGCCGAGATCGTGATCTTCTTCGTGAAGGATGGTTATGACGGAGATGTCGAAGCAGCGCTCGCTGCGCTTCGCCAGCGCATGACGAACGCGGATGAGATGCAGCTTCAGCGGCGCACCACTGAAGAGGTCGAACTCGACCCAGTACTGCTCGCGAGCGCCTTCGGAGCGGACTCAGGTGAAATGGGCGAGGTGGGAGAGGCAGTGCTCGTTGATCTTCCCGTCGACCTCGGCGACGAGTGGTTGGTGGAGACGGGAGACATCATGGCCCGTCAGCCCGGCGTGCAGACTGTCACGATTGGCAATCCGAGTCGAAGAGTCGACTCGCTCTGCTATTGGGGCGACGGGACCGACATGATTCTCTGGCTCGCAGACCTGGACTCGGTCGCTGTGATCAACGAGCTTCGGTCTGATTATCCCGGGATTTTGGCAATTGAGACGCTCAGTCAAACGGTCGCGTTCGAGCAGATGCTGGTCCTTCTTGAGTTCCAACCGGAGCTCTCGAGCCTTCTGTCGGTCGAGACAATGCCGCTCGCGCTACGGGTCGATATCGGGGTCGGTCCGTTCGGTAGCGAGCTGATGGCGATTCGGGATGATCTTGAGTCGAGGGCAAGTATCAGCTCTGTGATCGGGCGTCCGCCCAGCACGGTTCAGACGGTATGTCCGTGATGACACTGGATCAGGTCACCGCACTGATAGCGTCTCGCAGTCTGGCGAGCGCTTTGTCCACAGGATCGGCATGATCAAACTCGAGAACGTCACCAAAGTCTATAAGGGCGACACTGTCGCGTTGCGCGACGCCACGCTCGATATCGCCAAGGGGGAGTTCGTGTTCCTCGTCGGAGCGTCCGGCTCCGGGAAGTCCACGTTTATTCGGCTCCTCAACCGTGAGGAAGTGCCTGAGCACGGACGAATTTTTGTTGCCGGCAAAGACATCGCTCATCTGGGTGCGTGGAAGGTGCCGTACCTTCGCCGCAACATCGGCTACATCTTCCAGGACTTCAAGCTGCTCCCCAACAAGACGGTCGGCGAAAATGTCGCATTCGCCCTTGAGGTGATCGGCAAACCCCGCCATGTCGTCAAGAAGCAGGTGCCGGCCATTCTTGAGCTCGTCGGTCTCACCGAGAAGTTGGACAACTTTCCACACGAACTCTCCGGTGGCGAGCAACAGCGTGTGTCGATCGCTCGGGCATTCGTCAATCGGCCGTTGATCCTCTTGGCCGATGAGCCCAGTGGCAACCTTGACCCTCAGACGTCGGTAGGCATCATGCGCCTTCTCGACCGCATCAATCGCACTGGTACCACCGTTGTGATGGCCACCCATGACCGCGGCATCGTCGACACGATGCGGCGGCGTGTCATCGAACTCGACCGGGGAGTGATCGTGCGCGATCAAGCCCGCGGCGTCTACGAGTAGGGGAGGTAGTCATGACAATCAGTCCCATCTACGCCCTACGCGAGACCGGCCAGAACCTCTGGCGAAACATTCTTCTCACCACTGCCACCATCATTACGATTGGTGTGTCGCTGCTGATGTTCGGCTCGTTCTTCATGTTCGACTACGCCGTGGACAACGCCACCCAGCGATGGGAAGGCGGCATCGAGTTCGTCATCTGGATGAGCCCTGAGGCATCTGTCGAACAGGACGCCGCCATCCAAGAGGCGTTGAATAGCAGCCCGCAAATTCAGGAGCACACCTACGTCGACCAACTCGAGACGTTCGAAGAGTTCAAGGAACTCTTCGCCGACACGCCCGAGATGATCGAAGTCGTTACCCCCGACGCCATGCCCCCCTCGTACCGAGTGGTACCGCTCAATCCCGACGCTGACGTTGTCGAGGAACTGGCCAACCAGTTCCGCGGTCGACCCGGCGTCAAGGAAGTTGTGTCCGCGAATGAAACTATTCGCGCCATCCAGGACCTGGCTGATCGCGTCGGGCTCTTCTTGTTCCTCGGATCGTTTGTGTTGCTGGCAGCTGCCACCTTGCTGATCCTCACCAACATTGTGAGCGCTATCCGCAACCGCGGCCGTGAGATTGAGATCATGAAGGTGGTGGGTGCAACCAACTGGTTCATCCGCATTCCGTTCATGCTGGAGGGCTTGGCTCAGGCACTGATCGGTGCGCTATTTGCCTGGGGCGGTCTCTACGCGTTCCGGCGCTTTGTGATCTCTGAGTTCAGCGAACCGGATGGGCTTGAGTTGTTGGCTGGCTTCGAAGTCAGCGACAACGAGTTCTTCTCCACGAGCATCTTGGTGCTCGGCATCGCGGTTGCGGTGTCGGTGGTCGGCTCGCTCGTGGCCGTCACCCGCTATCTCGACGCCTGATCGGGGCTCGGCTTGCGGGCCTGCAGTTCTGCCCCTCAACGCCGGTGGTGACTAGGGTCGCCACATGGCTGAGCTCACTACTGTTCTGACCGGCGTCGACTTCGGAGAAGGCCCGCGTTGGCATGACGGTCGGCTGTGGTTTTCCGACTTCTACCGAGGAGGCGTCTACACGCTGGACGGAGAGGGGAACGAGGAGCTCCAGTTGCAACTCGACGACCGGCCTTCGGGGCTGGGTTGGATGCCCGACGGCACCATGTTGGTGGTCTCAATGGTCACCCGCTGCGTCCTTGCCGTCGGCACCGACGGTGAGACGCGAACTCATGCCGATCTCTCTGGGCTCGCCACAGGATTTTGTAACGACATGGTGGTGGCCGCAGACGGCACAGCGTATGTCGGTAACTTCGGCTTCGACTCCGAGGCCGGGGGCAAGTTCGCCACCGCAATGCTCATTCGTGTCAGTCCTGAAGGCGAAGTCAGCGAGGCTGCCGCCGACTTGATGTTCCCCAACGGCGCGGTCATCAACCCTGACGGCTCGACGTTGATCGTGGGGGAGACATACGGGAGCCAGTACACGGCCTGGGACATTGCGGCCGATGGCACGCTGTCGAACCGACGACTGTGGGCCACGGTTGAAGGTTCGGCCCCCGACGGGTGCTGTCTTGACGCCGAGGGTGGCATCTGGATGGCGGATTTCATCGGTGGACGCGTCGCTCGTGTGGTTGAGGGCGGCGAGATCACCGATGAAATCGCTACTGGACAGCACGCTGTGGCGTGCATGCTGGGTGGTGCGGATCGCCGAACTCTCTACATCTGTCGGTCGCCGAGCTCGGATCCCCGAGAGCTGCGGGGTAAAGGTTTGTCGGCGATTCTCACTGCTCAAGTGGCAGTGCCAGGCGCTGGGCTGCCATAGTTTCGCCGATCTCACCGAGGAGACCCGATGGCCATTGATTTCACCTTGACTCCCGAGCTTGAAGCGATTCGTGACCGCGTGCGGGCGTTCGTTGTCGATGTCATCAAGCCTGCCGAGGATGTGATCGACGGTCATAACGGTGGGGCAGCGCTGGAGGGAAAGGCACGCATTGAGGCGTTGATCGACCTTCGAAAGAAGGCGTACGAGGCAGATATCTGGTTGCCTCACATGCCCGCGGAATGGGGTGGTATGGGCCTTGGCCATGTGGAGCTCGCCATGGTGCAGGCCGAAGCCGCAAAGAGTCATTACGGCCCGTGGGTGTTCAATTGTCAGGCGCCCGATGAGGGCAACATGCACACGCTGTTGCACTGGGCGACCCCCGAGCAGGCCGATAAATACTTGAAGCCACTCTGCAAGGGGACGTCTTGGTCGTGCTTCGCCATGACTGAGCCCGAGGTTGCGGGCTCTGATCCCACGCTGATCCGCACCAGCGGCTATCAGGACGGTGAGGAATGGGTGCTGAACGGCCACAAATGGTTCATCTCCAACGCCCACCGGGCCAACTTCGCCATCCTCATTGCTCGGACCGAAGATGACCCGGACCTGCCGCAGGCGGCCAATACAGCGTTCATCATTGACCTTCCGCAAGCGGGCTGGAACGAGGTTCGCCAGATCGAGACGATGCACGGCGGAACCGGTCACTCCGAGATCCTGATCGAAGACCTTCGAGTGCATGAGAGTCAGATGCTGGGTGGCCGCGGTCAGGGGCACATGCTCGGGCAATATCGTCTCGGCCCGGCTCGCCTCGCTCACTGCATGCGCTGGATAGCTCAGGCGGAGACGGCTCTGGACATGATGGTCGAGCGTTCCCTCGACCGCTACAGCCATGGCTCGATCCTTGCCGAGAAGCAGGGTGTTCAGTGGCTGATAGCGGACTCTGCGATGGAGCTCTACCAGTGCAAGTTGATGGTTCTGCACGCGGCATCCAAGATCGATGCCGGAGTTGACTTCAAGAGCGAGGTCTCCATGGCCAAGCACTTCGTGGCGAATTCGCTGAATCGGATCATCGACCGCTCGATCCAGGTGCATGGGGCGCTCGGCTATTCAACCGACACGCCACTGGCGCACATGTATCAGCATGCTCGGTGGGCTCGCTTCGCCGATGGCGCTGACGAGGTGCACCAGATGCGGATCGCTCAGCGAACGATTGCGGCATGGAAGGACCACGGGACAACCCGGGCTGCTACCGGCGACCTCCCCATCTGATCATGACGAACTACTTCGATCTCACAGGAAAAATCGCTCTCATCACCGGCGGCGGGCGAGGGATGGGCCGCGAGATGGCTCAGGCGTTCGCCGAGCACGGCGCGGACGTCATTATCGCCAGCCGCAAGCTCGACGTGCTCAACGCTGCCGCGGCGGAGATCGCCGAGTCAACGGGCCGTCGAGTGGTCGCCAGGCAATGCCACGTAGGGGAGTGGGATCAGGTCACCGCACTTGTCGAATCCGTATACGAGGAGTTCGGCCACATCGATGTCCTGGTCAACAACGCCGGGATGAGTCCGCTCTACCCGTCGTTGTCGGAGGTTAGCGAAAAACTTTGGCAGAAGGTCATCGACGTCAACCTCACCGGCCCGTTTCGGATGTCGGCTCTGGTCGGCGAGCGCATGCAAGCCGGCGAGGGCGGCTCGATCATCAATGTCAGTTCGACCTCTTCGATTCGGCCGGGCAAGGCAGAAGTCCCGTATGCGGCGGCCAAGTCCGCGATCAACAGCCTCACGACCGGGCTCGCCCAGTCGTTAGGACCGAATGTCCGCGTCAACTGCCTGATGCCTGGCCCATTCCGTACGGACATCAGCGATGCCTGGGACTGGGATGCGATCGAGCGGATGCTGAGGCCAACGCCGATGAAGCGTGTGGGAGAAGCCCATGAGATTGTCGGAGCGGCTCTTCTCTTGGCGAGTGACGCAGGGTCCTACATCAATGGTTCGATTATTCGGGTCGATGGCGGCGTCACCGGTGTGGTCACCGGAGGCTGATCACACGCTTCGCGCTCTGTTTGCCGAGTCGAGTGATTTGCCCCCATCTGCGCAGCATCGCCCCGATCCGGGCACGTGGCTACGCTACGCGGATGGTCGATATCCGAGGGCATGCTGAGGATGGGTTTGGTGCGGTCGCCGATGCGTTCCGAGCGAACTTTGATGGTGTGGAACTGGGGGCAGGGTTCTGCCTCTATGTCGATGGCAAGAACGTTGTTGACCTGACCGGCGGCTACGCCGACGTTGAGCGAACTCGGCCCTACGACGATGACAGCCTTCAGCTTGTCTTCTCGTCTACCAAAGGCGTAGCGGCGATTTGCCTCGCCATGCTTTTTGATCAAGGGGTGCTTGACTACGAGGCAAACGTGGCGTCCATCTGGCCGGAGTTTGGTGCCGCTGGCAAGGAGAACATCCCGATCAGTTGGCCGCTCAGCCATCGCGCCGGGCTGGCCACGGTTGATAACCCGCCACCGTTAGAGGAAGTTCTCAAGGTTCAGCCGGTTCTTGATGCGCTGGCCGACCAAGCCCCACTGTGGGAGCTCGACGGCAGCCATGGCTACCACGCCATCACCTACGGCTGGATTGCCGCAGAGATTCTGCATCGGTTGACGGGGGTTCGGATGAACGCGTGGCTCCAAGAACATGTGGTCACGCCACTCGGTGCGGAGTTTTGGATGGGGCTTCCCGAGGCGCAGAACCATCGGGTATCACCCGTGCGAGCTGCAGCGCCTCCCACTGACCCGGCTGCCCTCGAGCGGATTCTTGCCATGTTTGCCCCCGGGGCGATGGGTGGCCGGGCCCTCACCCTTGACATGTCGCTGGGGCTGCTCGATGCAGATATGTCGTGGAACCGGCCCGACGTGTGGCCATCGGAGATCCCGGCCGCTGGTGGCATCACCAATGCTGCATCTCTTGCCCGGATTTATGCCGCCACCATCGGCGAAGTCGATGGCGTGCGGCTTTTCGGTGATGACACGCGAACGTTGGTTACCACGCCGGTTACCTCGGGGATGGATAAGTCACTCTTGCTGGATACCAAGTTCGGCATGGGATTCATGCTGACTGATGGCATCTTGCCGTGGATTGGCCCGCGTACGTTTGGACACGTAGGCGCCGGCGGGTCGGCCGGGTACGCCGACCCTGACCTTGGGATCGGTTTCGGATACGTGATGAACCAGATGGCGCCCGGAATCTTGGGTGATGAGCGCTCGGGCGCTCTCACGGCGGCGGTACGCGGCTGTCTCTAGTCGCGCTGAGTTCCGACCTTCAAGTCCTTGAAGGGGATGCCCTTGTCGACGGAGATGTCGCGAGGCAGGCCGAGCACTCGGTCGCCGATGATGTTTCGCTGGATCTCGTTGGTGCCGCCGGCGATGCCCATCTGGAGGCCAGTGAGGGCGAGGCGTTGCCATGTCGCTCCGGCGGCGTCGCCCCACGCCATACTTTCGATGCCGACGATCTCGAGTGAGAGGTCGCGATACAGATTGCCAATGTTGGTGGCGATCAGTTTGGTGAGCGAACCGCCAGGCCCAGGGGTCTTACCGGCCTGAAGTTCGGCTCGAGTACGCATCCGCACGAGTGATGCGGTGGTCTCCATTTCGCGGAGCTTCATCAGCGTTTGCCGAATTACTGGATCGGTGATCTTGCCGTTCTTTTTGGCGACCTCGATGAGTTGGTCGCTGCGACTGGTGCTGATGCCCGAGGTGGTGCCGGTGCCGATGGCGACACGTTCGTACATCAACATCGCCGTGGCCATGTTCCAGCCGTTGTTGAGTTCGCCCAGCAGGTTGTCGAGGGGGATGCTGACGTCTGTGAAGAACACCTCGTTGAAGTGCTCGCCGCCGTCGATCTGGTGAATTGGGCGGATCTCGACCCCGGGCGTATCCATGGGCACAATGAACATCGATATGCCTGCGTGCTTGGCGACTTCAGGGTTGGTGCGAGCCACGATCACCCCGTAATCGGAGAGGTGGGCGAGTGTGGTCCAGACCTTCTGGCCGTTGATGACCCAGGTGTCACCGTCGCGCTCGGCCTTCGTCTGAAGACTTGCAACGTCGGAACCAGCCCCCGGCTCTGAGAACATCTGGCACCAGACGGTGCGGGCGGCGATGTTGTCGGAGAGATACGCCGCCTTTTGTTCATGGGTGCCGTACTCGTTTGTCATGGGAAGACACATGCCGTGGCTGATTGTGAGCTCGCCGGTCATGTCCGGGTACTTGGCGTATTCCTCTCGCCAGATCTGGTCGTGCTCTCTGGAGAGACCCTGACCCCCGTACTCGACTGGGTAGGTGAGTCCGGCGAGTCCGGCGTCTTGGAGCGCCGCTTGGAACTTCTTGCAGAAGCGCATGCGTGCGGCGCCGCGCTCTTCCGGTGCGCCATCGAGATGAATGCCTATGGCGTTCTCGTCGAGGAACGCGGTGCACTTGGAACGAAAGGCGTCAGCTTCAGCGGGGGCGAGGGCAGTGTCCGGCATCGGAACTCCTGGGAAGTTAGTAATCGTTCACATGCTAGCGGCCGGGGTGGATGGCGTGCGAACCCGCGTCACCATCACACTGGTCGATCGGTGGCCTGCGTCTAGGGTCGGCGCATGGGAATTAGACGAGTCGTTACTGGCCACGATGAGACCGGACAGGCGGTGTTTGTTTCAGACGCGGTGATTGAACCGATCACGCTGGCGTTGGTACCTGAAACCGAGTTCTACAGACTTTGGGGTTCTGAGCAGAGGTCGAGCTTCCCTGACAATGGAGCGGAGCCGGTGGCGCCGACATACTTCCCCGGCCCGAGCGGCTTCCGTTTCGGCGTTTTTACGGTGGCGCCGAACACGGCGGTCTTCACCGAAGACTTTGACGTCGGGGCTGCTCTGGTCGAGATGGAAGAGAAGCTCCCGGGGATGGCCGCTCACATGGAGCCCAAAAATCCTGGGATGCATACGACAGCCTCGATCGACTACGAGTACGTCGTGTCAGGACGGGTCGTGTTGGAGCTCGATGACGGTGCAACTCGAGAACTCGGCCCTGGTGACACCGTCATCCAAAACGGCACACGCCACGCATGGAGGAACCCATATGACGAGCCGGCCATGATGGCCGTCGTGCTCATCGCGGCCGATCACTCAGACGTCTGAACAAGGATCGAGCGCAGGGAAATAGCGCCCGGCCAGATCGAAGTTGCGGCCGTGCTGCTCTAGAGTCGCCGATGCCAAACAGTGCCGATGCCGACAGTGGGGAGCGTTGATGCCTGGTGATGTATTCATCTATGACGCAGTGCGTGCGCCGCGAGGCAAAGGCAAAGCGGGCGCGCCGCTGTCGAACGTGTTACCCCATGAATTGGTCGGCCAACTGATCGACGAACTTGAGCGCCGTCATGGTGTCGTTCGCGACCACACGGAACGGTTCACGCTGAGCTGTGTTGGCCAGACCGGGGCACAGGGCGGCCACATCGGACTGGTTTCCAAGCTGCAGGCCGCACTGAACGACGACGTCGTGGTCCATACGGTCAACAACTATTGTGTTGGTGGCCTGACGGCGGTGGGGAACACGGCGCTGGCGATCCGCGCTGGTGAAGCCGACCTTGCGCTGGCCGGTGGTGTCGAAATGATGTCGCATGTGCCGTTTGGCGCGGATCAGGCCAGCTTCTTTACCGATCGAGAAGTGTCCGCTGCGCTGTCGTACGCTCCGCCGGGGATTGGCGCTGATTATCTCGCCCACACTCACGACGTCTCGCGCCAAAAGCTCGACGAGTGGGCATTGCGTTCGCACAGCTTGGCGGCGGCAGCGTGGAATGCAGGTCGCTACGACAATTGGGTCCTGCCGATCGTGGATCGTGACGGGGTGGAGCTCATTGCTCGGGACGAGACGATCGCCGAGCTTTCGTCGGAGAAGCTGGCGGGGCTTGCACCCGTGTTCGCGGCGATGGCGGGGGGTGCCTTTGATGCGATGCTCGAGCGAGAGCGACCCGGTACGGGGCCAATCGATCATCGCCACACGATTGCGCATTGTCCGCCGATCGCTGATGGCGCCTCGGTAATCCTGCTTGGTTCAGCAGAGGCAGGCGAGCGCTACGGTTTGACGCCTTTGGCTCGCCTCGTCCATCTCGTGGAGGCTGGCGGCGATCCGATCACCCAACTCACTGCCGGCGTGAAGGCGATGGATCGAGTCCTTGAGCGAGGCGGCTGGTCGCTCACGGATATGGACGTGGTCGAGTACATGGAAGCATTCGCGGTCGTACCGGCGTTGTTCGAGCGGCGCGACGATGTCGACATGGATCGGGTCAACGTCAATGGTGGCCATCTGGCGATGGGGCACCCCATGGGAGCGACGGGCGCAATCCTGATCACGGCGACCGTGGCTGAGATGCGGCGCACGGGGGCTGCGCGGGGGATCACTGTGGCCCACGGGGGTGCCGGCGTTGGCGTCGCGGCAGTTCTCGAGTCGGTCTAGCGGCTACAAGGATCTGAAGGCGAGATTGAGGCCCTTCACGGTGATGACGATCATCGTGGGATGGAGCCTTTGATGCTCACGCGATGGATGTCGCGGGGGTCATCGCCGTAGTCGTGCACGGCGTAGTGCATGGTGCAGCGGTTGTCCCACATCACCACATCACCGGTCTGCCAGTGATGGCGATGAACGTTGTCGGGCTGAACCGAGTGTTGGTAGAGGAAGTTCAGCAGCGGCACGCTCTCTGCCTCGGTCATTCCCTCGAACCTGGGCAGGGAGTCGACGGGTTTTGATATGTAGAGCGATCGACGGCCGGTTTCTGGATGTGTTCGCACGATTGGATGAAAGTTACGTGGAATCTCGCTGGCGCCAACCAAGGAAGCAAGTCGGGCTCCGGTGAACTCGCCTCGCATGCCGTCGAGCATCGCCTTCATCCCGTCCGATAGACGCTCGTATGCGTTGTATTGATTGGACCACATGGTGTCGCCGCCAACCGGAACGTCGCGCGCTGACAGCACGTTGAGCGCTGGTGGTTCATCCAGAAACGCAGAGTCTGTGTGCCAGTTTTCGGTCACGGCACCAGCCTTGCCTCGATTGTGCAGAGGCAGGACGGCAGGGTGAGACTCAAGATAGGTGACGAACGGACTGATACTGAACTCTCCCCACCTCGACGCGAACTCAACGTGTTCATCGATGGTTAGAAACTGACCGGGGAACACAAGCATGCAGAACTCGTGGAAGACCTGGCGGATTTCGGCAAAGTTGGCATCGGTGATTTTGGCGAGACGCACACCGGTCACCTCGGCGCCTATGGCGCCGCTCAAGCGTCTGGTGATGATCTCCTGGTTGTCTTGCGCCGATGGCATTCCTATCCCTTTGTTTTCAAAACGGCGGGGAGTGTGACACTGCCCGGCTCGAGTCTCGTGCCTGAACTACTCAGGATAAAACTGATCAGCCCGTAAAAGCCCGCCAAGGCAATGGCATCAAGGACCTGGCGGGTGGTGAAGTGCGCCGTGACCTCGCGCCAGCACTCCTCGCTGACGGTATTCGTGTCGTGCAGCTGATCAACTACGCCGACAAGCGCAGACTCCGCTGGAACCGTTAGTTTAGGAAGGCTTGCACCTGCGGCCGCGATCGAGTTCTCGTGCAGGCCCGTCTGCCTGCCGATGGCGACATGTTGGCGGTAGGGATACTCCCCCCGATCTCGATAGCACGAGCGGATAATGATCAGCTCTCGATGGCGGTCGTCAAGTGAGCTTCCTTTGAAGAAGTGAGCGATCAGTGGCCCAAGCGAGCGGAAGAGGTCGGCATGGTTTGCCAGGGTTGTATACACGCCGGCGCCACGACTCTCAGGCCGAAGCACGAATCTTGGCCACATGGACGTTTCGGCGAGGAGTTTGGCTGGCCACTCGCTCTCGGGAAGCGGTGCGACGCGCACGGCGTCAGCTCTACTCCAGCCTTGGGTGACATCGCTGTTGACCACGCGAAGCACGCTTTCCTGACCCGAATCGAGCGGTGTCTTGCAGGTGTTCAACACCCAACCCGCCAGACGGTAGAAGGCAACCGTTGCCATGAGGTCAAACGTTTGCGGCAGCGTGAACTGGTTCTGCAAGTGCTCCCAGGTGCTCTCGCTGATCGTGTTGTTTCCCATCAGTTCATCGACAGTCGTAAGGATGAGCCGCTCGATAGGTGCCAGCCGGGTGGTGCTTGGGCCGTCGAGTATCTCCTCGATCTCCTCGCTGGTGAGGCCCGCTTGTTGACCGATCCGGACGTGCTGGGTGAAGGGGTAAGGGGCCTGCGCTAGAGCCGTTGCTCTCAAGATGACGATTTCTCGGTCTCGTGCGGGCAGTGTTGATCGCCGCAGCAGATGGCTACCAAGGTGCAACCACGCGGTGAAAAGGTCCGGCGAGTTCGCCAGTGTCCGATACACGTTGGCGGCAGGTCGGAACTCGCCGCCAACGATTTCGTTGGCCTGGTCGATCAAACCTGTGGGCCACTCGTCAACAGGTAATGGAGCGATCCGCACACGACTCATTCGACGGCAAGCACGATCTTGCCAATATGGGCATCAGTGTTCATGTATTCGTGGGCGACGCTCAACTCATCGAGCGGAAATGTTCGGTCGAGCACCGGCTTCAACGCTCCGTCCTCGAACGCGGGTAGCAGGTCATCGGCGAATCGGGCGCTGCAGGCAAGTGCTTCTGCCGTTGATCGAGTACGGAACGTCACCCCGATGACTGACAGGCGCAGTCGAGCGACAAGATCGAGATCGATCGTGGCCTCTGCGCCTCCGTTGCGACCAACGGTCACGAAACGCCCCTCGAGATTCATCGTTTCGAGGCACGGACCGAGGAGCGAGCCGCCCACCTGGTCGATCACGACGTCGATGCCGCCGGTCGCATCACGGACCCGATCGGCCCACTGTGGCTGTGTCGTATCGACGACGAGCGACGCGCCAAGATCTCTCAACTCTCGGGTCTTCGCCGGTGTCCGTGTGGTAGCCACTATGTGACGAGCCCTGAGGTGAGCGGCGATCTGGATCGCCGCGGTGCCAACGCCGGAAGAACCGGCGGTTATCAGGATCGATTCATTGCTGGAAGCAGCGGCTGCGGTGACCAGCGCATCGTGGGCCGTGACGAACACGTTCGGAATCGCAGCGGCTCTGTCGAAGGAGAGTCCGGCGGGAATCGGCATGAGAGCGGCCACATCGACGGCAACGAACTCTGCGTGGCAGGCCGTTCCGCGGCCCATTACCCGATCACCAATCGACCAGGCACTGACGTCGCCGCCGATCGAGGTGATCACGCCGGCGAACTCGATGCCCGACGGTCGGGGACGAGCCTTTGGATTGGCGAGCTTCATGAGCGGCCGTCCAATGAGTTCACCCCGATTTATTCCTGCTCCCCGCACAGCGACCACGACCTGGGACGGGCCAGGGGTGGGATGCTCAACTTCGCGCAGTTCGAGTTGTCCGCCATCGCGACCCGGAATGATCCACCACTGTCTCACGAGCGTGATCCTACTTTGTTACCGGTCTGCCACAGGAACGATGATGGCGCCCGTTTCGTCGGCTACCTCTTTGCCTGTCCGAAGACTCGGGCACGGTCGCGCTCGCTGCTGGCTCGTCGCGACGATGTTGCAACGATGGCAAGCAGCGTTGATGTTGGCTCCTATGGAGCGCTGTTTTCTGGTGAGGCTGGTGACGCCCCCTGTGATGATCTTTATTGGCAGTCTCCGCTTGGTAGCGAGTACGAGTCGTTTGGTGCGAGCTGCGTGGGCCGCAGCTGCGGATCTTAAGAAATGTCTCGCTAGGGCGTCGCCGAGGGCGAGCGCGCCGCTCGTAGCACTGACAGTTGCCGCGGCCCGCTCAGTCAGAGGAGATCGCGTTTTCGGAACTGCCTGAGGACCGATCGGTCTCCGTCGTTGGCCCAGACCTGGCCCGGTCGCTCAGAAAACGGCGCCGAGGGTTCGTAGAACCCGGTCGATTTCTACGAGAGAAATCCGTTTCACCCGTGGTGGCGCGGAACCTTGCGCGTGCGTCGTGGGTGTGTTCATACTGTTTCGTCAGTTTGTTCACACGGCGCTCGTCCGGCGCGCCCGTTCTAGCAAGAACGTGTTACTCGTCGAAGCTGCCACAGGTGAACATGGCCTCGAAGAAGGCGGCCGCTAGAGCCTCCTCTTCCTCTGGGGAGGGATCCGTACCCGTGAGATCGCTGCTCATCATCGTTTCCAGGGTTTCGGCGTCGAGCGCGCCGGCGAAACATTCGGCCTCTTCCTGAGTTGCGCCGTCGGCGACCATCGAATCGACCATCAACTGATTCATGTCGACACAGTCAAAGAGCGACTCAATCAAGACGAGTTCCGCACCTTCGGGCGGGTCATCCTTAGGATTCCCGGCGAGAAGCTCATCGAGCAAGTCGTCGTCGAGGCCGGCAACAATCTCGCCAGCCAGGCAACGATTCTCACTATCTGTCAACTGGACATCGTCGACGGCGCTTTCCTCTTCGAGAAACGCTATGACCTCGTCGACTCGAGCGTCGCCGCCAGAATCACCTCCGCAGGAAGCGGCGATAAATGCGATAGCTGCCACAAATACCAGTTTCTTCATACTGACAGTGTACCAATTTCGCGCGATCCACACGTTGAGGCTGCGGGAGTAACGAGACTGACGCCGCGTTAAACCCCATCCCTCGAACAGCGTGGCTCGCTCGCGCAAAGTTGTGACAGAAGGGCACCTGGACCCGCAGAACCCGCCCGATCTCTGCGAAAGAAACCGCCGAATTCTGCGAGTCCCCCGAAGTGGGGGAGTCGTAGAATTCAGTTTCGCTAGTGCTGTAGCGGAAGTCGGTGCCAGCGTTGCGGGTCTGTTCACACGGATTCGCTGGTTTGTTCACACGGTGGCATTGGCAGGGTCAGGAATTTCTTGTCCGCCTGCGCGGCATGGAAGGAGGCCTTTGGTCTCTGTTGCATTCCCTGTCGTCTCGTACGCGAACCTGGCCGTTGCCGAGAGCCCCTCGACCGGTGCCGAGGTATGGAGCCGTTGCTGAAACATCTGGCCGAAGGCTGCGATCAGGCCGCCCCTGCTGCGAAGAGACACTCATACTTCCTTCCCGTTGGGAAGGCAGGCGATGCACGGCTGTCGATCGGCGAGTTCGTTTGAGCCGCGCCTCACCCGCCGGACGAGGGGCGCGTCTGCCCGATGACGGTGTCGGCTGCCCGTTCGCCAGAAGTGATGGCCCCCTCCACCGACGACAGGTAGGTGCCGTCGGTGCAGCTGTCGCCGGCGAAGAGCAGGCGGCCGTTGTGGCATGGCTCACCGAGCAGGCGGTAGTCGCCGGGGGCGGTGCGGGGAGTGGGGTAGGAGTAGACGCCCTGAGAAAAGGGGTCAGTGCTCCATGCCGACACTGCGGTCGCCTGCGGTGATTGGTAGGTGTCGGGGAACATGCGCTGGAGGGCGGCGAGGGTTACCTGGATGGCGGTACCGGGGTCGCGGGCGGCCTGCACGGCCGGTTGGGCGGCGCAGATCGCCACCAGGCAGGCGGCCGAGGGCGCGCCGGGGGACGCGCCAGCGGTGTCACTCACGTCGATGAACACCGATCTCGGGGTGATCGGATCGGGCACGCTCACGAAGTGCAGCGAGCGGGAAGGTTTCCGTCGCCAGAACGGGTTGGGAAAGCTGAGGGCGATCTTTTCGACCTGGCCGACCCCCATCCGATCGATCGCGCCCTGCTTGGCGTCCGGGAGCGGGGGGTCGAAGGTGATGGCATCGGCCTTCAAGACCCCGATGGGCACGGTGACGATCGCGTGGGAGCCCTCGAAGGTGGCTCCGCCGCTGGTCTCGACCGCGACGGCGGGGGTGCGGTCGGTGGGGTCGCCGCAGCGGATGGCGGTGACCTCGTGTTCGAGGAAGATGCGCTCTTGGTCGAGTGGGTCGGCCAGGACGTCGACCAGGTGGCGGTACCCGCCGGTCACCATGACCGAGGTCTTCTCCTCGTAGCGGAGGTATTCCCATGGCCCGTCGCTGAAGGCGTTGGGGTGGGTGTGGCCGACCGGACCCCCGTCGAGGAGCTCGGTGGTGGCCTTCAACAGGTATTCGTCCTCGCGGCGGGGGGCGTCGCCGAGAGCGGTGTCGATCCGTTCGCCGAGGTCGGTGAACTCGCTCGTCGGCGTTGCGAGGCGGTGGCTGCGCCAGCCGAGCCGGCCCATGGCGAGGAGGGTGCGGACCCGGCCGAGCCACCGGCCGGTCCGCTCGTCGTAGATCCGGACGTTCGTCAGTCCTGGCCAGGTCGGTTCGACCCCGGCGCCGACAGCGGCGAGCAGGTGGTAGGCGCGGTTCGTCTTGTGGTCGTCGATCCAGGCAGCACCCATGTCGACCCAGGCGGTGTCTGAGCCGTCGACGTCGATGGTGTGGATGCGGCCGCCGAGTCGATTCCTGCCCTCCACGACGACCGCGTCGATGCCGGTCTGTTGTAGTCGGCCAGCGGCGGCGAGGCCGGCGACCCCGCCGCCGATGATCACGACCCGGCCGGGGTGGTCGTCGCCCATGTCAGATCGCTGCGCCGACTGCGGCCAGTCCGGCGAGCGTGGTGCCGGCGCCAAGCAGGGCGCGGTAGGCGGTCGGGTGGGGAGGCAGCAAGGATGGCCAGACCGCGGTGAGGGCAAGAATCAGGGTGGCCACGACGGCGATCGTCACCCCGAAGGTGCCACCGATCCCAACTCCGGCGATGACGGCGACCGCGGAGACGGCCAGCGCGGTGAGGCCGACGCTGCCCCAACGAGGCACTTGGGGGAAGACGATCTCGTCCGACTCGGGTGGGACTCGGGTGCTGCCAAGGGCGCGGGCTGCCCGGAACGCGCTGAGGGCGGCGCCGGCCAGGAACGAGACGCGGTGGGTGTAGTCGCCGCAGAGATGGATGTTTCCCACTGGAGCTTCGAGGTGGGGGAGGACGTCCAGGTAGTACTCGGGGGAGAGTTCCAACTCGCCGTCCATGTAGCGGGTGACCACCGTGTGGCGGACATGGGCGTCAACGTCGTGATCGGCCAGTATCCGCCGCAGGTCGGCCAGCACCCGGTCGACGATCTGCTCATCGCTTTGGGCTCCCAGTTCGGCGATGAGGTTGGTCTCGTCGGGAGGGACCGAGACGAAGCAGTTGTACACGACCGGGTCGTCGGGACCGAGGGGCTGGTCGAAGGTGGCGTCGATCAGGCCGGGGAAAATGGCGTCCTCGCTGAGGACCCCCACCCAACGGGGCCAGGTGAATCCGGGGTCGAGGAAGACGCTGACGACGATGATGGGGCCCCATCGCAGTGAGGTGAGGGCCTGGTGGGTGGCCGGTGGGAGTTCGGGAACGGTTGCGGTGACGACCGAAGGCGGGGTGGCCATCACGACGGCCCCGGCGGTGACGGTGTGCTCGGTGTCGTCGGTGCGATATGTGACCGAGACTCTGTCGCCATGGTCTCTCACCTCGCGCACTTCGGCTCCGGTGGTGGCACGGTCGCCGATGCGGTCGGTGAGTTCGTCGGTGATGCGCTGGGTGCCGCCCTCGACGAAGGAGAGTTCGGCAACCACGTCGAATGTCAGGAGTGCCCCGACCCCCCCGGCGGTGCGTTCAGGCTTGGCGACGCATGCGCCGCGCATGTAGGTGTTGACGGGGCCGAGCACTGCGGGTGGGTAGCCGTTTTGCAGGTCGGCGAGTGTCGCGGTCATGAGTGCACGCCATCGGGGATCGTCGGCGGGAAGTTCGAAGGTCTTGGATGCCCGGTACATGGCCGAGAACATTCGGATCCCGTGGAAGAGGTTGCCGGGCCGAAGCAGGTATCCGAAGTCGTCGAGGAGTTTTCCGCCCATGTGCAGCGCGTAGGGCGAGGAGCCGCCGGCATGGGGAGTGCGTTCGATGCCGAGTTCGTCGATAAGGCGCACGAAGGTGGTGTCTTCCTCGTTGAAGAACTGGGTGCCGACATTGATGGTGGAGTTGCCGATTGTGACGGTCTCGACCTTTCCTCCGAGGCGATCGGTTCGTTCGAGGAGGAGGATCGATTGGTCTCGGAGCAGATAGGCGGCGGTCAGGCCGGCGATGCCGCCGCCCACGATCACGACGTCGTGGTCGGGTCGTTCGTCTAGTGTCACATCGCGTCCCCTCCGTCGGTGTGACATAATAGCTATTACGTAACCACTGTTCTGTCAAGGGGAGGTTGATGTGCCCAAGGTCGTCGACCGAGCAGAGCGGCGGGCCGCGATCGCGGCTGCTGCCGCCGCAGCCATCGCCGAGGATGGGATCGAGGCCGTCACCATGAAGGGGATCGCTGCTCGAGCCCACGTCACCACCGGTGCCGTCACTCATTACTTCAGCGACAAGGACGAGGTGGTCCTCGAGGCGCTGCTGCTGGTCGACACCTCGATGAGGGCCCGATTCGAAGCTGCACTCCGGCGCGACGACTCCATCGTCGACGCCTTGCTCGCCGCCCTGCCCCACGACACCGAGTCGCGGCGTGACTGGAGCGTTTGGCGGGTGTTCAGCGACCGGGCGTCGCGCAACGAGGTGCTTCGGTCCCAGTTCCGGGAGTCGACCGACGCATGGCTGGAGGCTGCGGCCACCGCCCTCGCCGTTCGGCACGGGTGTTCCCTCGAGGACGAGCGACTCGATGCCGAGGTCGTCGTCGCCACCGTCGACGCCATCGGTGATGCGGCGAGCGTCGACCCGGACTCGTGGCCCACCTCGCGGCAGCGGGCAGTGCTGGCGCGGGTGCTCGAGGCGTTCGGACGCTGACCGGTCTTCGACGGGCCACAAAACAACGAAAGAGGACCCGCAGAACCCGGCTGATTTCTACGAGAGAAACCGCCGAATTCTACGAGTCCCCCGAAGTGGGGGATTAGCAGAAATCCGTTTGGCCTGGCGTGGTGCGGATGTTGGTGGTGTGGCCCGCCCGCTGATCACACCGATTCGGCGGGTTGATCACACGCCCCCGAAGGTGCCAGCTCGAGGGAGAGCGATGAGGGCATGTGGCATTTCGGTCGTGTTGCAGAATTTCACCGCTGGTGATCATGTCGGTGTCGTTGATGGTCGCTTCGGTTGTTTACCGGTACTCCTGCGCGAGATCGAGAAGCCAGCCTCGAAATTGGGTTGCTGCGGGGTTCCGGTTCGGGGTGGTCATCTCCATGCGCCTCCGACTCCGAGACATCAACGAAGCACTTGACGCGATGCTCACCGGAACCGAAGGGCGAGTCGTCGTCACCTTCGACTGAATCGAACTCCCATTCCTGTCGGGGGGGGTGGATACAACCCTCAACCCATGCCGCCGTAGCGGTTGGGCGACATCTCCGACGGCGGCCTGAGAGCGGGGTTACAGGCTGGCGTCCTCCCACCGCTGGCGCAGGACGTACTTCTGGATCTTGCCCGAGCCGGTCAAAGGGAACTCGTCGACGGTGATCCAGTGTTTGGGCGTCTTATGTGGGGCGAGCCGCTCCCGGGCATAGGCGAACAGCTCGGCTTCGTCGATGTCCACGCCAGGAGCAGGGCGGACGAACGCGGCGACGGTCTCGCCGTACTTGTCGTCAGGCAGACCCACCACGGCGACCTCGGCCACTGCCGGATGTGTGAGCAGCATCTCTTCGAGTTCCTTGGGGTAGATGTTCTCGCCACCTCGGATGATCATGTCCTTGAGGCGGCCCTCGATGGTGCAGTAGCCACGGTCGTCCATGGCGGCGAGATCGCCGGTATGCAACCATCCGTAGGCATCGATTGCTTCGGCGGTCTGGTCGGGCATGTCGTGGTAGCCCAACATGACGTGGTAGCCCCGAACGCAGAGTTCGCCGATCTCACCGATCGGAACCGTGGCCGCGGTCTCGGGGTCGATGATCTTGACCTCGGTGTTGGGCATGGCGGTGCCGATGGTGAGGGCCTTGTCCTCGATCGAATCGTCGACGAAGTTCATGGTGGCTGTCGGTGAGCATTCGGTCTGACCAAACAGGATCGTGAACGGCGCACCGAGTTTGTCTTCGAAGGTGCGCACCACCTGTTCGGGGACGACGGAGCCTCCGGAGCTGACCGCAGTGATGGCGGAGAGGTCGGTGGTGTCGAAGTCGGGGTGTTCGAGCAGGGCGATCAGCATCGTCGGCACGCCGAGCAGGCCGTTGACCTGATGCTCCTCGCAGAGGCGGAGCACGAGGCCGGGGTCGAACTGGTCGACCAGCACCTGGGTGCAGCGCATGCCGATGCAGCCGAGCATCGACATGACCGAACCGGCAGTGTGGAACAGCGGCATCTGGGTGATGTAGGTGTCGCCGGGCTTCACGCCCATCCGGTCGAAGTAGTGGT
>Ga0315329_10000152_pt1 | contig 26492 bp, 30 predicted proteins | sample M150032315metaG_FD_203459 | JGI IMG/M metagenome (GOLD analysis project Ga0315329, IMG submission 203459) | Ammonia-oxidizing marine archaeal communities from Monterey Bay, California, United States - M1 500m 32315 | ecosystem: Environmental > Aquatic > Marine > Coastal | place: USA: California...
CGCCGGGCGGGCCATCATCAAACTCGATGCCGTGCCGGCGCCCAGCGGAGAGATGCCCGTGGTGGTCGGGCCGGGTGGCGGAGGCGTGCTCTTCCACGAGGCGTGCGGCCATGGTCTGGAGGCCGACCTGGTGGCCAAGTCGGCCTCGGTGTTCGCCGGGAGGCGGGGTGAGAAGGTGGCCACCCCGACGGTCAGCCTCGTCGATGACGGCACGATGGCCGGCGAGTGGGGCTGCTTCGCCGTCGACGACGAGGGCCGGCCCGCCCAACGCAATGTGCTCATCGCCGACGGGGTGCTGACCGACTACATGTGGGACCGTCTCCGGGCCCACCGGGAGGGCCGTGACGGTTCGGGCAACGGGCGACGCCAGAGCTACCGGCACCTGCCCATGGTGAGGATGACCAACACCTACCTGGAGGGTGGGGTCGACGACCCCGCGGAGATCGTGGCCGGGACCGACCAGGGGGTGTACGTGGCCCAGTTGGGCGGCGGTCAGGTCAACACGGCCACCGGGGATTTCGTGTTCGGCATGACCGAGGCCTACCTCATCGAGGACGGGCGAATCACCGCCCCCATCCGGGAGGGGAACCTGATCGGCAACGGGCCCGAGGCCTTGCTGGCCATCGATGCCATCGCCGGCGACTTCGCCATGGGATCTCCCGGGACGTGCGGCAAGGACGGCCAGGGTGTCCCGGTGGGAGACGGCACCCCGACGTTGCGAGTGGCGAGGCTCACCGTCGGCGGAACTGCGGCCTGACGTGGCCGGGTCGCGTGACGACGAGGCGGTGCTGCTGGCCATTGCCGAACGGGTGGTGGCTATGGCCGCCCCGGGCGAGGACGTCGAGGCCGTGGTCGTCCATGAACGCGAGACCGAGGTCCGGGCCTACGAGGGCGAGATCGAGTCGCTGACCTCCGCCGAGTCCCGGGGCATCGGCGTGCGGGTGGTACGAGACGGCCGACAGGGCTTCGCCTACGCCGGCACGCTTGACGCCGACGCCCTGATCGAGGTGCTGGGCGAAGCCCGTGACAACGTGGAGTTCGCCACCCCCGACGAGCACTGTGCGCTCGCCGACCCCGACGGGGTGTCGCCCGCCGACCTGGACCTGTACCGGTCGGCACTCGTCGACCATCCGACCGAGGCCAAGGTCGCCTTGGCCCTCGAACTCGAGGGCCTCACCCGGTCGGCCGATCCGCGTGTCAGCGGGGTGGAGTTGGCCGAGTACGGCGACTCGGTGTCGGCCAGTGCGGTGGCCACCACGAGGGGCATCCGGTCCACCAGTCGGGAGACCGGCTGCTTCCTGTCGGCACACGCGCTGGCCGAACAGGACGGCGAGACCCAGACCGGCTTCGGGTTCTCGCTGGGTCGCGAGCCCGGCGACCTCGACGTGGCCACTGCGGCCGCCGAGGCCGCCGAGCGTTCGACCCGCATGCTGGGGGCCGTCAAACCCGCCTCGGGTCGCATCGCCGTGGTGCTCGACCCGTGGGTGAGCGCCCAGTTCCTAGGGATCGTGGCCGGCACCCTCAACGGTGAGGCCGTTCAGAAGGGACGGTCGCTGTTCGCCGACCGACTGGGTGACGAGGTCGCTGCGCCGCTGCTGACCCTGGTGGATGATCCGACCGATCCCGCGGCCACGTCGGCCACCGCGACCGACGGAGAGGGCCTGGCCACCCGTCGCAACGTGCTGGTCTCGGGGGGTCGCCTTGAGCAGTTCGTCCACAACAGCGAGACGGCCCGCCGGGCCGGCACCGCGTCCACCGGGTCGGCGGTGCGGGGCTACTCGTCCACGCCGGGCGTCGGCGTACGGGCCGTGTCGGTCCTGGGTGGCGACCGGACACCCGCCGAGCTGGTGGCCGGGATCGCCAACGGCGTGCTCGTCCAGGGGGTCAGCGGGCTGCATTCGGGGGTCAACCCGGTCAGTGGCGACTTCTCGACGGGGGCCGAGGGGCTGCGGATCCGGGGCGGCGAACTGGCCGAGCCGATCCGGGAGTTCACCATCGCCTCCACCATCCAGAAGATGCTCGCCGACCTGGTGGCCATCGGCGACGACGTCCAGTGGCTCCCCATGCGGGCAGCCGGTGTCACTCTGGTCATCGGCGAGCTGACGGTCTCCGGGGTGTAGGGCACCCGGCCCGACGAACCCATGCCGATCCTGCACGCCATTCTGTTGGGCCTGGTGCAGGGCCTGACCGAGTTCCTGCCCGTCTCGTCCAGTGGGCACCTGGCGCTCGTGCCGTGGCTGTTCGGGTGGGATGACTTCGGCGGGGACGGCCGGCTGGAGGACGCCTTCGACGTGGCGCTCCACCTGGGTACGCTGGTTGGCGCCGTGGCCTACCTGCGGGCCGACGTGGTTCGGTACCTGCGGGCCGCGCTGGGCTGGATGCGGTCCGGCATCGGCGCCGCCCCGACCGGTGACGCCCGAACGGCCTGTCTGCTGGCCGTCACCGCGGTGCCGACGGGGATCCTCGGCCTGCTGGTCGTCTCGGTGACTGACGACCTGGGGGACCGGACGTGGCTGGTGGCCACCTGCCTGATCGTCTTCGGCCTCGTCCTGTGGGCCGCCGACCGCCGTGGTGGCGACGGTCCGGCCGTGGGCGGGGGAGCCGGTCGGGGCATGGCTGACCTTTCGTTCGGCAATGCCGTGGTGCTCGGCGTGGCCCAGGGCCTGGCCTTCCAGCCCGGGGTGTCCCGCTCGGGGGTGACGCTGAGCGTGGCCCGCACTCTGCGGGTGGAACGCACCGAGGCGGCCCGACTGGTGTTCCTGATGAGCCTGCCGGTCATCGCCGGTGCCGGCCTGCTGTCGGCCGTCGACGTGACCGTGCCCGCCGGTTGGTGGCTTCCGTTCCTGGCCGGTATGGCGGCTGCCGCTGTCAGCGGATGGTTCGCCGTCCACGGCCTGTTGCGCCTGGTGGCCCGCACGGGACTCGGCGGGTTCGCCGCCTACCGGGTGGTGGTCGGGCTCGGTGTGCTGGTACTGCTGGGCACCGGAATCCGCTAGTTCGCCAGAGGTCCGGTAGCCACGGGGGCCGGCACCAGGTCGCCCCATCGGAGAGGCCCGGCCATGTCGGCCATCCGGTCGGCGGGGACGGCCACGATGAGGGTGCGGTCGTCCAGTTCAAGTACCCGGGCCGCCTCGACCACTCGTCGGGCCGTCGGGCCGATCGACGAGGCGCCGATGGAGGGATTCACGGTTCACAGGTCAACGCGGTCGTCAGGTCGCAGGGTCAGCGGGTCGGTACTCCTGGCCAGGGCCACTCCACGTTCGCCGGGGCCCGGGGCGTCGGACGGCGTGGCTGACGTCGCCGGCGCAGACGTGGTGGTACACGTCGGGACATCGGTGGTAGCCCGCACGGTCAGCCCGGTGAGCAGGGCCAACGCGGTGGCGGCCGACCACCAGGCCATGCGGCGGTGGGCGGCCCAGGCTCGGAGACGGGCGCTGCGGTAGAACACGGACCCCTCCCGGGGCTGGGTGACTTCGAGGAGGGGAGCGGTGGGTGGCGTGCCCGGTCAGGCCGGGCTGGGCGCCCTAGGTCCAGACGAGCCCGCCTTGGAGTCGCTCGTGGAGCCACTCGACGAGGCGTCCTTCGTCCTGGACGAGCCTTCTCCCGAGGTGCTGGTGTCCGAGGAGGCCCTGTCTGGGGAGGTCTTGTCTGGGGAGGTCTTGTCCGGGGAGGTCTTGTCCGGGGAGCCGGTGCTCGACGCGGCCTTCTCCGAGGAGAGACCCTTGGCCGCCGCCCCGTGGTCGTTCTTGTAGAAGCCGTCACCCTTGAACGAGATGCCCACTCCGCTGAACACCTTGTTGACAGGACCGGCGCACTCGCCGTCGGGGCAGGTGGTCACGGCGTCGTCGGTGAACGACTGGCGCACCTCGAATTCGCCCTTGCAGGCCTGGCAGCGGTACTGGTAGGTCGGCATGGCGACGGATTCTCCGCTGGTCGGACCAGCTTGTCGTTTCGGTGGTCGTCGAGGGGCAGGACGGTGAGGACTTGGCCTCCGGATCGGGCTCCCCGATTGAGAACGGTGCAGCCTACCGGCGTCGGTCGGGCACACTGGCGCCGTGGACTTCCCTTCCGGCCCGGGCACATGGGCCATCGTGGTGGTGGCCTACCTGCTGGGCACCCTGCCGTCGGCCCAGCTGGTGGCCGGGCGTCGAGGCGTCGACCCGACGACCGAGGGGTCGGGGAACCCCGGCGCCACCAATGTCTACCGGACGGCCGGACGACGGGCCGGTGTGGCCGTCTTCGTGGCCGATGCGGGCAAGGGGGCGATGGCCGCCGCGCTGGGCCTGGCCATTGACGGACGACCCCTCGGCCTGGCCTGCTGGGCAGCGGCCACCATCGGACACGTCCTCCCGGTGTGGCGCCGGTTCCGGGGCGGCAAGGGCGTGGCCACCGGCGGCGGCGGTTCCGTCGTGCTCTTCCCGGTGGTGGGCGTCCTGACCGTCGTGCTCTTCGCCACGGTGGCCCGCCTGTCGGGCAAGGCCTCCCTGGGTTCGATCGTGATCTCGGTGGCGCTTCCCGTCGGCGTGGCCGTCACCGGTCGTGGCTGGCCGGAGTTCCTGGTGGCCACCGGTATCTGTCTCATGGTGCTGATCCGGCACCGGGCCAACATCCGTCGGTTGGTGTCGGGCGAGGAACAGGGGTGGAGTCGGTGATTCCCCTGGGCGAGGCCCGGGATCACGTTCTGGCTCGCTGCGTGGGGTCGGCGCCTATCGGGGTGCCGGTGGCCGACGCCCGGGGCCTGGTGCTCGCCGAGGTGGTGGACTCGCCCGAGCACGTGCCGTCGTTCGCCAACACGGCCATGGACGGCTTCGCCGTGCGGGCCGCCGACACCGTCGGGGCGCCGGTGGTACTCGTCGTGGTGGGCACGGTGGCCGCCGGTGTGGACCCGGTGGCCGAAGGCATCGAGGTCGGGCCCGGAGACGCGGTGAGGATCATGACCGGCGCGCCGATGCCGCCGGGCTCCGACGCCGTGGTGATCGTCGAGCGCACCGAGGCCTCGCCGGACGGCGTGACCGTCGAGGTGGGGATCGAGGTCTCGGAGGGCAACCACGTGCGGACCCCCGGCGAGGATCTGGTGGCCGGCGACCGGGTGTTTGAGGTCGGCACGGTGCTGAGCCCAGGACACCTCGGGGTACTGGCCAGCATCGGCATCTCCTCGGTGGTCGTACACCGTCGTCTACGGGTAGGTGTGCTGTCCACCGGAGACGAGTTGAGCGAGGGGCCCTACCCGTTGGCCCCCGGACAGATACGTGATGCCAACCGCCCGTCACTGCTGGCCCTGCTGGACGAGTTGGGGGTCAAGGCGCTCGACCTCGGTCGGGTGGCCGACGACGAGGCGGCCATCGAGGCGGCTCTGGTCGATGCGGTGGCCCGGTGCGATGCCGTGCTGACCTCGGGCGGCGTGTCGATGGGTGACTTCGACTACGTCAAGGTGGTGCTAGATCGGATCGGCGACATGCGTTGGATGCAGGTGGCCATCAAGCCGGCCAAGCCGTTGGCCTTCGGGCTGGTCGACGGTGTACCGGTGTTCGGCCTGCCCGGCAATCCGGTGTCGTCGATGGTCTCCTTCGAGTTGTTCGCCCGACCGGCACTGCGGGCCATGGCCGGCCACGTCGACCTGGATCGGCGCCGGGTGCGGGCGACCGTTGTCGGGGAGCCAGCCGATGGTGGGCTGCGCCGCCGCAGTGACGGCAGGGTCCACTTCGCCCGGGTTGTCGTCGACGTCGTCGACGGGCGGTTCCGTGTGCGTTCGGCCGGCGGCCAGGGCTCCCACCAGCTCACCGCCATGGCGGCCGCCGACGGTCTGGCCGTGCTGCCCGACGGAGACGGGGTGCCCGTGGGCGGCGAGGTCGAGGTCCTGCTGCTGAGCTGAGGTGTCTGCGTCCCGTCGTACCGTGGACCCTGCGTCGTGACGCCGGGCCGCCGCGCGGCACCTGATGCGGCGGTGAGCGGCGAGCCGTACGCTGGTCGCGTGGTTCAACCCCTGATCGACGGCTTCGACCGGGTGCACCGTGACCTGCGGATCTCGGTGACCGACCGGTGCAACTTCCGGTGTGGCTACTGCATGCCCGCCGAGGGCCTCCAGTGGTTGCCCCGCTCCGAACTGCTCACCTTCGAGGAGATCGAACGGGTGGCCCGGTTGCTGGTCGAGCGCCATGGGATCGACAGCATCCGCCTCACCGGCGGGGAACCGACGGTGCGCGCCGAGCTGCCCCGTCTGGTGGGGATGCTGGCCGCCCTCGACGTGGACCTCTCGCTGACCACCAACGGCGCCACGCTCGGCCTGGCCGCTTCGAGACTGGCCGACGCCGGGTTGAAGCGCATCAACGTCTCGTTGGATTCGCTACGTGCCGACCGCTTCGCCGAGCTGACCCTGCGCGACGAACTGGGCAAGGTGCTCGAGGGGATTGACGCGGCGCTCGCGGCCGGGCTCCACCCGGTCAAGGTCAACGTGGTCGTGATACGGGGCGTCAACGACGACGAGCTGGTCGACTTCGCCCGGTTCGGCCGCGACCGGGGCGTGGCGGTGCGGTTCATCGAGTTCATGCCGCTGGACGCCGACCAGGCGTGGACCGACCGGTCGGTGGTGGGCATCGACGAGATCCTGGCCCGGGTGGGCGAGGCGTTCCCGCTGGAGCCGATCCGCCGGACCTCGGCGCCGGCCAGCCGATTCCGCTACCTCGACGGCGGTGGCGAGATAGGGGTGGTGGCCAGCGTCACCCGGAGCTTCTGCGACTCGTGCGACCGGATCCGCCTCACCGCCGATGGCCAGTTCCGTAACTGCCTGTTCGCCTTGGACGAGTTCGACGTCCGGTCGCTGCTGCGGTCGGGGGCTGACGACGACGAGTTGGCGACCCTGCTGGAGCGGGCCGTGGCCGCCAAGTGGGCCGGCCACGGGATCGGTCGGGTGGAGTTCATCCGGCCAGCCCGGTCGATGTCCCAGATAGGTGGCTGATCCGGTGGGGGCCGACGGCTTCACCCACCTCGACGATCAGGGTCGGGCCCGCATGGTCGACGTCGGCGGGAAGGACGTGACCCGGCGACGGGCCGTGGCCCGGGCTCGGATCGCCATGCAACCCGCTACCGCCGTCGCACTCGCCGCCGGCACGGTGGACAAGGGTGACGTCTTGGCTGTGGCCCGCGTGGCCGGGATCCAGGCCGCCAAGCGGACCTCGGAGCTCATTCCGTTGTGCCACCCCTTGATGCTGAGCTCGGTGGTGGTGGACCTGGTGGTCGGGGAGTCATGGGTGGACATTGAGGTGACCACCGAGACGGTGGACCGCACCGGCGTCGAGATGGAGGCATTGACCGCCTGTTCGGTGGCGGCCCTCACCGTCTATGACATGTGCAAGGCCCGGGATCGGTCGATGACCGTGGAGTCGCTCGGCCTGTATGAGAAGTCGGGTGGCCGCTCTGGCGACTGGCGGCGGGACGACCACCCTGCGTGATCTTCACTCGGGCGCTTTCGCGCCCTACGCGCGAATGTTCGCGCGCTGAGCGCGTGAACATCCACCATTTGGTAGGGGAGGCCCACTACGTTCCCTCATTAACCACAGGGGCACGAGCGGACCGGAGGGTGGAGTGTGATGAGGACACGACGGTGCTGATCCTCCTGGGACTCGGGATCCTCTGGGCGGCGGTGCTGCTGCCGCCCGTCATCCGCAACCGGGACGTACTGGCCCGCCCGTTGGTCGCCGTGGCGTCGGCCGGGCGTTCGATGGGCGGCGTGCAGTCCCGACGCCTGCGGACGATCCGCTCGACCGCCGCTTCGGTACCCGGTGACGTCGGCTCGGCCCGCCGCCGGCGACGCGACCTCCTATTGACGCTCGGTGGCGTCGCCGCCTTCACCTTCCTGGGTGGCGTGGCCGTCGGTGGCTCGGTCTGGATGGTCCACTTCCTCGTCGACCTGCTGTTGGTCGGCTACGCCGTGCTGGTCACCCAACGCCACCAGCTGGAGGCTGAGCGTCGCGAGACGGTCATCCCCTTCAGGATGGACGGGCCGCTCATGGGTGGCCTCACGGCCTCGTCGGCCATGCGCGACGAGGCCGTGCTGAGTCGCCGCGCCAACTGATCCGGATACCATCGCCCCCGGTCGCGGGGGTGTAGCTCAGTTGGCTAGAGCGCTACGTTCGCAACGTAGAGGTCGTGAGTTCGATTCTCATCACCTCCACCGCACCGGTCCATCGGATGGCCTGCCGATCGACTCGATCAGGATCCGGGGCCATCGTGGTGGTCAGCCTCGACGGCCGCCACCAGCCGGTCGGGCAGATCCGGGAGTTCGGACCGCACCCTCGACCAGCTGGGGATGAACGGCGTCTCCAACGGGTCGTCCAGGAACTCCTGCCCGGCTCGCACGATGGAGCGGGCGAAGACCTGGATGGCCGACTCCTCGGCGTGTCGGTCGTAGGACATGCCGTTGAACACTGCATCGGCCTCGTAGCGGTCGATCAGGTCGAGCGCCGTACGGTCGTAGGCGGCCTCCAGCGATCGGAAGCCCTCGGCGCTGAGTACCACGCCACCGATGGCCAGCTTCCGGTAGATGGCCCGGGCGATGTCGGCGCTCATCCGGTGCAGCCCGGCCATCGGATCGTCGGCCGAGAGGTCCCGATGCTTGTGGTCGTAGCCGTCGGCCACGTCCACCTGGCAGACCCGGGTGGTGGGGAAGTGGCGGTACACCTCGGCCAGCACGCCGATCTCGAAGCCCCAGTCCGACGGGACCCGAAGGGTTTCGGCCACGTCGGTCGACATGGCGCATTCGCCGGCTAGTGGATACCGGAAACTGTCCAGGTAGTCGAGGTATCCCCGGTCCCCGAACGTCACGGCCAGTGCCCGGACCAACGGCGTCACGAACAGGCGGGTGACCCGGCCGAACATCCGGTCGGGGTTGGACCCGTCGCCCGACGCCCGGTGGTAGTAGCCCTTGGCGAATCCGAACCTGGTCGACGGGTGGGCGACCGGATAGAGCAACCGGGCCGGCAGCGAACGGTCGTAGTCACGGATGTCGGCATCGTGGAGGGCCACGATCCGGCCCCGTCCCGAGGCCAGGAAGTAGCCGAGGCAGGACCAGACGTTGCGCCCCTTCCCGGGTTGGCCGGTGGACAGGTCGTGGGCTTCGAGTTCGTCACGGATGGCCGTCAGGCGGGGCCCGTCGTTCCAGAGGATGCGGTGGTGCTGTCCGAGTCGGGCGAACGTCCGGCGGGCCCGGACGAAGTCGTCGGCGTCGGCCCGATCCAGACCGATCACCACCTCGTCGAGGTAGGGAACGGCAGCCAGCTGGTCGACGATCTGCTGGAGTGCCGCGCTATTCAGATCGGCCACCAAGCAGGGGACGACCAGCGACATGGGCCGCTCTGTGCTCCACGACTTCAGTTCCTGTTCGAGATCGGCGGTGGGGCGCCGTCCGAGGTCGTGGAGCGTGGCGATCACGCCGTTCTGGAAGAAGTCGGCCACGGTTCGAGGCTACGGGCTCGTCGGCTGGCGCCCGGTGGTCGGCGCCGGAGGCACGGGTCCTCACGAAACCCTCACGGTTCCGGTAGCCGTCACTCACAGGCCGGTTGTTAGCGTTGGGCTACGTCCTCCGGTAGCTCAGTTGCATATCCTCCGCGGGCAGCCGGTACTTGATCAGCCGAGATAATGGTTATTATCACGCCCGATGGACCGCCCTGCCCGGAGAGTACTTCGTCGACGCGTCGTGGCCGCCACAGTCCCTGTCGTCACGCTGGTATCCGTTCTCATGGGGACGGCATGTGCGACCACCGGTACCGCAGCTACCGGGGGTGTCCGCACGGTTGTGGTGCTGACCGCCGATCAGGCCACGGAGATCGTCGTTCCCGCAGGGTTTGCGACGGCCACCACGAGCATTGCCACCCCGGTCTCGTCACAACGCACGGCCTCCGACGCCGACACCTCCTCGTTGGACACGACGTCCTCCTCGGCGGCTCCGGCTTCCTCCTCCGAGGAACCGGCGTCTGAGACGTCGATCGGGGGGGCCGACAACGATGAACTTTTGGAAGAGGCCACGGATCAGACACCAGGTCAGGGCGCGATCACCGCCAGCACGGTGGCCACCACGACCACGGCGGGCGTGGTGGCCAAGGAGACGATTCCGCTGGCCGAGGAGGACAGGGTCCCCCCGGGCGTGAGGCTCATGAGCGCTCTCGACGACTTCAACGCCTGCCTGGCCGAGGAGGGTCACGAGTGGATCGGGTTCCCCGATGCCGCTCAGGGTGCCGAGGCGCTGGTAAACCAGCCCTCCTACCTTGAAGCGCTCCAGCTCTGCAACAGTCGGACCGGGATCTCCGATGCGTATCAGGATTTCGAGACTTCCCGGTCGGACCTGTCGCCCGAGGACATCCGCCAGGAGAACGAGGACTTCATTGACCTTGTGGATTGCCTGCGCCGTGTGGGTTGGACCGTCAGCGACCTGCGGCCGGACGAGCTTGGCCTCCTGAACCCGGGCGATGAGTTCGCTGGGCCTGATGGAGGATTCGTGACCGACGACATCCGGGACTGCGCAAGTGAGATCGCGTTGGCCCGCGAGGACGAGGAGTGACCAGATGAGGCGACATGGAGGAGTGGAGACCAGGTCTTGCGGTGATGGCATCCGGTGGGGGACAGTGTTGCTGGTCCTGACCCTCGTGGCCGTGGGTTGTGGCGGGGGCGGCGGAGAGGCAGCCCGCACGGTGATCCTGCTGGCCGAGGACGCGCCGTTGGAGATCGTGGTGTCCACGACCACTGCGGCGCCCACCACGACGTCGACCGCCACGACGACCTCCGCAGTACCGACGTCCACGGCGTCCGAGGCCACGGCGTCCGAGACCACGGCGTCCGAGGCCACGGCGTCCGAGACCAGTATCGGGGTGGAGCCCGAGCCCGAAGAGACCACGACCACCACCGAGGTGGTCAAGGAGACCATCCCGTTGGCCGAGGAGAATGTCCCGGCGGGGCTCAAGATGATGGACGCCCTCGAGGAGTTCAACAACTGCCTCGAGGAGGAGGGAACCGCCTTCATCGGTCGCCCCGACGATGCCTTGGGTCCCGAGGATCCGGTCAACCAACCTGAGTACATCGAGGCACTCACATTGTGTGCCGGCCGGTCGGGCATCGTCACCGCCATGCAGGAGTTCCAGGTGTCTCGAGCGGGCCGGACCCCGGACCAGATCCGTGAGGCAAACGAGCAGTTCATCGAGTTGAGCGACTGCCTGCGCGATAAGGGCTGGACGGTCAGCGACCCGGTGCCCGACGCTGAGGGCTCCCTCGGCCCCGGCGAGGACTTCCGGGGTCCCGACGGCGACCTTGACATCGGTGACGTCCGCGACTGCATCAGTGAGCGAAGCTTGGCGGACGGAGGAGACGACCAGTGAAGAAGTTCCTGATCGGTCTGGTGTGGGTGGCAGCCGCGGCGGCCATCGTGGTGTGGCAGCCGTGGGTCCAGGAGACCGCCGTGGTAGATCCCGGCATCGATCGGGCCATCGCCGAATCGGTGTCGATCAGGACACTCACCGACGAGATCACCATCCGCGGCGAGTTGCGCCGCGATGAACTGCAGGTGGTAACCGCCGCGCTGGACGGCAAGGTGGGCCACGTGGCCGTCTCCGACGGCGACACCGTGGAGGCTGGCGATGAACTGCTGACCGTCGACGGGCGCATGAGGGTCGCAGTGCACGGCGACTTCTCGTTCTACCGCCAACTGGACGTGGGCTCCGTGGGAGCCGACGTCCGCCAGTTGGAGACCGTGCTGTCCGCCGCGGGCTACCACGTGGGCGAGGTGGACGCGCTCTACACCGAGGAGACCCGGTCCGGCCTCGCCGCATGGCAGGCCGACCATGGTTATATCGGTGCCGCGCCGGAGGCCGACGAGGTCGTGACGGTCAGCCTCCAAGGCAACCCGGCCGGCTACGTGGTGGGTCCGGTCAACGCCGTGTCGGTTCGTATCGGACCGGCGGTGTCGGCGGCCAATCCGTTGCGTGAGAGCCAGTCGTCCGCCGTAGTGGCCGCCGTGGCCGCCGTGGTCGACGCGGTGGCCGTGGCCGACACGCCGGTGCCCACGGTGAACCTCTCGTCGGCCGCCGTGGTCGTCCAGGAGGGTCGGCCCGTGGTGGTGACGATCACCTCGGACGTGGCGCCGGTGGCCGATCTGGAGATCCCGGTGACGGTCGGCGGCGACGTGGTGGTCGACGACGACTACCTGGCCCCCGACGCCACCTTGGTGCTGCCCGCAGGGTTGACGTCGGTGACCTTCGAGATCGCCACCATCCTCGACGAAGACCGTGAGCCCTACGAGGACCTCGAGGTCACCATCGGCGGCGGCTTCGACTCCCTGGCCGCCGTGGCCCCCCAGACCCTGGCCGTGTACGACGCACGCAAGGACGTGGACGACCTGTTGGAGCGCGTCGACGAGTTGATCGCCGACATCGCCGAGAAGGTCGATGAGGTGGCCGACCTGGAGGCTGAGGACGAGGCGGTCACCACCGTCGAGGCCCGCCTGGTCTCGCTGGGGATCATCACCACCACCCAGGCGGGATCGGGTGACATTGACGCTGCAGAGGCTGAGGAGCTTGAGGCATTGCAGGTCACGGTGGACGACACCCAGGTGATTTCGGATCGCCTTTCATCGGTGACCACCGTCGAGGAGCGGCTGGTCTGGTTGGGGATCATCACCACGGCCGAGGCCGAGTCCGGTGACATTGACGCTGCAGAGGCCGAGAACCTCGAGGCTCTGAACCAGAAGGTCATCGACATCGTCGAGGACATCACTAACAGCGTCGACGACGTGACAGTCCTCGACCGGTTGTCGGCGATTGAGACACGTGACGAGGCGGCGCAGGACGCCCTGGTGAACATCACCGAGTTGGACTGGCTGGCCGCGGTGGCGGCACGTGACGAGGCGGCGCAGGACGCCCTGGTGAACATCACCGAGTTGGACTGGCTGGCCGCGGTGGCGGCACGTGACGAGGCGGCGCAGGACGCCCTGGTGAACATCACCGAGTTGGACTGGCTGGCCGCGGTGGCGGCACGTGACAACGCTTTGGACGATTCGCTGGAGCAGTCCGACGAACTGGAGACGGCCCAGGACGCCCTCGAGGTGCTTGAGGACGAGCAGCAGCGTCTTGACTACCGGTTGGCCTCGGTCCGCGAGACCCTCCGGGTGGCCCAGGCGGCCCGATACGTGCTGGGCGAGGCGGACGAGGTCCGGGTCAGCATCGACGATCCCGATGTTCCCGACGTGCCGATCCTGGTACTGCGGGCCGACGGTGAGACGGTCGGTGAGGGCGGCTCGGCCACCTTCACCATCGAGACGACGGTGGAACTGGTCGAGGACCTCGACGTGTTCTACGTGGTCGAGGGATTGGCCACCGCCGACGCCGACTTCAACGCCCCGGATGGCGACATCACGATGAAGTTGGGCCAGGAGCGGGTCACTTTGTCCATCCCGATCCGCAATGACGACGACGTGGAGGGCGATGAGACCCTGACCGTGCGTCTGACCGTCGATCCGGCGGGGAAATACCGCCTGAGCGACCGGGATCGGGCCACCATGCTGATCGAGTCGTCAAACCTGCCCGAGCTCACCCTGGAGGGCGGGGGCGACGTGGCCGAGGGCGACACGGCCGTGGTGACCATCGTGGCCGACCAGGCCCCGGATACCGACACCAGCGTCAACTACCAGGTGACGGGCAGTGCCCAGGCCGGGCAGGACTACGCCGTGGTCACCGGAACCGCGCTGCTCCGGGCCGGCGAGCGGTCGGTCACCGTGGAGATCCGCACCATCGACGACGACGTGGTGTTCATGCCCGGCGACATGGTGGTCGCCGACTGGCCGGTGCGGGCGGGCACGGTGTTCGTCGAGGAGGGCGACTACGTCCAGCGGGGGACCCCTCTGTTCGATCTCACCGAGCCGGTGTTCACCATCACCCTGTTCGCTTCGCCCACCGACCGGGCCAAGCTGGCTGAGGGCCAGTCGGTGACGGTCAACCTGGCGGCGGGCGACCAGGAATCGCCGGGCACCATCGTGGAGCTGGACGACAACGCCACGGTCAGCGGCACCAGCGAGACCTACGAGGGCGTGGTGGAGTCCGTCGACGATCTCGTCGGCGTGGACGGGGCCGTGGTGACCATCGACGTGGTTGTCGAAGAGTCGGTCGACGCGGTGGTCGTCCCGATCGCCGCCGTGTTATCGGACGGCGGTCAGGAGACGGTCCGAGTGGTGACCCCCGACGGGGTGATCGAGCGACGGGCCATCGAGACGGGAATGCTGGACGGCGCCTACGTCGAGGTGGTCAGCGGCCTGGCGGCCGGCGAATACGTGATCCTTGAGATCGACCGCTCGTGACCGATCCCTCGTCTACCGAGGGGGTGCCGGTCGGCGAGGTCGTCCTAGCCCTCGAGGGGGTGTCGCGCGTCTACGGCACCGAGGTGGAAGTGCGTGCGCTGGATGACGTGACCCTGGACATCAGGGCGGGCGAGTTCCTGTCGATCGTGGGTCCGTCGGGATCGGGCAAGTCCACGATGCTCGGACTCCTCGGGGTGCTTGACCTTCCGACCGAGGGGGCCATCAGGGTCCGGGGGACCGACGTGACCCGCCTGGCCGACGCCGAGCGGTCACGGTTGAGGGGTGAGGCCGTCGGCTTCGTATTCCAGCAGTTCCACCTGATCCCGCACCTCACGGCTCTCGGCAACGTCGAGACGGCCCTGCTCTACCGGGGGTTGAGCACCAGGGAGCGGCGATCGCGGGCTCTGGCCGCCCTCGAGCAGGTCGACCTGGGGGCCCGCCACGACCATCGGCCGGTGCAGATGTCCGGTGGCGAGCAGCAGCGGGTGGCCATCGCCCGGGCCATCTCGACCGACCCCGGTGTGGTGCTCGCCGATGAGCCGACCGGTGCGCTGGACAGCCGAAATGCTGAGAACGTGATACAGATCTTCGCCGACCTGCAGTCACCCGAGCGGGCCGTCTGCATCGTCACCCACGATCTGCACGTGGCCCATTCGGCCCAACGAAAGATCTCCATGCTGGACGGGCGGATCGTGGCCGACGAGGCTCTCCGTGACGGCCGGGTGGTCTCCGAGGGCGACGTGGTGGGAAGCGGATCGTGAGGCGATTCCGGGAACTCGTCGGTGTGGCCACCGCCGGGCTGACGGCCCGCAAGGTGCGGACGCTGCTCATCATGCTCGGCCCGATTCTCGGCGTGTCGGCCATCGTGGCCGCCATCGGGATCAACGAGAGCTCCAAGGGTCATCTCAAGGCCAAGCTTCAGGAGTTGGGGACCGACCTGATCGTGGTGAACGCCTCAGCCGGCCTGGGCTTCGGACAGGACCCAGTGATCGAAGCAGCCGCGGTGGCCCGAGTGGGGCGCCTGCCCGACGTGATGGCGGTGACCGGCACCCGACAGTTGTCCGACATCGTGACCGTGCCGTTCGCCGGAGCCGAGGACTACTACCGGGCCTTCCCCGTCCCGGTGATCGCCACGGGCCCCGAGTTGCCCGACACTCTGGAGGTGTCCATGGTCTCGGGGAGGTTCCTGAATGCCTTCGACGAGGCTTCGGGCGCCCGGGTGGCAGTCATCGGCCGGGACCTGGCTGACGAGTACGGCTATCTGGCCGGCGAGGCGCGCACCATCGAACTCAACGGCCTGGAGTACGGCGTGGTCGGGGTGCTGGACTGGGTGTTACTGGAACCGTCGATGGACTCGGCGGTGTTCCTGACCTTCGCCTCGGCGGTCGCCGACTGGGACCTCGACGACCCCGACCCGAGCCGCCTGTACGTCCGGGCACCAACCAACACCGCCATGGTGGCCAAGGAGATCCCGACGGTGGTCAGCCTGGGTGGCCCTGACGGGGCCAACGCCTCGGTGCCCACCGACCTGCTGGACGCCCAGGCCCAGGTCGATGAGAGCCTCAACAACCTGACCAAGATGATGGGTGGCCTGGCCCTCATCGTGGGCGGCGTTGGTATCGCCAACGTGATGTCCATCTCGGTGATCCAACGATCGTCGGAGATTGGGATCCGGCGGGCCCTGGGGCACAGCCGGGGGACGATTGCCGTGCAGTTCCTCTTCGAGGCCCTGGTGGTGGGTGTGTTCGGCGGGATCCTTGGGGCCATGGTGGGTGCCGGCGTGGTCTGGGGGGTGGCCTCCCAACGGGGCTACACCATGGTGCTGAGCGTGGCCGGACTGGCTGGCTGGGCGCTGGTCTCGGTCGGCGTTGCCGTGGTGGCCGGCCTCTACCCGTCGTCCAAGGCAGCCCGCCTGGAACCGCTCGAGACCCTCCGTCTGGGCTGATGGACCCCGATCTCCTGGACGCCTTCGGTTGGACCGGGGGAGCGCGCCCCGTCGATGGCCGACTGGGTCGCATCGTGCGGGTCGACCGGGGCGAGTGCGACGTGGTCACCGACGACGGCCACCTCCGGGTGCTGTCCGATTCCCAGCGGTCCCAGGACCTCGTGGCACCGGTCACCGGCGACTGGGTGGTGGTGGTCGATGATCCCGAGCTGGGGCCTCTCATCTCGCGGGTGCTGGACCGGGCCAACACGGTGTCGCGCCGGGATCCCTCCGAAGCCGTCGTCGAGCAGGTGCTGGTCGCCAACGTGGACCTGGTGCTCATCGTGCACGGTCTTGACCGGCCGCTGCCGCCGGGACGCCTCGAGCGGTTCCTGGTGGTGGGTTGGGACAGCGGTGCCGAGGTGGTCGTGGTCCTGACCAAGGCCGACCGGGAGCCCGAGGCGGCCGTGGAGGTGGCGGCCACCGTCCGGGCACTGGCCCCCGACGTCGACGTGCTGGCCGTCGGCATGGGCCCCGACCGGTCGGACCATGATCGGGTCGCCGCCCTGATGGCGCCGGGACGCACCGTGGCCCTACTGGGCGAATCCGGAGCGGGGAAGTCGACGCTGGTCAACGCTCTGGTGGGTGACGAGGTGCTGGCCACCGGGGCGGTCCGGGCCGGCGACGCCAAGGGCCGCCACACCACGGTCAGCCGTGAACTGGTGCTGCGCCCCGGGGGAGGCCTGCTGGTCGACACTCCGGGCATCCGGGCCGTGGGGATCTGGGATGCCGAGGATTCCCTCGCTCGGGTGTTCGGCGACCTCGAGGAGCGGTCGGCCGACTGCCGGTTCGCCGACTGCGTGCACGACACCGAGCCGGACTGTGCGGTCCGGGCCGAGGTGGAGACCGGCCGGGTCGACCACCGGCGCCTGGATCGCTACCGGTCGCTCCGTGCCGAGTTGGCCGACCAGCGAGACCGCGAGGTGGCCCGGGAACGCCGGGCGTCGCGGGGACGCCGCCGCTAGGAGTCGGCTTCGTGGGCGGCCAACGTGCGGCGGTCCAACTTGTCTCCGGCATTGAGCGGAAGCCGGTCCACGATCCGGATGGCCTCGGGCAACTTGTAACCCGAGAGATCGTTTCTGCCGTGGGCCACCAGGTCGGCCAGCGTGGGGGGCCATCCGGGATCGAGCGGCACCACCACGGCCACGCCCACCTCGCCCATGATCGGGTCGGGTCGGGGCACCACGGCCATCTGGGCCACGGCCGGATGGGTACCCAGCAACGCCTCGACCTCCAGTGGATACACGTTGTAGCCGCCCCGGATGTACATCTCGGAGATCCGCCCGGCCAACCGGAAGCAGCCGGCGCCGTCCACCCGAGCCAGGTCGCCGGTCCGCAGCCAGCCGCCCACCAGTGCCTCGGCGCTGCCCTCGGGATCGTTCCAGTAGCCGGACATGGCACTCGGCGTCCGCAGCCAGAGTTCGCCCACCTCGCCGTCGGGGAGCACCCCACCATCGGCCCCACGGACCTCGGCGGCCACCCCGGGGCGGGCGCGCCCCACCGTGTGGAGGGCCTCGTCGTCGTCGGCGTCCAACGCCGTGCCCAGGCCGATTCCCCCCGATTCGGTGGACGAGTAGCGGATGGCGTACGGGGCACCAAACCGCTCGCGGGCCTCGGCGACCAGCGCCGGGGGAGACGGCCCGGCCCCGACCACGATGGACCGCACGCACGAGAGGTCCCGCTCGTCGAATCCGGGTTCCTGCATGAGCAGGGCGATCTGGGCGGCTACGCCGTTGACCGCCGGGAGCCGGTAGCGCTCCACCAGATCGAGCAGACCGCCGGCCGTCCAGCGGTCCATGACGTGGATGGTGGCGCCCGAGGCCAGCTGCCACCCGAGCTTGGTCATCACCCCGACGTGGGCGAACGCCGTCCCGCTGACCATGTGGCCACCTGATCCCCAGGCGCCGCCGGTGTCCAACTGGTGGATAGCCGCCAGCTGTCGGTCGGTGAACCAGGCTCCCCGGGGATCCCCGGTGGAGCCCGAGGTGAAGCAGATGCAGGTGGGCCGATCGGGATCGGCCGGCACCGGTGGGATGTCGTCGCCGTGTCGCCTGAGGTCGCCCAGCAGGTGGGCGACGCTCTCGGCGGAGCTTCCGTCCGTGTCGATGATCTCGACGCGACGGTCGGTGGGGATGCCGTCCGACAGAGGACCGGTGGCCAGCACCAGGTCGGGGTCGACCGCGTCCACGACCAGCGCTCGCTCCCGGGCTCGCAGGCGGGGGTTGGCGCCCGCCGTGGTCACCCCGAGTTTGGCCGCCGCCAGGTAGGCCACGGCGTACCCGGGGCCGGACGGCAGCGAGAGCAGCGCCACGTTGCCGGCGCCCAGTCCCCGGGCGGCCAGCCCAGCGGCCACCTCGTCACTGGCCCGGTCCAGTTCCCGGTAGGACAACTCGGTACCGTCGGCGATGCGGAACGCCGCCCGTTCGCCGTACCGGTGGGCGGCCTCGGTCACCGTTCGGGCCAGTAGCGGCCCCGCGGGCTCGGACGTCATCGGGTCCCGGGCGTCGCGTCAGGCGTCGAGGAGTTCGAGGATGCGGTCGGCCGGTCGGGCGACGACCGCCCTGTCGCCGAGGATCCCGATGGGACGTTGCATCAGCCCGGGGTGGGCCGAGATCAGGTCGATCACGATCGCCGGGTCGTCCAGGGTGGTCGGGTCCACGGTCAACGCCTCGAACGTGGCGTCCCGGCGGATCATCTCGGCGGGGGCCAGGTCGACCATGTCCAGGATCCGGGCCAGGAGGTCGCGATCCAACGGTTCCTCCAGGTACTCGACGACGTCGAACTCGACGCCACGCTCCTCGAGGAGTTCGAGGGCGCCCCGGGACTTTCCTCAGACCGGGTTGTGGACGAGGAGCAGACGGCGGGGATCGATGGAAGGCATGCGCCGGACGGTACCGCGCGCTGCGTCCGCCCCTAGAATCGTTTGATCGGCTCACCGCACAGGTGGGCCGACCACCACCCGGGCGGACCGATCACCGGCCGCCCCTTCGTCCCCGGGAGTCCTCCAGCATGAGCCGTCGCAGCGACGCCATCGAGCGCTTCACCGTCGAGGCCGAGGCCTCGGGGCTCGAGATCGAGGTCCAGCAGTATCCCGGCGGAACCCGGACGGCCGCCGACGCGGCCGACGCCGTGGGTTGCCACGTCGACCAGATCGTGAAGTCCCTGGTGTTCATGGCCGACGTCCGGCCGGTGCTGGTGCTGTGCTCGGGCGGCCGTCGGGTCGACGAGGAGCGTCTGGCGTCGTACCTGGGCACCGAGATCCGGATCGCCGGGGCCAGTGAGGTCCGGGCGGCCACCGGGTTCGCCATCGGTGGTACCCCGCCGCTCGGGCACACCGTGCCGCTGCGAACCGTGGTCGACCCCCACCTCATGGATTTCGACGAGGTGTGGGCGGCGGCTGGTACGCCTGACTCGGTGTTTCCGGTGAAGCCGAAGGACCTGGTCAAGGCCACATCCGGTGCGGTGGTCGGCGTCACCCGCTGACCGGTCAACTGCTCCGGGCGCCCGTTCCGGACAGGTGTTCAGGCGGGGTCGTCCAGCGGTACGGCGGTGGTGGACTTGAGTTCCTCCATGACGAAGATCGACCGGAAGCCCGAGAAGTCGACCCGCCGGGTCATCCGCTTGTAGAAGTCGTCGTAGGCCGCGATGTCGCGGACCAGCACCCGGAGCATGTAGTCGACCTCGCCACTGGTCCGCCAGGCGTTCACGATCTCGGGGAATTCGCTGATTCCCCTGGTGAACTGCTCCAACCAGTCGGCCGAGTGGTCGGTGGCCCGGATCTCCACCAGAGCGGTGAGGCCCCGACCGACGGCGGCCGGGTCGACGAGGGCCACCCGCCCTTGGAGGATGCCCTGGTCCTGGAGGCGTTGGACCCGTCGCCAGCACGAGGTGGCCGACAGCCCGACCGCATCGCCCAACTCCGCGGTGGACAGCGATGCGTCGACCTGGAGCAGTCGCAGCAGGTCACGGTCGATGGAGTCCATGACGCAAAACTAGTGCAGAAATAGTCTGCTATGGAGTTGGATCATGCATCATTTATCCTCCATGGCACAGAAACGCACGGACATCCCGTCGAGTCGTCCGTAGGGTGATGACATGGCAACGCACCACGACACCATCTCCCCGGGCCGCTCCGGACCGTTCATCGCCCACCCGGCCTCGGTCGGCGAGACCTGGTCGCAGCACGCCCGCTTCGCGTTCTCGGCTGCCGGGACGCTGGCCATGGCGGCCATGGCCGCCACGGTGCACGCCGTCCTTCCGTTCCTCTGCCAGACGACAGCCAGCCGGGCCATCGACCGGCTCCACGCCCGTGTCCACGGGCCCCGGAGCGTCGAGGCGGCGACGATCACCACCGTGGAGCTCTTTGCTGCGTAATCCTGTCCCCATGGAGGACGCCTTCACACTGGTCGGGACACCGACCACAGGATCGGTGGCAGAACCCGCCGGTAACCCGGTCGACGAGCGATGAACTCCGTACCGCTGGTCGTCGAGGTAACCAGGGGAACGCACGTGGAGAGTCGGCACGAGGTCGATGTGGCCGTCGTGGACGTCGTGGGTCGGATGGTCCGTGCCCACGGTGATGCGGATCGTCGGGTGCTGCCCCGTTCGGCTTCCAAGCCCCTCCAGGCCCTGCCGCTGGTGGCCACCGGTGCCGCTGACGCCTTCGGCCTGGGTGATGTGGAGCTGGCGTTGGCCTGTGCCAGCCACAACGGCGAGCCGGGACACGTCGACGTCGTCCGAGCCTGGTTGGACCGACTGGGACTCGACGCCGGGTCCCTGGGCTGTGGGAGCCACCCACCGCTGCACGAGCCCTCGGCCGCCGACATGGCGGCGGCCGGTATCACGCCGGATCAGACGGTCAACAATTGTTCCGGTAAGCACGCCGGATTCCTGACCGTGGTGCGCCACCTCGACCTGCCACTGGCCGGTTACCTGGATCCCACCCACCCGTTGCAGGCCGATCACGTGACGCCGGCGTTGGCCGACGCCTGCGGGGTCGACCTGGCCGGCCAGGCCCCGGGTGTGGACGGCTGCGGGGTCCCCGTCTGGTCGGTGCCTCTGGACCGCCTGGCCACGGGGTGGGCCGGCCTCGGAGTGGCGCCGGCTGGTTCGCCGGCCACTCGCCTGCTGGATGCCATGCGGGCCGAGCCGTTCCACGTGGCGGGGAGTGATCGGGCCTGCACCCGGATCATCCGGGCGGCCACCGGGTCCACGGTGGTCAAGACTGGCGCCGAGGGCGTGTTCTGTGCTGTCCTGCCCGCCGACGGCCTGGGTCTGGCCGTCAAGGTCCGCGACGGTGCCCGCCGGGCCGCCGAGGCGGCGGTCGTCCACCTGCTGGCCGATCTGGGGCGGCTCCCGGACGCCGTCCCCGAGCTGCTCCGCAACCTGGCCGGGACGATCGTGGGCGAGATTCGCGTGGCCTGATGCCCGACTGGCCTGATGCCCGGTGGCGGGCGCACGGAGCCCGTTCCGTAGGGTGACCCACCGGAGACGACGGAACCCGGAGGGGCCACTTCGATGGGGAGTACTGCGGCGGGAAGTTGTGACGGACGGGTGGTGATCGTGACCGGAGCCGGCCGCGGTCTCGGACGGGCCCACGCCCTGGCCTTCGCCGCCGAGGGCGCCCACGTGGTGGTCAACGACCTCGGTGTGGGGCGCGAGGGCCAGGACGCCGAAGCGGCTGTCAGCCCGGCCCACGAGGTGGTGGCGGCCATCGAGGCCATGGGCGGTCAGGCCATCGTCGACGGGGCCGACGTGGCCGACTGGGACCAGGCCGAGGCCATGGTGGCCCGGGCGGTCGATACCTGGGGACGGCTTGACACGCTGGTCTGCAACGCCGGCTTCCTGCGGGACCGGATGCTGGCCAACATGGGCGAGGAGGAGTGGGATTCGGTGACCCGGGTCCACCTGAAGGGGCACTTCGTGCCGGCCCGCCACGCCATCGCCCACTGGCGCGACCGGTCCAAGGCCGGCGCCGACGTGGCCGGCCGGGTGGTCATGACGTCGTCGGGTGCCGGACTGATGGGCAGTATCGGGCAGGGCAACTACGCGGCGGCCAAGGCGGGCGTCGCCCTGCTGGTCGTCCAGGCGGCGGCCGAGTGGGGTCGCTATGGCGTGCTAGTCAACGGGGTGGCCCCCGACGCCCGGACCCGCATGACCGAGGGCGTGTTCTACGGCGATGCTCCCGACGATGCGTGGGACGAGAAGGATCCGGCCAACGTGTCCCCGCTGATGGTGTGGCTGGGGAGCGGCGCGTGCGACGTGACCGGACGGGTCTTCGAGGCCACCGGTGGCCAACTGAACGTGTGCAACGGTTGGCAGCACGGCCCCGTGGTCTCGGTGGGGGAACGCCGGTTCACCGTCGACGAGGTGGGCGATGCCGTCCACCGGTCGATCATCGAGGGCCCGGATCCGGTGCCCGTCTTCGGCACTTGACCATCTTCGGGCGGGCCGTTGACGGCCCCGGCCGACAGGTGCCGGTTAGGACGTCCGTTCGGCGTCGGCCGAGCGGGTGAGCGCCTCGTCCAGGAGCTGGCGGGCCGCCTCGCGGTCCACGCCCAGTTGGCGGATCTCGAAGGCGAAGCGATCGGCGGCCGTGGCCAGCCGTTCCCGGCGCTGTCGGAGCGGCTCGGAGTGGGGAGGCTCGTCGACCACGAAGGTGCCGCGTCGGCCCCGTCCTTCGAGTGCCCCGTCGGTCTCCAGCTCGCGGTAGGCCCGGGCCACCGTGCCGGGGGCCAGGTCGAGAACGTCGGCCATGTCGCGCACCGTGGGGAGGCGCGATCCCGCCACGAGGTGGCCGACGGCCACCATCACCGAGAGCTGGGCCCGGAGCTGTTCGTAGAGGGAGACGGCACCGTCACCGTTCAGGCGGACGACGAGCCGGTGTCGGCGTCCCATGGGGTCGATCGACTCGGCAATGGCTGGGCCCGTCTGCATGATCGTTTATTGTATCGTCACAAATGAACAGAAATGGTCAGAGACTCGCCAGATACTTGCATCAGAGCATGGTACAGACGAGAGTTCGTATCAATAAATCAGAACAAGCCCCGGGAAACCCGGGAGACGGGAGCACACCATGAAGCTGGTCACGGCAGTCATCAAGCCCTTCAAGCTCGACGACGTTAAGGACGGCCTCGCCACCCTGGGAGTCCAGGGCATGACGGTCAGCGAGGTCCAGGGATTCGGTCGACAGGGCGGACACAGCGAGACCTACCGAGGTACGGAGTACAAGGTCCTGTTCACCCCCAAGACCCGGGTCGAGGTCGTGGTCGACGACGACGTGGCCGATCAGGTGGTGGACGCCATCGTGGCCGCTGCCCGCACCGAGAAGATCGGCGACGGCAAGGTCTGGGTGACCGACGTCGGCAACCTGGTCCGCATCCGGACCGGTGAACGCGGCGCCGACGCCGTCTAGGTACCTCCGGTCGCCCCTCCCGGTCGTCCCGCCCGGGAGGGGCGACGACTACCGTCGACGGTGATGAGCGACGACCCGACTTCCCAGGAACCCGACGTCGAGGAACAGGTCCGGTTCGAGATCCTGAACCAGGTGGCGTGGATCACCATCGACAACCCCGACAAGGGCAACGCCATGTCGCCCGCCATGCGGGATCGGATGGCCGGCCTGATCAACGGCTGCAACGGCCGGTTCGAGGCCCGGGCCATCGTGATCACCGCGGTGGGCCGGAAGCTCTTCTGCCCGGGGGCCGACATCAGCGTCGGTCGCGAGTTCGCCCCCCGACCCGACGATGCGCCATCGCTGGCCGTCGGCGAGTCCCGGCGCATGATGCTCGAGGGTCAACTCAAGTTGATGCCGGCCATCCTCGACAGTGAGCTACCGGTGATCGCCGCCGTGAACGGCACCGCGGCAGGCGTGGGTGCCCACCTGGCGCTGTGCTGCGACCTGGTGATCATGGCCGACGACGCCAAGCTCATCGAGGTGTTCGCCCGCCGTGGGCTGGTGCCCGACGGGCTCGGCGCCTGGATCCTTCCCCGGCTGGTCGGTCTCCAGAAGGCCAAGGAGCTCATGTTCTTCGCCGAGGACATTACCGCGGCGGACGCGCTGGCCCTCGGGCTCTGCAACCGGGTGGTGCCCGGTGACGAGCTGGTCGAGGCCACCACCGAATGGGCTGAACGCCTGGCCAGTGGCCCGACCCGCAGCCTGATGCTCACCAAATGGCTGCTGAACCGGTCGTTGGACGTCGACCGGCGCACGTTGGAGGACAACGAGGCGTGGGCCGTGGAGCTCAACAACGGCACGGTCGATTCCGCCGAGGGCATCGCCAGCTTCCGCGAGCGACGTGATCCCGTGTGGCGGGGCTTCTAGGGTCAGCATCGATGGAGGCGATCAGGCGAGGGCTGGACCGGTGATCATCCGGGTCGACGAGGCGGGCGACGTCCGGGGCGACGAGCACGACGTGTTCATCGACTTCCACGTCGAGACCCACGCCGGGTTCTCCAATGAGGATCTGGCGGCCACCATGGGCGAGGGCACCCGGCCCGACGGCGAGCACCTCTGGATAGCCGAGACGGCCATCCGCCACTGGCTCTCGGGCCGGATCGACGACACCTGGGACGAGGGCTTCTCCGGCATGTTCGACTACGCCTGCTCCCAGGGATGGACCGACGAGGCGGGCAACCACCTGCGGGCTCACGCCGAGCACCCCGACCGACCCGTTTCCGATTGACCCGTTCCCGACCGACCCGACACCGGCCCCCGCCGAACACGACAGGAGTACCCGTGGCAGACCTCACCGTCCTGCATAACCCCCATTGACACGCCTCCAAGAACGCCTTGGCGGTCGCCGAGGAGTTGGGGGTCGACGCCGACGTCGTGCTCTACATGAAGGAGCCGCCGGACGAGGCGTTGCTTCGGCGAGTCGCCGCCGGGTTGGCCGACCCCGTGGAGGACCTGGTTCGCAAGGACTCGCAGTTCAAGAAGTTGGAGCTGGTCGAGGCCGACTACGTGGGCGACGTCGATGCGGTGGTCGAACTGTTGGCCCGCCGCAAGGCCCTGCTGCAACGGCCGATCCTGATCCGGGGCGACCTGTCTGGCGACGGGCCGCTGGTGGCCGCCGTGGGTCGCCCCAAGGACCGCCTCTACGAGTTCATCGGCGGAGGTTGACCGGAACGTGACACCCACGACCGACCTCTGCGACGATCACGGTGACGCCGTGCAGGTCCTGGCCGGAGCCTTCCGGTCCTACGGGGGTGTGGCGGGCTTCCACGGGCCGGTGTCGACCGTTGCCGTCTTCGAGGACAACTCGCTGGTCCGCGACGCGCTCGCCGAGCCGGGCGACGGCCGGGTGCTGGTGGTGGCCGGTGGCGGCTCGGAACGCTGCGCTCTGGTCGGAGGCAATCTGGGGGTGCTGGCCGCCGAGAACGGCTGGGCCGGCATCGTCGTCGACGGCTGTGTCCGGGACACCGCCGAGCTGCGACTGTCCGCCCTCGGCATCCGGGCCCGTGGTACGTGCCCCAGGAAAAGTGTGAAGAAGGGGGTCGGCGCCCGTGACGTACCGGTCACCGTGGCCGGTGTGGCGTTGAACCTCGGCATGTGGCTGTGGGCCGACGACGACGGCATCGTCGTGGCCGACCGGAACCTGGCGTTGCTCTAGCGAAAGTCCGGGCGGCGCTTGGCGATCAACGCCCGGGTGCCCTCGACGTAGTCGGCCGAGCCCATGTGCTCGTCGAAGCGGGCCAACGAATCGGACACCGAGCTGGCGGCGTCCCGGTGGAGGTCGAGGTATACCTGCCGGCGGGTGGCCGCCATGCTGGAGCGGGCCACGGGTCCTAGGAACTCGTCCACCCAGGCCAAGGTCCCAGCCAGCACGTCGTCGAACAGTCCGTTGACCAGGCCCATGGCGTGGGCCTCGTCGGCGGTCACCACCCGGCTGGTCAACAGCAGGTCGTTGGCCCGCCCTACCCCGACGATGCGGGGCAGCAGCCAGGACAGCCCGTACTCGGCCGGCAGGGCCAGCTTCCCGTGGGCGGTGGTCAGCTTGGCCCCGGGAACGGAGAACCGCAGGTCGGTGAAGCAGGCCAGCACCAGCCCGACGCCGGCCGCTGCACCGTTGATGGCCGCCACGACTGGCGTCTGGAGCCCGAAGTGGTAGGCGAAGTCGGCGTCGAACGCCGGATCCACGCCGAAGCCGGGCCTGGGGATGTCTTCGTCGGTCCCGG
>Ga0315329_10000164_pt1 | contig 25544 bp, 11 predicted proteins | sample M150032315metaG_FD_203459 | JGI IMG/M metagenome (GOLD analysis project Ga0315329, IMG submission 203459) | Ammonia-oxidizing marine archaeal communities from Monterey Bay, California, United States - M1 500m 32315 | ecosystem: Environmental > Aquatic > Marine > Coastal | place: USA: California...
TCCTTTTTTCCATATCAATTGCAACTGTGTTCATATTGCCATCCATTAATTTGAGACATCGATCAACTTCCATTAGAAGAGTCACAACAGGTGGTGCGACTTTGAGGACATAATTTTTCCAAGCTCCAATTAGGTCTTCGGGCCGAATCCAGCGTGCTTCTACAAATTCAGTTTGACCAACCAATGAGAACTCATCATGTTCAGTTGCATGAATGTGAAGGAAGGTATTCTCGAATCGCATGGGTCCGAACGGGGGTGTAGTTCGCATACTGATTATACGAATTCCATCAGTTGAACAAGGGATGTCGCCATCAAGTGCAAGTGGGAACCAATTTCCCTTGTCATCGACGACCATCGAGCGCCAATTATCGTCAACTGCGACCATTCGCCCATCGCTCGGTGCAAGTCCGAGTTCTTCCACAACTTCACGCATGATTGCGCAGTGTTGAACGCTGAAACCTAGTATTTCACTTGCAGCCTTATCGACCCTTGAAACCCCTCCTCCTGGAAAGGCCCAATATCCGGGAAAACTCGGCATAGTTTCAGAGCGACGTCCGAGCAAAACCTCGACACCATCTTCGCCATCACGCGTGATCATCAGAGTTGCTGATGGACGAGTTCCCGCCCGCTCGATGGCGGGCATGCTCATCCCAGTAGGGATCTCGCTCATAGACGGCCGAGAACAACTCAGGTTTCAAGACACCACCCGCAATGGGGTACCATGGTGAGCATTGAGGAGGACTTAGAAATGCTCTCGGCATCGATGGAAATGGGTATTGACCCCTTCCCTCCACCTAAGGTCACACGGCCTTGGGGCAAGTACGCATTAGCCAGTTTTATGACCATAATGATGGTCAGTTGGGTAAGCAAAGCCCTGATGAGATTCTTGTGAAGGTTTCATAGGTCATCTCATACTGTCAGGCATGTGCGTCTGAAGGTCTTGGTACTGGTACTCCTTCTGATGATACCAGGGTGCTTAGATTCAAATGAAGACTCCCCCATAGGGGAGTCCGGTGGTGAAACTAGCCTCGAAGTATGGTATTCTTTCACTCCAGATTCAAAGGAAGAAGAGACTTTTTTGAGTGCTATCGAGTCTTTCCAAATAGCAAATCCAAGCGTCACAGTAGATGCCACTAGAGTCTCCTATGGAGATGTTGACCAACTATACATCACTGCAGCTCAAGGAGGAGAAGCACCTGATTTAGTTCGTATCAGCAGTGATTCGATGGGCAAGTTTGGAGAAATCAGAGTCGACGGCCATCCGCTATTCGAAGACCTGCGGCCCCATTTAACACCTGAAGAGCGTAGTAGGTTTGACGAGAGGGCTCTAGAATCAATGCGCTACGGAGAGCATCTGTATTCCATCCCGGCCAGCCAAGATTGCTTGACTCTGATCTACAATAAGGCGATGTTTGCAGGAATGGAAGAACCAAATGAAAATTGGACTATTGATGACTTATTGGCTGCGGCAGAAGAACTCACCTACGGCGATACCCATGGATTAGAGATGCCATCGAAAAATGCCTACTGGTGGTTCCCTTTCCTCGGTGGATTTGGTGGTGAATTATTCGATGCGAATGGCAATCCAACTCTCGATGCGAATGGTTCGGCCGATTCTCTAGACTGGATGTTTGCACTCGAACAAGAACACGGGGTCATGAGCGAAGGAACTCAAATCGAGACGATGAAGACGCGTTTCCTTGAGTATGAGGCTGCGATGATTATCGATGGTCCTTGGAATTGGGCGATATACGAGGATGGAATGATCGACCTGGGACAGACCCTCCTTCCAAAGGTTCCAGCCACTGGAGAGCATCTTTCACCTCTTGTGACATACAAGGGATGGTCGGTTTCCAAGCAGAGCGAGAATAAGGTTGAGGCGACCGATCTTGCATTGTGGCTATCCTCAGATGATGTGCAGAAGGAATTCGCACTCGAGACCTACACAATGCCAACCTCATCCGCCGTGATGGATGATGCCGAAATACAAGGCAATGAGGTGATATCGGGATTCCTTGCTCAGGCAGAACAAGGCACTCCCGCACCAACAGGGCGCGGCATGGCAATGGTCTACGAGGCTTTGTCGCCAGCATTTGAGCAAGTATACACAGGAATCTCTGATTCTCAAACAGCTCTTTCAGCAGCCGATGAACACCTTACTTCATCTCTTGCACAGAGCGAAGTTGCTGCACCTTCAATGTTAGTGGAGGGATATCGAACTACCGCGATTGAATTTGACACCGATGGTTCGAGCCAATACACAATTTCGATGGACGGAGAGCCCCATTCCGTTATTGCTGTAGGGTCAGAATCAATTATCGATTCATATGATGGATGTGCATATACGATTTTGGAACAAGCGAAATGGTCGTGTAATATTACGGGACTTGAACCGGGAGTAGAACACAATATTGTCGTTACCGGGCAAACCACATTATTCGATTCTCAATTAACTTCAGAGGTCTATGATGAACTGCCAGAACCAAAAGGTACGAGTGGAGTATTATTCGCAATTGGCTCGATAGTTCTCTCATTGATCGCCTTGCTCTCATATGGTGCTTGGAGTGATAGGAGGGAGGGCCGTGTTCGTTCACGAGGTTCTCACCTTTACATCGCACCAGCAATGCTTGCACTCGCAGTATTGACATTCTATCCAGTATTGTACGGATTTTGGTTATCGGTTACCGATGCTAGCCAGACTCATCTGGGTGATGAAGCATTCAATGGCTTAGAAAATTTCTGGGAAGTATTCGCTTCAGATGGATTCCTTAGAGTCACATTATTCACCATCATTTGGACAGTAGTGAACGTAGTAGCACACATCAGCATCGGTTTATTCCTCGCATTACTGCTCAACGATAAGCGCCTCAAAGGTAGAGTTGCATATCGCACAGTATTGCTCCTTCCTTGGGCGATTCCATCGTATATTTCGGTACTCATTTGGCGTGGGATATTCCAACCAGATGGATTGCTGAATGATTTACTTGGAACCGACTTGAATTTACTCGCCGACCCTACCGGCGCACAAATTATCGTGATATTGGTCAATATTTGGCTTGGAGTTCCATTCATGATGATGTCACTCTCCGGAGCCTTGCAGGCTTTGCCACGGGATATGTACGAGGCTGCTGAAGTAGATGGAGTAAGTATGTTCGACCAATTCAAACATCTTACCCTTCCAAACCTCAAGAGTGCAATGGTACCTCTCTCATTACTCGGATTTATTTGGACATTCAATATGTTCAATGTGATTTACCTAATGACTGCTGGTGGGCCCAATTTGTGGTTTGGAGAACCGGGCTCAACTGATATTTTGATTACCTATGTTTACGATGTAGCATTCATTGATGGACAATATGGCGTTGCTGCAGCATGGTCGGTTGTCATCTTCTTGATGCTTGTAATATTCAGTTGGTCATACATGAAGCGGACCAATGCAACGGAGGCGGTCTCATGAATCGTGAATCTATCCGTTGGTGGTACACTCCATTGGAGGTGTCCACGCTTCGTTCATGGCTGGTTGCAGCTATTGTATTCAACTCTCTTCTATTGACAGTGGATTGGTTGAGAGATGATGTATTTGGTCTCAAAATGGGACTCATTGGTATTTCGACACTTTACCTATTGATGCGAATTCTCCCAGATGGGAAGAAGAAAATCAAACGAGATGCGAGCATAATTGTTTCAGGTGGATTGATTGCACTGGGTATACTCTCTCTACTCGACTCATTCAGTTTATTCGATATTTGGCTTGAGTCGTGGCTAATTATTCCAGGATTTTTGGGCTTGTATTGGCTTTCCTCCCCTCATGTAACTCGTTGGTCAAAGGATAGTGATTCATTACAATCCCTCGAAGCGGGATTATCTCGAAATGCAAATCGAAAAGAATCGATGGCACGAGTTGGAAAACACGTGATACTTCTCCATTTTTCTGCAGTGGTACTCCTCCCGGTGATCTGGATTCTGGATGTTGCAATCTCACCGGGTAATGCACTTGGTGGCGAGATTGGTGATGCCTTTACTGGAGAGCATTTTTCAACAATATTAGGTGGTGAAACTTTCTGGACTTGGCTAGGAAATTCTCTCATCGTTTCACTTGGAACTACGTTGATGGGGCTATTGCTTGCGGTGCCAGCAGCCTATGCATTCAGCCGCTTCAAATTCACAGGTCGAGATGTTTCGATGTTCTCATTCCTATTGGTACAAATGTTCCCTGGAATCATTATCTTAGTCCCGTATTTCATGGTGATGAAGTCACTCGGACTCCTCAATTCCCACTTGGGATTAATTCTGGCATACAGCGTCACTGCTCTGCCATTATGTGTGTGGATGCTCAAAGGATTCTTTGACACCGTCCCTAGAGAATTAGAGGAAGCAGCAATGCTAGATGGATGCAATCGTTTTGAGATTTTCACCCGAATCATACTGCCACTTTCACTTCCTGCAATCGCAGTAACAGCACTGTTCAGTTTCCTTGCTGCTTGGAATGAATTCTTACTCGCTTTGACATTCAATACTTCCAATGACATGTACACTCTCCCAGTTGGTTTGGCTAGCATGGTTTCCAATACCGGCCAAGCATGGGGAGAATTTGCTGCTGCAAGTTTGCTGGTGAGTATTCCAGTAGTCATTCTGTTCATTCTATTCCAGAGATTCCTCGTCGAGGGTCTCTCAGCTGGAGGAGTAAAGGGGTGATACTATGGTATCTGTAGATTTTGAAAATGTTGTGAAGCGCTATGAAGATGGAACCGTCGCAGTCCAAGGTTTGGACCTAGCGATAAAAGATGGAGAATTTCTGGTCCTGCTCGGACCTTCAGGTTGTGGGAAATCCACTACACTGAGGATGCTTGCTGGCCTTGAGGAAGTTTCGGAAGGTGAGGTAAGAATCGATGGAGTGCGAGTCAATGATTTGCCTGCAGGTGCGCGAGGATTAGGCATGGTTTTCCAGTCATATGCCCTTTATCCACACATGAATATCTTCGAGAATTTAGCCTTTGGAATTCGCCGTTTCCGAGGTGATGCGAAACTCGGAGAGGATGAGATAAAGCAGCGGGTTGAGGAAATGAGTACTATGCTTGGGTTGACCAGCGAACTTGAAAAATTACCCAAGGAACTCTCAGGAGGACAGCGTCAGAGAGTTGCTCTCGGACGTGCCCTCATCAAGCGCCCACAGGTACTTCTGATGGATGAACCACTTTCCAATCTAGATGCGGAGTTACGACATCAGATGCGAAGTGAAATTCGTCGCTTGCACGATGAACTTGGAACCACGACCATCTATGTCACTCACGATCAAATCGAAGCGATGACTTTGGCCGATCGAATCGCAATCATGGACAAGGGCGTATTACAGCAGCATTGTCCACCTTTAGATGCATACAATAATCCTGCAAACGAATTTGTTGAGGGATTCCTAGTCAAGCACCTAAATGACATCAAAGAGACGGCTGAGACTCTATTCAAGGATTGATATCAATGCGTTGCGCTCTCTTTCTAGTTGGACTCATGCTCCTGATGAGCATGCCAATTGTAGAGGGTGAAGCAGATGTTGACGGCGAGGTTTTCACCTGGGAAGGTCAAGCAACTTCAGTAGAATTGATTGGAGAATGGGATTGGAATAATACTACAATAATGACTGAGTCAAATGGAATTTGGAGTACAAGTATTTCTCTTGAGACTGGAATGTATTGCTACAAAATAATTGTCGATGACGAATATATTTTTGACCCAACCAACCCATATCGTGGCTACTGTGAAGGTATTGAAAACTCGGTCATCACAATTAGTGATGAAGTTCAATTAGCACATTGGATCGATGGCGAATTCCTCAAAGTTAGTGGCGCTAGCACCTCACCAAATGTCGATTACAACTTTTCCTTAGAAGGTGATTATTGGGAACTCAACACCTCTACATTGTCCGACGGTAAGCACACTATAGAACTTCAATCGGGTGATTCACCTATCAGTCTGGCAATATTTTGGACCGGAGAACAAGCGGATTTTGTTTGGGAAGACGCTCTGATTTACATGGTAATGACCGACCGTTTCGTCAATGGTAATTCAAGCAATGACGGTGCTGCAACTGGAGCAGCAACCGAAGCTGATTGGCAAGGAGGCGACCTTGAGGGAGTAACCCAGATGATAGAATCTGGATATTTCACAGAACTCGGAATCAATGCATTGTGGATTTCACCTTTCAATACCAATCCCACCGGCTCATACATCGCAGGTGATGGCGAACATATGGTGTCTGGATATCATGGATATTGGCCGACACAACCACGCCAAGTCGACCCAAGGTTTGGCGGCGAAGTTGCACTCGACGAGATGATAGAAGCAGCCCATGACGCTGGAATCAGAGTGATGGCAGACTTTGTTGTCAATCACGTACACGAGGACCATATCTACTACCAAGAACACCCTGAGTGGTTCAATGAAGGATGCTTATGTGGAACAGACCAATGCGATTGGACCGAGAGACGCCTCGATTGTCTATTCATGGATTATATGCCAGATGTCGATTGGACAAACCGAGAAGCGAGTGAACAAATTATCTCAGATGCACTTTGGTGGATCGAGAGATTTGACCTCGATGGAATGAGGGTAGATGCTGTCAAACACGTCGATGATTTAGCGATTACAAATCTCGCAACCAGAATCAATGAACGTTTCGAAGCCACAGGTAATGATTTCCATCTCAAAGGTGAGACTGCAATGGGATGGTCGGGTCATACTTTGGAAGAGAATACCGAGCAATATGGAACGATAAATCGCTACATAGGGCCGAATGGGCTCGATGGGCAAGCAGATTTCGTCCTTTATCATGCAGTTATTGACAATGTTCTAGCAAGTGGCAATATGGATTATCAACATCTGGATTATTGGACAAATCGAAGTCAAGATCAGTATGTTGAGGGTGCGGTGATGAATCCATACTTCGGTAGTCACGATACTCCAAGATTCATCTCACGGGCTGAGGATAGTGGTACGCAGTGGAATCAATGGGCGGAGCAAGATAGGCCAGCCACTCCTACTGCTGAAGCATATGACAAGGCACGCCAAGCCCTCGGATGGCTACTGACAACTCCCGGTGCACCTATCATGTACATGGGGGATGAATCTGGTCAACCAGGAGGAGCAGACCCAGATAACCGTAGAATGATGGATTTCAACCTCACAGAACAAGAGTCTGACTTACTGAATTTCACCTCGGAACTCGCTCAAATTAGATTGGAAAACATAGCATTGCGCCGTGGAACCTATTCTACATTCCATGTAACAGAAGACCTTCTGGTATTCGAGATGACATATGGAAATAACAGCAATATGATTGTACTGAATCGTGGAAATGTCGACCAATTAGAAATTCCATACGATGAGGTAATCTTTGGCGATGCGACTTTATTCGATGATGCTCTTGCGATTTCAGCAAATTCGGTAACAGTACTTCGCCATTCAACCCCAGAGCCAGAACCGGAGCCAGAACCGGAGCCAGAGCCAGAGCCAGAGCCGGAACCTGAGCCGGAACCTGAGCCGGAGCCAGAGCCGGAACCTGAGGACACAACGACGACAACTGAAGATTCAGGAAGCATGGAAATGGTGAGAAATATTCTCGCAATCGTAGTGCTACTTGCTCTAATCCTATTCATTCAAATGAATCGTAGAAGCGGAGATAATCACTGATCATCCTCGCTCCGGTAAATCTAGCCGAAGTACAAATCGCTGCACGCATCAATTCATTCCAGCGTGATGCGCCCTCATCCCAAGCTGGCAAGACCTCGTTTTCGATTACATCGAGAACCGCTTGGGCATCTCTGACATCATCTCTCTCATCATCTGCTTTACCAATGGCCCAACCATTTACTCCGTGTTCACAGCCTTCTGGCCACCAGCCATCGAGAATACTACAATTTGGAACACCATTCATCGCTGCTTTCATCCCGGATGTTCCAGATGCTTCAAGTGGCCTAATCGGGTTGTTGAGCCATATATCGACGCCACTAGTCATCGCAAGTCCTGTTGCCATCGAATAATCCTCAAGGAAGACCACAGGTATCTCTTCTGCAAGTTCTTTAGCTGAGCCGAAGATACTCTTGATCAAGGCCTTACCACCTTCGTCACGAGGGTGGGCTTTGCCAGCAAAAACAAACTGAATTCTACCTGAGCCAAAGGAACGAAGCCTCTCAAGGTCAGCGAATACCAAATTTGCTCGTTTGTAGGTGGCAAAGCGACGTGCAAAGCCGATTGTAAGCCTGTCTTCATGGAGTTCAACTCCAGTTGAGGCTTTCACTAGGTCTCTGAGCACACGGCGTGCTTTGGAGCGAGATGACGAAAGGTCGGGATCGGGAATCTTTCCAGCATGTGCGAGAGCAGTGGGGTTATTCTTCCACCCATCAAGGTGAGAATCGAATAATTCAGCCATGTCGGGGCATGTCCAGGTCAGATGGTGGACACCGTTGGTAATCGGTGCAATATATTGCTCTGCAAACATCGAAGACGCTACCCAAGCGTTGAGATTGCTAACTGCATTTACTGGTCCAGATAGGGCTACTGCCAGATGCGACATCGAGATTCGGCGCCCGTTTTCTGGGTCTCCAGCAGATTTGACTAACTCTCTTGCATCAGCAGGTAGTAAGTCTCCAAGGACCTCTTCAACGGCTTCCCATTCAAAGCGGTCGTGACCAGCAGGAACAGGAGTGTGAGTTGTGAATAGAACCCGCTTTGACAACTCTTCTCTAGACCATCCTTTCTGAAGCATTTCAAGCAATGCAAAAGTACAGTGGCCTTCATTAAGATGCAATCCAGTAATTTCTTTTTGCAGAAGTGAAAGTAAGCGAATGCCCCCAACTCCAAGCAGATATTCCTGTCTAATACGTGTTGAATCATCTCCCCCATATAGGCGGCTACCAAGTCTTTGATGCTCTTCGGTATTATCTGGGTGTTGCGTATCAAGGAAGTATACTGGAACGATATGGCCGCTGACTCCTTCGATATCCGCTCGCCAAATTCTGGAGAGCAAGTTCCCTCCATCGAGAGGTAATGATAGGACTAATCCGGTGTCAACAAGATGGTGTGCGGGATCAATTTCTGCATATGATTCAGTTTGAATTCCATCAGCATCGAGATGTTGACGACCATATCCCTCACGGTAGAGTAGGGTGATGCCAACAAGTGGGATTTCACCATCGGCAGCACTCTTTACATGGTCACCTGCAAGTACTCCAAGTCCACCAGAATATGTGTGCAACTCAGACCACAGACCGATTTCCGCGGTGAAGTAGCCAATGACACTCATGTATCGATTGGGTTGACCATCGGGGTTATGATTTTGACCCCGCAACCACAAGAGAAAAAGGTTGCAAATCTCGCCATTCAAATCGCCATTTCCAATTGCCATGAGCGATACCCGGTGTGTTCATTCTAGCCTCATTGCCCAATTCCATTATGTCTTGTAATGGGACGATTGCCATACCTGCATCACTAGATAAAGCTAGGCGAATCATCGTCTGACAAATGCTCTCTCCATCCTTAATATGTGGCTTAATTCTCCTGATGCGAGATTTAGGAGACGAATTCCACCATGATGCGGTCGTATCATTGTCATGAGTGCCGGTGTAAACTACGCGGCCACGTGTGATATTGGCTGGCCTGTGAGGGTTGTCAGAATTATTGTCATCAAAACCAAATTGGAGCACACTCATCCCCTTGAGGTTGTGCCGTTTTCGCAGTTCAGTGACTTCTGGAGGAATAATTCCAAGGTCCTCTGCAATAATACATTCATGATTACCAGCCACCTCGACTAATACTTTGACTAGTGCATCTTTAGGTCCATCTTGCCATTTTCCTTTGCGGGCATTTTTTGCTCCTGCAGGAATAGCCCACGCCGAATGAAAGCCCCTGAAATGGTCGATTCGAACCATGTCGAATAGCCTGAGCATTCTCGCCATCCGCATTCGCCACCATTGCCATCCTTCGGCTTCATGAGCATCCCATTCATAGAGCACAGTGCCCCATTTTTGCCCATTCTTGCTGAAGTAATCTGGAGGGACACCTGCAACTACGCTTGGCATCCCATCATTGTCGAGTTGGAATAATTCTCTATGAGCCCATACATCTGCAGAATCGTGGGCGACAAAAATAGGAAGGTCGCCAATCAGGCTGACCTCACGACTTTTTGCATATGCTTGAACTTCTTTCCATGCGCCCATGAAAGCGGCTTGATTCGAGGAATCTATCTCAAATGATGAGAGCGCTTCAGGGTCTCTATCACGCAGTTCAATGGGCCATTCAGTCCAAGGCTTCCCACCTTGCTCTTCCTTGATTTTCTGAAATAGTAACCAGTCATTGAGCCAATATTTGTCGTCACTCATTTCGGTAATTGGGCCTTGTCCTAATGTGGGATCGGCTGCAAAAGCAGATGGTGAGGCATAGGGGGAGCCATGCTCATCAGGTGGTGTAATCGGTAGCATCTGCCACGCTGAAGCACCAGCTTCTGCGATAGCATCAATGAATTTCTTTGCATCACTTAGGTCTCCACTGGGAAGGCTCGTGATATGGCACAAGACCCCTGAATACTGTGCCATCATTTTCTGTGTCAACGCCGAAAACCTTTGACCTTGCCCCTTCGTCCCAGAGTTGATGCGCCGCTGTGCTTTGCTTCTTGCATTCCTATTTCTCCTACCTCAATGGTCGGCGATGGCGGCAACAATTGATGGTGACCTAGGCGAATGGTCACCTGAATCTATGATGGGAACTGATTCTAACGGAGTCAGTTTACTAGTCGACTGGGATTCAACAAACCTGTACATTGGATGGAATGGAACAGATTTTGCCTCAACCTCTGACGGAGCCGATCTTTTCGTCTATCTCAATACCAGTGAGAATGGTTCGTACACTTCCAAGGATTGGAATGGAGTCAAGTCCTTGCCATTCAAGGCAGACCATGCTTACATTCTCGAAGATTCGAGTTATGGCGAGGTCATATCATACAATGGAGCATCGTGGAACGATACGGGTAATGTTGAGAATTACACTGGTTGGACAGATAACAAAATCACCGAAATAGCCATTCCATTATCTCTGATAGGTTCCCCACAAAAGATTGACATTGTTGTTTGGGCTCAATGGCAGGATGCTGGAAACATATGGACGGCCTTCCCATTGAACAACAGCCTATCTTCGCTGACTCATTTCTACCACGGAGAGAATCTCTCTACATCAGGGCCGGCAGATTTGCAAATAGAGCAACGTTCTGGCGCCGATAAGGTCGATGATGCACTCAATCTAGCAATTGTATTCCACCAGCATCAGCCATACTATCGAAACATGCTTACTGGGATGTATGAAATGCCGTGGGTCAGGGTACACGCAATGACCGAGTATGTCGATTCTCCAGGAATACTTGAGAAGTATCCTGATACCAAAGTCACCTACAATTTGGTACCCTCTTTCATGGAACAACTGATGGATTATCATCGTAACGAAACTCTTGATGTGCATACAGATATTGCAAAGCGCCCTTGGTCAGAAGGCGATTATCCAAATGCTACGGACCTGGAACTTCATACAATGCAATTCCAGTCATTTTGGAATTCAGGATGGATATACAATGTTAGCGATGATGACCCAAGCGCTTGGGTTAAGCCATCGAGCGGTCGTTATTCAGAACTTCATGGCCGTACCATGCACAATCTCAAACCTGCGACAATAATGGATGATGCACTCTTGCCTCCGCAGGAGTTCCTCGACCTCCAAGTACTGTGGTACCTCTATCAATTCAGCCCAGACTATGTTCTTGGGTCCTATGATGCAAGTCATCGTGATGAGGGCTTAATCGCTCTATTCCAGCAGAATGGCAACTATTCTCATGAGGATCTGATGTATGTTGTCGATGCTCAACATGAGCACATGGGCAATGTTTTGCCGATGTACTCTGACCTTGCCGCCTCAGGTCAAGTCGAGTTGAGTACTACCCCCTACTATCATCCAATAATGCCGTTATTGATGATGGACGGCTGGACATTTGAAGATGGTATTAGAGTCAACAAGGATTCTTGGGAAGATGATACCAGACATCAGCTTAACAGCGGAATGGACCTATTTGAGGAAGAGATGGGATTCCGGCCAGTTGGAATGTGGCCAAGTGAAGAAGCGGTGAGCCCAGCAATGGTCCAACCGGTATCCGATGTTGGAATCGAGTGGATGATTACCGATGAAGAATTGCTGATGAAAAGTACCGATTCATCAGGAAATAACGTCGATGTAAATGATGCAGCAAACCTTGCAATGCCTTGGGTTGCTACAGGTGTAGATGGTGGCGAAGTAGCGGTTATTTTCCGTGACCGAGTCATCAGCGACCGGGTTGCTTGGCAATATGGCTCGATGACACCTGAGGATGCGGTTACAGACTTCATTTCCTATATTGATGGTGTTCGTCAACAATTACTCGATGCTGGTGAAGACCCTTCAGAGCATATGCTCACCGTTTCGATGGATGGCGAAAACTGGATGTTCATGTCGGAATTCCAGCATAATGACAATGGCAGGCCATTTGTCGATGAATGGTTTTCTCGCCTTGGTTCACATCCAACAATCAAAACTACCACTCCTTCGGAATTCCTTTCCGAAGAGAGAGATCTACCACAAATCGACACAATTGGAACCGGTTCATGGGTTGATGGCACTCTATCAACTTGGGCTGGAGAAGAAGAAGAAAGTCTTGCATGGCAGCGTTTGGTAGAAGCTAGAGATGCACTCGTAGACTTCGAATCCTCAAATCCAACTCATTCCGGACTAGATGCTGCTTGGGAGAGTGTCTACATCGCTGAAGGCAGTGATTGGTATTGGTGGTACGGCCTTGACCAAGACAGTGGATACGATGAGATGTGGGATGTTCTGTTCAAGGTACACCTTTCCAATATCTATCGGGCGGTCGACCTCGAATTACCACCATATCTACAGGAATTATGGACAAATCCTGCATTACCGATCGAGCCCTATGGCAATACAATTGAGCCGATGATCGATGGAATTGCGCTGCCAGGTGAATGGGATGGTGCTGCACTCTACGATGCACCTGTAGATGGTGGAGAGTTAGATATCACTTCGTTCCACCTTGGATATGATTCCAATAATGTCTACGTGAGGATTGATACTGAGGATGCACCCTCTTTGACCGGCGAGAAAGCGATTGAAATCTACTTCATGCAACCAAATGCAGTGAATTTCAATGAAGCCGAGACAAATTTCCGTACTCAGCAAGGAAAGGAAATACTTGGATTCCCTGCGAAGAGAATGGTTTCTTTCGACTTTGACGAATTACGTGATGATGGGAGGTCAAAGTGGAACCTCTACAATGCAAAGGGCAAAATCGCCGGCCAAGAACGATGGACTAGTTCTACAAATTCTGGACTTGGAGGATGCGCTTTCAATGAGGTCCATGAGTTCGCAATACCATGGTCTGATCTTGGATTAGCCCCCGGATATTCAACTCGAGTCAAAGTGGTCACAGCATTCTCAGATACTATGTTCGACCTTGAGATGGCACCACCAGCACCTGCTGAAATGATTCTTCCCGATCTCGAAGAATGGGTGACAATTCTCGATATCGATGATACGATTGGTGATGAAACTGGAGACGGTGATTACACATATCCCCAAGCCAGTGATTTCGCTCCTGGAGTTGGATTATTCGATGCAAACCATCTACAAATCGAACAATCAGATTGGAATGCCAGATTCACTATTACAATGGAGGAGATTACCGATTACTGGTCTCTCTCCAACGGCTTCAGCCATCAAATCGTTCAGATTTATGTCGACCGTGGTGAGACTGAAAATGGCCGCACTAGTATGCTACCCGGTGTCAATGCAGAGGTCCATCCAGATTGGGCGTGGGAAGTTGCAATCAGTGGCACAGGAGAGCCCGGTGCCGTATTATCAGTCGATGCTGCTACCGGTGCGACCAGTTCAAGGGGAATAGAGGTCGAAGGGGATTCAGAAGCCAATACGATTACCCTAACGATATCCAAAGATGTAATTGGCTCAAATCTTGCTTCATATCGCTATATCGTAATCATAGGTAGTCAGGATGGATTTGGCACGGGAAAATGGCGTGATGTCGATGAGACTGCAAAAACATGGACAATGGGCGGGGGTGCAGACCCTTCAGCTGTTGATGGACTCGACTATGACCCCAATATTGTGGACATCATTCTAGAAGATGATAGCCAAACCGACATGCTTAGCAACTACGATGTCGATAACCAACAATTCGTCCAATTAACTGGATTTGAAATCCCTGAATTATCTCAGCAAATCTATGGTGCTCAGGTTGCTGCTATTACCCATAATAGCGCCCTGATTACTTGGTCCACAACCAAAATAGATGCTGGCATAATCGATTGTGGAGATGGAATTTCAGCCGGTGGACAATATGATGATACTTTGAGCCACAGCCTCTCAGTCGAGGGTTTACAATCAAATCAAACCTATTCATGTAGCATTTCAGTAGACAATGCAACACCAGTCGAAGTATCATTCACAACTTCTGCTGATGCCGATATGGTCGCACCGCAAATCCTCAACATATTGACCATAACCGATGAGGCTGGAATGACGACGATATCTTGGTTTACCGATGAAGACACAATCGCTCATATTAGCATAGGTTCTGATGCAACAGGCTCAGATCCTCTCGGCAAGAATCACGCGCTTTCATTCGACCTTTGTGTTGGCTCACATAGTGCTACTATTACCGCGGTTGACCCATCTGGAAATTCTGCAAGCATCGACCATACTTTCACAGTTGAAGGAGATTGGCAAGCATGCTCAACATCGCCTGGTAATTCTGGTGATAATGGAATGGTTGGTTCTGATGACCAAGCGAGTTTCCTCAATAATACCTCGATACAGGTAGTTGTTCTAATTGCAGTATTGCTCATTATTGCTGCATTGATTAGAACTCGTAAACAAGAATTCGAGTGAATAACAATGAAGGGTGAAGGTAAGAGAGAGATTACATTGCATATATCTGTAATTAGAGTAGTCTCTCTCGGATTTGAACCGAGGTCGGCGGGACCAGAACCCACCATGATGGACCGCTACACTAAGAGACTATCAAGGCAGGCCAGAGGCCTTTCATTCTTCAAGTCAACGGTGGGGTGACTTCGCTCATCCACGCAGTGATGCGACAACCTTCTCAAGTGCCTCAGGTGAAGGACGCAAATCTTCCTCACCTAGTTCGCATAGTGCGGTATCTATCAGATTGAGATCTTCATGTAGAGCAGGTCGATTTGCATCGAAATATAATAATCCCATTACGTGCTTCTTTGCAACATCTGCCTCATGGAGGGCGGTAAGAGCTGCTACTGCATCCGAAGGGTCGTGGTCTTCAGAAATCGTCTCAAGACGGACTGTTGAACCATCATGCAGAGTGATGTCCTTGAATGCACCAGCAGGTATCTCGACTTGTTCTAACGGAGAGAAGTGAGGGATGTAATCCACGGAATGGAGTTCTGCTGAATTATCCTTGACATATCCATAGGAACGCAAACTCTCATCGTTATTGTTGAAAGTTACACAGGGGCTAATTACATCGATTAATGCGAATCCCTTGTGAGATAATGCCGCCTTGATAATGGCGGAGAGTTGCTTCTTTGAGCCAGAGAACGACCTCGCTACGAATGAACATCCAAGATTTACTGCCATTGCGCATAGATCGATTGGTTGAGTTTCATTTGTTGAACCCTTTTTCTTTTTTGATCCCATATCTGCAGTAGCGGAATACTGACCCTTTGTAAGGCCGTAAACACCGTTGTTCTCTACGATGTAGACCATGTTGATATTGCGACGAATTGCGTGAATCAATTGGCCAATACCAATCGATGCTGAATCTCCGTCTCCAGATACTCCGAGGTAGGTCAGATTCTTGTTGACCACATGCGCTCCTGTAGTAACTGATGGCATTCTACCGTGTACGGTATTGAATCCGTGAGATTGCCCGAGGTAATATGCAGGTGTCTTGGAAGAGCAACCGATTCCACTCATCTTTGCAATACGGTGTGGTTCGATACCATTCTCCCATGCTGCGTTGACAATTACACTGCTAATTTGGTCGTGTCCACAACCGGGGCAAAGCGATGACTTACCGCCAGTGTAGGAGTCCTTCGGTTCATTGATGACATTGAGTTTTACAGCTCTTACCGGTTTTTCAGTCAAAGCCCCACCTCCTTTAGAACAGCCATTATTCGGTCGGCATACATCCTTGCTCTTGGGGGCATACCGTCGCTAAATGCAACACTCTTCATCTTTGGAATTAGGTGGTCAGGGTATTCCTTACGCATGATTCCATAGAGTTGACCATCTCGGTTGATTTCGAGAATGATTACTATATCGTGGCGCTCAACGAAATCTTGGACTTCAGAATGAAGTGGTAATGCTCTAACCCTGCAAGTGCTGACTTTCTTGCCAGTTGCTTCTTCGAGGATATCGTCAATTTCAGTGATAGTATTCTCCATTGAACCATAGAATACGATACCAATGTCGCAAACATCTTCTTGGCGAACCATTGGTGCGGGGAGGAGATCTCTGGAGCCTTCGATTTTTCTCTTTAGACGGTCCATCAATGCGTGGTATACATCAGGTTTCTCGGAATATGCACCATCTTCATCATGGCCTGTGCCACGGTAGAGGATTGGGTCGAGCCCAGACCCAGGTAGCGTGCGGTAAGGGATTCCGTCACCATCAACATCGCGGTAACGCCCATAATTTTCAATCGAATCTAATTGCTCTCGGGTCAGAACTACCTTGCCACGGTCCATGGATTCGGTAGGATACTCTAGGTTGTTGCAGGACCAACGATTCATTCCCAAATCAAGGTCAGAGAATCCGAATACAGGAGTCTGGAATCGCTCTGCTGCATCAAAGATGCGCCAGCCAAATTCGAAGCACTCTTCAATAGTCCCTGGAATGAAAACGATATGTTGGGTATCACCGTGACTTCCTTCGTAGAGCATCGTTAGGTCGCCTTGTTGTGTTCGAGTAGGCAAACCTGTAGATGGGCCAACACGGTTGACATCCCAGAATACAGATGGAATTTCTGAGAAATATGATAGTCCAATGAATTCCTGCATTAGAGAAATTCCGGGACCGGAGGTAGCAGTCATTCCTCTTGCACCAGCCCAACCTGCGCCAAGTACCATGCCTGCTGCAGCGAGTTCATCTTCAGCCTGCAATACAGCATATGTTGACTTTCCATTCTTATCACGTAGTTCAGGCAACCATGCAATGATTCCTTCCGCAATGCTTGATGAAGGAGTAATTGGGTACCATGCAAGCATCTGTACGCCACCGAAAATCGAACCGAGAGCTACGGCCTCGTTTCCTTCAAGGAAGAACCCTCCAGCCTCAAGGTCTCTTGCCTCGACAACATAATCATCGGATTTAGTGAAGTTTTCAGCAACATATTGCCTACCAAGACGGCTAGCCTCGGCATTGAGTTCAATCGCCTTTGCTTTGCTTCCAAATTGCTTGGTAATTGCAGCCTCAAGAATCCCTTGGTCCATGCCAAGGAGTTCGGCTAGTACGCCCACATAGACCACATTTGCAATCATTCGAGCCAACTTGGGGTTGAGTGTTCGGGCAATCTTGGTCATTGGCACAGGATAGGAGACTACATCCTCTCGTTCCATTGCCATCTTGGAGTCGGTATTCCAGATGACGACGCTTCCTGGTTCTAGCGCTGCGAGGTCTTCATCCCATGTTGCTGGATTCACTAGAATTTGAATGTGGGTTCTGTCCCCAGGTGCTTGGTAGCCGAGATCAGAAAGGCGAACAATATACCAAGTCGGTAAACCAGAGATATTCGATGGGAAGAGATTCTTTCCACTAACCGGAATTCCCATATCAAAAAATGTCTGGAGTAGAATCAGATTTGCGGATTGCGAACCCGTTCCATTTGCTGTAGCGATATTGATGGAAAAATCGTTAACGATTTGTGCCATTTTGGTTTTATCCCCTCGGGCCTCGCCCCCGTAGGGGGCTGGGCCATTGCGCAACCTGCCAAGCCTACGCCCTTTGAATGTGTTGATGTCATATTCACCTAGGAGGGCGAAGGGCAGTTATCAAAACCAAACGGGGTCTCGGCCCGAACATGGCCGACGATAAGCGTGCGGATGCATGGAAAGAGGCAGAAGCCCTTCTTAACAAGGGAAAAACCGAAGGTGCACTGGAAGTTTTGCGAGATGCAGACCCTGAAGGCACCCATGCAACAACTCTGAAACTTGCTGGACAAGCAGTTTACATGAAGGCAGGAAAGAGTGGTTCTAAGGCAGAATACCGTCAAGCAGCCAAACTCTTGCGTGATTCGGTTCGAAAGAACCCTCGGGATAAACAAGCGAATTCATTGTACAATCAACTACGCAATGAAATGCAAGACAAAAGAGTCTCTGAGACTGTTATTCCACGAATGATAACCGATGGCGGAACTCCAACCCCAGCAGGAATCTTTGCACTACTTGCAACCCTATTGCTCGTAATAGCAGGTGTACAAGCTGTAAATAGTCAGAGTGATGCCAATCTACCTACAGAAGCGAGCATGGTTGTTAGTTGGACTGATAATTCGGGGGTGGAGCATACTGAAACTCTAATTATCGAACTATATCCTGATGAGGCACCTATCCATGTTGAGAACTTTGCTTTACTCGCTAAAGAAGGCAAGTATGATGGCGTAATTTTCCACCGTGTAATCGATGAATTCATGATTCAAGGAGGGGACTTTACCCAAAATTCAGGCACTGGCGGACATGCAGCTAAATTCTTTGGATACTGCGAGGGAATTGCTGCGAATTCAGCATCCGATTGCGCAGAGACCGCATACACGATTCCTGATGAGGCTGATAATGGAATCAATCATGCACCATACGTGCTCTCAATGGCTAAGACAAATGCACCAAATACCGGTGGATCACAGTTCTTTATTGTCGATAAGGATAGCACCCCGAGTCACCTTGATGGACTTCATACAGTATTTGGAAAAGTAATCGATGGAAAGACATACGTTGAAGCGATTTCCCAAGTAACCACAATGAGTCAAGACAAGCCTGTTGAGGATGTCACAATAGTGTCAGTAACCATCCCAGAAGAAGGAAGTTCCACCTCTTGGTGGCAATTCTGGTGATTCAGGATACTTGATTACCGAGCGCCCACCGCAGTCGCTCTATGAGCGACTCGGGACCTTTTGGCTCGAAGAGGGAATTTTCTCTTGGCGGCCATTATTATGCGCTTGATTCACTCGATGCATCCGGCTTAGATACCTCCTCTCTCCCCTATTCTATTCGTGTATTATTAGAAGGGGCATTGCGCAACTGCGATGGATTTTTGATTACCGAAGATGATGTTCGCAATATTGCTGGTTGGACTGCTGATGGGAAAAGAGGCGAAATCCCATTCCGCCCTTCTAGGGTAATATTACAGGATTTCACCGGAGTGCCCGCAGTCGTTGATCTCGCTGCGTTGCGCGATGCAATGGTCGAAATGGGCGGCGACCCAGAGAAAGTGAATCCCCAGGTCCCAGTCGATTTGGTAATCGACCATTCGGTTCAGGTTGATTATTCAGGCTCAAACACACAAGCTCTCGATCTCAATCTCGACATTGAATACCATCGCAATATGGAGAGATACACATTCCTAAAATGGGGCCAGCAATCTTTACAGAATTTCCGAGCAGTACCTCCTTCTAGAGGTATTGTCCATCAGGTTAATCTCGAATGGATTGCAACTGTTGCTAGAGAAGAGAACGGCATTTGGCTCCCCGATAGTTTGGTAGGTACTGATTCTCATACAACTATGATTAACGGACTTGGAGTTCTTGGTTGGGGAGTAGGTGGAATTGAGGCTGAAGCAGTAATGCTCGGTCAACCGATCTACATGTTATCCCCAGATGTCGTTGGTTTCCGCCTCAATGGCTTGCTCAACCCAGGAGTAACAGCAACCGATATGGCTCTGAGAATTGTTGAAATTCTGAGAGAACACGGAGTAGTTGGAAAGTTCGTCGAATTCTTTGGCACAGGAATGGCAGCACTATCACTACCAGACCGTGCAACTATCGCAAATATGGCGCCGGAATATGGCGCAACCTGTGGATTCTTCCCTGTCGATGAAAATACTCTCGCATACATGCGCCTAAGTGGCCGTGAAGAGGATGCGATTGCTGGTGTTGAAGCATTTTGTCGGGCTCAGGGATTATGGTATGATTCTTCAGCACCTGAGAAATCATACAGTGCGACCCTAGAACTGGACCTTTCCACTGTCGAGCCCGCACTTGCTGGGCCAAAGCGACCTCAAGACCGCGTAGACCTTTCCGCAATGGCAACCCACTTTGTTGAAACCCTTTCCAATGAGTTAGGACATCAAGGACATGGACTCGCAAAGGAGGACCTTTCCAATTCGGCACTTGTTGGCGATGAATACGATTTGAATCACGGCGATGTTGTTATCGCCGCAATTACATCTTGTACCAATACTTCCAATCCAGGAGTAATGCTTGCTGCAGGTCTTCTTGCACGTAATGCCCGAGCCCGTGGATTGACGGTCAAACCATGGGTTAAGACCTCTTTAGCGCCGGGTTCAAGAGTGGTTACAGAGTATTATGCTGCTAATGGTTTAGATGAAGATTTAGCTGCACTAGGGTTCAACAATGTTGGATATGGATGCACAACATGTATCGGTAATTCAGGCCCTCTTCCCGAAGACATCGAGTCAGCAATCGATGAGGAGAGGCTAATTGTTGGTTCAGTCATCTCTGGAAATCGTAATTTTGAAGGACGAGTTCATCAGAAGGTCAAGGCCTCATATCTTGCAAGTCCACCCCTGGTTGTAGCATATGCAATTGCAGGTAGCCTGTATGTTGATTTGACCACTGAGCCGCTTGGCAATGATACTGAAGGCAACCCAGTCATGCTTTCCGATGTTTGGCCAAGCGATTCACAATTGGCAGAGGCAATGGCGAATATTTCTCCGGAAATGTTCAGAGACCGCTATGCTACAGTTATGCAAGAGCCTCGATGGGATGCAATCCCAAGTGAAGAATCTCCACTTTATCCATGGCAGGATGATTCTACTTACATCCGACTACCTTCTTTCTTCCAAGGGCTATCTCCTGAAGCACAACCTATCGAGCCGATTTCCGGCGCAAAGGTTCTGCTGAAATTGGGTGATTCTATTACAACTGATCATATTTCTCCGGCGGGTGCATTCCCAGAGGAAGGACCCGCAGGAATCTGGCTTACCGAGAGAGGGGTTCAGAAGGGTGATTTCAACTCATTTGGTAGCCGAAGAGGTAACCATGAAATCATGATGAGAGGCACTTTTGCAAATGTGCGAGTCAGAAATGAAATGGCACCTGGTACCGAAGGTGGTTTTGCTCTTAATCATGCAACTGGAGAAATAACTTCAGTTTACGAGGCAGCAATGGCGAGTGATTCTCCAATGGTTGTTCTTGCAGGCTCTCAGTACGGCACTGGTAGCAGTAGAGACTGGGCCGCAAAGGGAACATTCCTCCTAGGAGTTAAGGCGGTAATAGCGACTTCATTTGAGCGAATTCATCGATCTAACCTTGTTGGCATGGGTGTATTGCCATTGACCTTCAAATCAGGCCAAGATGCAAACTCACTTGGGCTCGATGGAACAGAGAGTTTCGACATTCCTGTAACCGACGATGTTCAAGCTTTGCAAGAGTTAGTTGTGACCGCTACTCGCGGTGATGGTACAACTATCGATTTCACCGTTGATGTAAGGCTCGACACGCCAGTTGAGGTCGAATATTATCGCAATGGAGGAATTCTCCACACAGTTTTGCGTAACCTTGTCTGACTTAGTTCTAAATATGGAAATGTTCTGGAAACATGTGATTGGTATGAAAGCAAAATCGTTTTCTATTATTTTTTTACTGCTAATATCTGTAATTGTTCCAGTCATCACTGCAAATCCTGTTGTAACTGACGAATTCGAATTATTTCAGAAGAACGTCATCCTACATCCTGGGTTGAATGAATCAACAGCTATACCTCATAACGCAGGATACCGAGTCGATTCAGCATCATTTGATTGGGAATTATCACCTGAAATAGTTGATGATTCTTGGGCAATGGATATGGCGACATACTCTACAATTATTGGAAATGCAACCAATCTGACTTCAACGTCAAATGGACTAATCCTAAATCAATCTACAACTGGACCCTCTACGGCTGGAACTGCTCAACTCCATCTATTCAATAATTCAAATCTACAAGGATTCCATGCATATGATACCTTACAATTATCATGTGGAATCGTCAGTTGTGGTTCAATTACTGCTACTGGAAATTTGACAATACATGCAAATGAAGTGATACTTGATGCCTCTACCACTATTTCTGGAAGTGATCGCATTAACAGTTATCTCGGCGATGGTGGCTCAGAGTCTGCCTCCAATAGCTGGACTGGCGACGGAGCAGGTGGCGCAGGTCATGTTGGCGCAGGAGGCGACGGAGGTGGTTCCTCTACCAATGGCGGCTCATCGTATGGAAATGGTACAGAATCCGGCTCCGCAGGTGGAGATAATTCACATCCTAGTGGTGCATCGACCCTTGGCGGTGGTGGTGGAACTGTGATTACGATAGTTGCCGGCTCAATCACGATTAATGGTTCAGTGACAAGCGAGGGAGGTGCTGGTGATAATGGCCCTGTTCCACCTAATGGTGGAAACGGCGGCAATGCTGCTGGAGGCGGTTCTGGCGGCTCAATTATTCTCAAAGCAAATACCATTTCAATCGGCTCAAATGGAATAGTTAGTTCCGCAGGTGGCGATGGTGGCGATGGTGCAGATGCAGTTTGGCCATCAGGCCCTTCTCTCTTCCTTTACCATGGTGGTGACGGAGGCGGTGGCGGTTCTGGTGGATACATCACAATGAATACTCTTCCAAGCGGATTAACCAACTCCGGTACTGTTGATGTTTCAGCAGGAGCTGGTGGCGACTATGGCCTGAAATTAGGAACTGGTTCAGATGGGATTGCTGGGTCAAATAGTACTCTTGGAAACACCTCATATTCGACCTTCTCTGGATTTGTATCTAGTGGTAATACTACTGCGTATAGTGGCAGTTTCTTAATTCCAGACTTAGGGGATGACGAAATTGTCGAAATGGCGTGGCTGAATACCACTGCATCGGTTCCAAATGGTGCAGTATTGGACATGAAATACAATTACACTTTGAATGGAGTAGATTGGTCTGGTTGGCTAGAAGGCAATATTTCTCATCAGGAATTACCCCGATTTTCCAACATCAGTTTCCAATATGATTTCGAGAGGTCGAGTGCTGGAGCATCTCCAATTCTGACCGCTATTGTTCCTGGTGGGACGTCTATTGACCACATGGAGAACCTCAGTATCGAACTAGAAGGTCAAACAATTCTAGATCCTCTCGTACATCAAATGGGCATTGGTTGGCTCGAGGAAGGAGGCTCTTCGCCAACGGCAACTGGAGTTGATTTGTGGATAGATGTTCCATTGAACGGAACAGCGGTTTCCGATTTAACAATGTGGATGGATGTGGAGCCGGGATTCACTGGAAATGTCACAGCTACATTCGATAGTGGACACACAATTTCGTGGTCTTCAGCAGATGTTGTTGCTGGGGGAATTGACCTGATTATTCCAATGAGCGTGGTACAAAATGAATGGCCAACAGTTTACAATTCAACCTCTGAAGGTATTGATTGGGCGGTTTCCAACTTTAGTTTGACTTTGTCAAATCCTTCCGCATTCGACATTACAAATGTTAGTTTCCATCACACAATTGTGGGCAATCTCGAATTTTCCTCAGAAATGGAAACTCATGCAATTTCACAATGTGGTTCATGGTACGCTGCTACAGAATCATGTCTCGATGAATATTCTATTGATGTCAAAGGAGACTCAACGGAGGAGTGGACATGGAATCAAACATTGGAACTCAGTAACTTGAATATTGTCTGGATTGATGATATCGAACCTCAAATCCAATCGGTCTCACATAAGGTCGATGGAGTGGATGATGCCGATGCCAGAAATGGTGAAGTCATTGTGGTAATAGTTCGTGATAATCTTGGAGACGATGCTTTGCAAGGGACAATCTGGGCGCATTCAGCCCCAGTTTCTTCTGCAACTGAACTTGTGAATCTGACAAGTATTCCGTTGTCTTGGAATTCGCAAATACAGGGATATTGGGGAAGTGTTCCTACTTACCAATTAGATTCAAGCACTGAGAATACTCTGTGGGTGAGTGTAGAGTTATCCGATGCATCAGGTAATTCAGTAACTCAGCTCAATGCGGATTCGATTGCGGTATTGCCTTCTATTCCTTCAGTTAGTGAACTTGCGATAATGACAGTCGATGGTGAACCTGCAGTGGATGGTAGTTTCAGCACTCCTGATAATCTGCGTTTCCTAGTTAAGGATGCCAATAATAGAAGCGACCTCAATGTCGAAATAGAACTGGATTCCTCATCATCAACTCAGACTCTTCAGATGGAATGGAACTCAACAGATTACGTATATTCTGTAGTATGGGAGCCGGAATTTGCGGATCTCGGTTCATGGGATGTAGAGGTTCATGCTGAGGAGCAAAATGGTGGAGAGGCTGATGAAGATGGATTGCATAACGGCAATGATGCTAGTTTCTATCTCCGAGATGGAGTCCCTCCAGTAATACTTTCAGCAACATCAACCGAGACTATTGAAGAAGTTAGAATAGATGTTCAATGGGAAATAGAAGCAGGAGATACGGTAAGTGTCTGGGCTATCATTTTCGGTCCAAATGGCAATAATGTTGGCACTGAAATCATTGAGCAGAACGGCGATGGAAGCGGTTTCGCGGTACTGGATAAAAGCGTACTATCTCCCGGCGCATATAGCGCTGAAATACATGTGAGGGATAATTTTGCTAATGAGGTTGAGACCACAATCAACTTGGTTGATATCCCGGTGCCATTACCAATAATCGATTCCAATAATATGTCCTTAACATTGGATGGAGAGAGCGTCATACTCTCCGGTGATGTAGCCTTTAGAACTGGAGAAGGCACGCTAAATTGGATAGTAGATGAGGAAGTATGGCTAGTTATCCCTATACAGGACGGTCCTCTTTCCGAACTCCTATCGCTATCGAACTTGAGTAATTCTTCGCATAATATCACGCTGGAAATATGTAGTTTAAATGAGTGTGAAAATCAGACGCAATACGTTGATGCAACGCCTTGGTGGAATATTGAAATCATTGCATTCTGTAGCGATGCCAACTGTTCAGTGACCAATGCGGGGGATTATCCAACTACAGTACGAATCATTAGTTCGAACCCCTCTGCTAATTTTGATTGCAATGAGATAACCGTGGATTCACAAGCAACCGATGAAATCTCATGTACGATTAAGGATGGAAAGGATGTTGGAGAGTATGTTCTTGATTGGCGACTAGAATCCCAGGACAGAGGCGGTTATTGGCTCACTCTCAAAGAGGGAACACACA
>Ga0315329_10000167_pt1 | contig 25409 bp, 12 predicted proteins | sample M150032315metaG_FD_203459 | JGI IMG/M metagenome (GOLD analysis project Ga0315329, IMG submission 203459) | Ammonia-oxidizing marine archaeal communities from Monterey Bay, California, United States - M1 500m 32315 | ecosystem: Environmental > Aquatic > Marine > Coastal | place: USA: California...
CTTCCGAGGTCAAATCCCTGACTGAAGCTGAACGGCTCTCCTACCAAACGCACATGGAAGAAATCAACCAGCTTGCCGCACCTCGAGTCGCGGTTGAAGTAAATACCATTGCGCCTCCCGTTGCTGTAACCGACCTCGTCGACCACATAGATTATATGGTTGACCTTATTGGCCTGAAACATGTTGGTATCAGTTCAGACTTTGATGGAGGGGGTGGTATTAGCGGCTGGAATGATGCATCCGAAACCCTCAATGTCACTGTTGAGTTGGTTCGTCGAGGCTACACAGAAGAACAGATTTCCATGCTCTGGAGTGGCAATCTACTTCGAGTACTGGATGATGTGCAACGCATCGCAACTGAAATTCAAAGAGAGCAGCAAGTGATTTAATACTCGGATATTCTTCTAGTCTGGTCTGGTCTGGTCTGGTCTGGTCTGGTTTGGTCTGGTTTGGTTTGGTCTGGTCTGGTCTAGCCCGCCATCGCCTCAAGCCAAGACCTATCACGCGACAGCATACTTAGTTCCCATGTAACAATAGATAAATGAAATGATATATACAAAAAAGGCCTGGGATTAAAATCACAGGCCTTTTTCTGGGTGCTAATTTAGATATTTACTCATCATAAGGGGGGTTGCCAATAGGCGTTCCGGGCTTTCTCCACTTTCCATATAAGAATTCTTCCGCGAACTCTGCGCACTTGAACTCAAGCAATTGCATATTCGGGTCAACGTGCCGGTACAGAGGAAGGCTGATCTTCCATGGCTCAGTGAATGTATTTGGGTCAGTGATAATCGCCTCATAATTTATATGATTAAGGCCTGTAGGAGTCCAACGCTCCTCAACCACCATTTCCCAACTGTGATGATTACCAGATCGGTCAAACCAGGTATCAGGCATTTGGCCAGTAACACGCACGACCAAAGTGTCACCTTCCCAATGTGCATTTGAATGTCCCATCCAGGCATCTACTTGCGACTCAAGCTCAGGCTGGTCGATATACAATACACGATTGGATTCGGCGTATTCGTAAGCAATAAGTATGGTTTCTTGTGATTGCACAATCTGGAAAGGGAAAGGCAGATAATTTGCTCGAGGAACACCTGGCATATAGCACTTGGTTAGAGGGTCTCTCTGTAGTGCATCCGCTTTATTCTCATTTCGTAGCTGCAAAGCCTCCTCGGTATAAGGAATCTTGCCTCCCTTCACTATGCCCAGGCTGGCTGGTACAGCAGATTTAGCGCCAAACAAAGCAGGGTGTGGACCACTGCGTGCAGCATGAGGCTCAACATTATAATGCGCAGAAGTCATAGCCTGCCATATACCACTTAGGTCTGGCTTGCCACTCGGAGTACGGGGAACGTCACCACTCTGCGCTGTTGCCTGGGTTAGGGTCAAAAACACCAGCAATATTAGTAATCCAGTTTTTGCTACACACTTCTCAATTATACTTTTCATCAACTATCCTTCAATTGTTTGATATATCTAGTTTATCAAAGTTAAGGGTATCTCAAACAAGGCACACCCCCACTAACAACAAATTATCGCAAACGGCCTCTTACTGCGCTCCGTTTTCTGCTTGCTAGTACTCTTTGTCAGCATCATATCCTTGTTATTGTCTACATTCCAATGCCCCTTGTGCAAGCTACTAAAATTCTTGGTTTCAGCCTCCAAAGCAAGGTGTTTTTATTCTGCAAAATAGGAAAAAGTTTCATTTGTCTGTGACTTAGAGGTTTAAACCCCAAGAGTCATTAAAGAAGCAGCATTGAAGAGAAACTTATCCAAACAGCGCTATATGCTGCTGAATCGGGCTAATAGACTAGACGTATCCCAGCGCCCACCTCCCATTTCCTGAATCTCCGAATAGTAAGTGCTCACTAACTCCGCTACAGGCAGCTGCACGCCATTATTCCTCGCTTCCTCGATAGCGATTCCTAGATCTTTCTGCATCCAGTCCACTGCAAAGCCAAAATCATATTGGCCCGCCAGCATAGCCTGGTGACGGTTCTCCATTTGCCATGAACCTGCAGCACCCTTGGATATTGTGTCTATTAAGTCCTCTCCATCCAAACCCACTCGCTGCGCAAAGTTCAGGCCCTCAGCCAGCCCCTGCAATACCCCAACCACACAAATCTGATTCACCATTTTGGCCAACTGGCCACTTCCTGCCGGGCCCAACAACTTGCTAAACTTTGCATAGGCTTCAAATACTGGCTTGGCTCTCTCGTAATCTGATCCGTCTCCCCCCACCATGACAGTTAGCACACCATTTTCAGCTCCTGCCTGCCCTCCAGAAACTGGTGCATCAAGAAAGCCGACTCCATTCTCTGCTGCCAAACCGTGTAGTTCCCGTGCCAGGGCAGCAGAAGCCGTTGTATGATCGACCAACAAGGATCCGGACTGCATCGCAGATAAGGCACCATCAGGCCCAAGAAGAACCTGACGAACATCACTATCATTACCAACACAGCTAAACACCACATCACTGTTCTTGGCAGCAGTGGCAGGACTAAGCGCCATGTCTCCCTTGTATTCTTCACGCCATCGCTCGGCCTTTTCTGTACTGCGATTGTATACGCAGACTTCCATACCTGCTGTTTGCAAATGCCCAGCCATGGGGTAGCCCATAACCCCCAGCCCAATAAACGCTACTTTCATATCATGCTCCCGTATCTTTCTTATTGTTAATCAACAACGTCACCGCGAGAAAATATTGCAGCGACGACATCAATAAGAAACAAGGTCTGATTGCCAATCCTGTTGCAGGCTCTGCAGCATTTCATCGATGGAAGAAAATCTGCTTTCCGGGTCCTTTTGCAAACAGCGCATCGCAATTTGCTCAAGTAACGGGGGAACATGTTGCTTGGTGACTTCAGAAGGTTGAGGTGGCGTGTCGTTGAGAACGCTGTCGATAACATGATGAAGCTGCTCCCCTTTTGCAGGGCTTTGGTCACACAGAATTTCGTACAGCACTGCCCCCAAGCTAAAAATATCAGTTCGGTGATCGATGCTCGGGTCTCTATTTATTTGCTCTGGCGACATATAGAGCGCACTACCCTGTGCCTTACCCTGCCCAGTAATAGTCATGTCTTTGATATCCGATGGTGCCACTTCTTCATCCTCAATAGCAGTACCGTCTGGATGCCAGACTTTGGCCAAACCCCAATCCAGCAACAAAACCTCGCCATAGGGTCCAGCCAAAATGTTCTCAGGTTTGATATCTCTATGGGCAACGCCGTGGCTATGCGCATATTTTAAGGCATAGGCAACTTGCATGAGAACTTTCATCAACTGAACAAGGTCGTAACGCTCTCGATAGTCCAAAATTTCACGAAGGGTGTAACCGTGCACCAACTTCATCGTAAAGTAGGGGTTGCCTTTTCCATCACGGCCAAGCTCATAAGTTGGAACTGTATTGGGATGCTGCAACATCGCGGTTACACGTGCTTCACGAATCAATCTTTGCTGTTCTATTTCATCGTCAGCAAACTCAGGCTTGAGCGTCTTATAGCAAATGAAGCGAGAGAGGTGCAGATCTTTACACGATTTGACAAGTGACTTTCCTCCCGTCGCAATAGTGCTAAAAAATGCATACCGGGTTCTCGGGTCAATTTTCTTTGGAAGTGGCTTGTCAGTTTCTTCAAGAAAAACTGAGCTATAGCCCTTGGGAGGTTCTGGAAATTCTAGCATAATCTGCCCTTTCTCCGGTTCTGGACCTGACTACAGTAACAAGGCTCAATATTGAAGCATCAGCTGATAGGCTCTTTCAGCAAATTATCAGATAATGCCAATAAAACACAGAGACATAGGCCCTTTAACACCTATTCTATTGAGAAATTGAACTCTCCATCGCCACATCATTTGTACCAAGCTCAAATCCAATAAAAAGAAACCAAGCAAAATACTTATAGATTGTACCGGGCTTACAATTGCGTATACCCCAATAATAATCGTTAGAAATGCAACTCCCCTAGTAATCGAAAAAAATCTTGAGATAGCACTCCGTAAGTGCCCCAAGAAGCTCATCGACAGCATGACAGCTCCATATTTGATGCGAATCTAGATTTCAGCATCCTCACATGAGCAAATTTATGGACTCAGACCCTCCAAATATTTGATCTCGTAGGCTTTATCGCCCTACCTTGAGCACTGTTTCCTCTGTACTGAAAGTCGCGTTACCGCTAATATCATACCTCATCAGGTCAATCGCCTTTGCGTGAGGGCGGAAACAAGCAATGAAAGAAGCAGTCGATAAAGTCAAGCAAGTGGCAGTGAGGTCCCTCACACGCAACGTCTTGGCTGCCTTGGAGAATTCAACCTTACAGATTGAAGCCCAGGCAATGCAATTTACTAATGTCCAACTGCCCCCTATTCGCGAGGAATCTCAAGCTATTGCCGAACGATTCATGACGAATTTAAATGACTACTTCGATGCCTTAACTACTTTAAAGGCAAAAGATACCGACGTTTCCGACTACGGCAAACTCTCTCTGGTAGACCACGATTATCTGGAAGCCATTATCGCCATGGAAGGGATGGTCAATCATGCCCGCAACAGCGATATCCAACAATACATAAGCTTCACTACCCGATTAGACTCAACCTTTCCCAACCTACGCATTGATGAGACCAATAACCCCCTCGATCCTGAGCAAATAGGTGATTGCTTCAATGAGGCCATCCGCCCTCTTGGTTTAAAAGCGCACTACTTGCTGACCATATACCGCGAGTTCAATAAGGCCGTGTTTCATCATCTGGAAGAAGTCTTGGCAGATGCCAATGAAGTACTCATTAAATTGGAAGTTTTACCCAAGCTTGATATCAAGGCACGAAATAAAGAGCTACAGAAAGCAAAACGAGCAGCTAGCAGACCAACAACCGATGCCGAAACCAGAGCATTCTCAGATATAGAAACAAGCAAGGTACAAAAGCAGACTCAGAAAAAAGAAACGGAGAGCAAAGCTGAGCAACCCAATGTCGAGATGTTTGCCATGATGCAGACTCTGGTCAAAGGCCTTGCAGGTCAAGGTGATGCATTATCTATAAACCCACCTACCGCAAACCCGGAATCTACAACGCAGACTGAAGACATTCTGGCAGAGCAACAGAATCTGCAAAAACAACACACACAATTAATGGCAACATTAAGTGACATTCAGAACCGCTTAAACCTAAGCGACACATCGATAGGCGCCGAAGAAAATAGCATCGACAGTAACTTTGTCAGCGAATCGATTAGCAAAACTCTGGAAGAAAACGGCAGCCAGAACGGCATCGAAGCAATCGATGTCCAGTCTTCCGATGTAATCAATCTGGTGACTTTACTATACAAGGCAATCTGGAATGATGATTCTCTCCCTCTGGTAATGAAAGAGCTAATAGGGCGCACGCAAATCTCTATTATGAAAATAGCACTCAGCGATACTAGCTTTTTCGATGACGAACAGCACCCTGCTCGAGTTATTCTCAATGAATTCGCAATGGCCGGAATTGCGTGGACAGAGAGAGACATGCTCGGCAATGACCCCGTCTTTTCCAAAGTCCGAGACCTTGTAGAACGCCTGCTTGCAGAGGAAAACCCTGACAAGAATTTCGTGCAGGCTCTAATCAACGAATTAAGAGAGTTTAAGAGCAAACACAGTCGAACAGATGCCGTGCTGGAACAAAAAATTCGAGAAACTGATGATCACAGCGAACGGTTGGATGATGTACACGAATTCGCTAGCCAAAAAATAAACGAAAGAGTTTTGCGAGACGACCTTGATCCCTCCATTCAGAAACTTCTGGATACACACTTCCATGAATTCTTAGTCAAACTAGTCTTAAAGGAAGGACCTGGCGGAAGCTCGTGGAAACCAGTGATGAGTACCATCGATGTTTTATTGTGGACTGTTAAGGCAGACAAGCTGCCTGGTGATAAAAACAGGTTTGAGAAGATTAATCCTCGCCTACTAGACAACCTTGAAAAAGCGCTTGAAATTGGCGGTGCTTCCAAATCTAAACGCACAAAGATAGTTCGTCAACTGAAGCAAGTACAGCAATACAGCTTCCATATGGCCGAGACACGAGAACCGGGCGCGGTTAGTAGCTCCTCTGGCAATGACAGTACTACTCATGCTGAGACAAAACGGCAACGCAGAGAACCTCCTCCCTTACCCAGAAACGACCCACACCTAAGGCAGGTAGACAAACTTCCAATTGGTACCTGGATGGAATTCAAGGGTGCTGCGGGCTTTCCTATTCGCTGCACGTTGGCCGCGAAGATTGACAGTATAGACAAGTTGTTTTTTGTTAACAGCAAAGGTGTGAAGGTAGTAGAGTTAACTCGCATGCGCCTGGCACGAGAGTTAAAAGCCGGATCTGTCAAAATAGTTAGCGCAGGTGCACTGGTAGATCGTGCCATGGAGTCAGTGATTAGCAATCTGCGGGAGGCACCTGCTAAAGCTGCCAAAGAGACCAAGCCAAGCCCCAACCAAAGCTAAAGAAATTTATCGAGCAACACTTCTTAAAAAATGCTCCTTAAAATGGAACGAACTCTCTCACGTGAGTCAAAAACGCAATGCTCTCATCAATGCAATGTCGAGAGCACCCCACACTTTCTAACACCACCCCCCACAATCTTTTCGAAGTATAATTGGAACACTTCTTTGCACAAGCCTGCCCGAGAACCATGAATTACTGCTCTGAACAGGGACTCCGACTGCATTATCGTGCCTGGGCTTGCAGTCTCCTGACTCTGCAAATAGTAAAAAATAAGACTATTCCCTTTCTTCCAGATATCCGGTTTTTCTTTCTTGATGTACTCTCCTAAAAAATCACGCACGAGAGGATGACAATCAATCAGACATCGATTGTTTCTGTCATCAAGGAAAATAAGATTAGCATCAACAAGCTTCTTTACTGCATAACCCCATTGCGCAGCAGACAAACCCGACAGCTCTTTCGTTAAACCTGGTATAGACTCTCTCTTCGTCAGCGCTTTGACACTCGAAAGCGAGACACCACAATCAAACAACCCAAGGAGATTCAATAGCGAACTTTCAAGCGCCCCCTCGAACCATTTTAGGTAAGAACTGACTATCTTACTGCCCTGAGCATCATGCGATTGTACATCTACCAAAGATTCAAGCCTTCTGAACTTTGAAATATCAGCACCATAGACCACCGACAGGTAACTACCTAACAAAGATAGACAGAGAGGATGACCAACATACTCGTTAACTGCAGCTACCATATGAGAAGTGTCACCTTTAACTCCCATGTTACTGAGAAGTTTCACACCATCTTCCAGGGCAAGATGTTCCAACTCCAATGACTGAATGCGACCATCATCAAAGGGGGAGAGATCGCTGATCGCGATGCGTGAAGTTATGATGCAAAGCCCATTATTATTTGCAGCAAGCTCTCTTATAAGAAGTGCTACAGCTGGATTTTTTATGGTTCCTTGACTGGGTCCGGGCGGGTACTGCAATGATTCAAGAGCATCGAGTATCAATAAAGTTTTTGATTTCCTAATTAGATTTGCTAAACGATTAGCCTTAGACCAGGGTGTATCTTCTGTCGATACTGTTTCTCCAAACCACTGCAAAGCCTGCTGAATAAAAAAGTCTCCTGATGACATCGCCTCCGACTCAACATCTTGGCAGTAGAAAGACCAACCATACACTTTCTTAGCACCGGCATAATTGTCCCTATCAAGCTGCGACAGCCAACTATTAACTAAACTACTCTTCCCCACCCCACCAAAGGCGACAATTTGTAGACAATTAATTTTCGATTCATGCCACGCAATGTTCAGCCTATCTATTTCGTGATTACGACCAAACAGTTCCAAACAGGTAATTGGTAACAGCGATAAGGAAAGCTTTTCTGGACGAGTTAGATATGCACTTGATACTAAGGCTAACTTCCTTTGCAGCCTTTTCTGAAACTCACTCAACTCCAAGGCAAAAAAATAAGGCTCCAAACCAAACAGGGCTGCTACGCTTTCAATCTGACCATTTGGAATGCAATCTCCGGTGCTGGTGTCAGAGCCATTTGTCCATCTACTTATAGCTTGTCTTGATATGCCCAAACGCTTGGCAAGAGCAGCATTGCTATTTATTGATGTGTCGATACAAGAGGAATAGAGCTGAGATAATTTCTCCGCTAGGTGGGGATGCTTCCTTGCTGCCATAGACCATCCTTTCCGTACATTTCTAATTATTCTTAGTTCTGGATAGCGCTTAATAATGTGCAACTTTCCCTGCTTACACTGCGCGACCAATCATACAAGTCCGAGAATATACCACAAACTTCGTGAGTTCAAGCGCATCGATAACCGTAGCCATTAGCCCTTCAGCCAATAGCATGCTTACTCGAATCCTCGGGCACTGCAGCCACGATAGCATTTCTATATTATTAAAAATTAAAGAACTAATGTGGGCTGTGAATAGACATATTGGTGGAGATTCTGTTCCTGGGTGCTTGAAAATGAATAATTCCCTCTCCGCATTCATATTCGTATAGAATCCCATTAGGCTTGTGTGCCAAAACATTAGGCCTCAGCATCAGGGCTAACTCAACACGCTACTTAGTATTGGAGAATTAACCGTGCGTTTATTATCCCTCTTAGCAACATTGTTTATTTCTTTTAGCCTTCACGCTGAAACATTTACTTTTACCGCAATTCCCGACCAGGATGAATCCCAATTGCAAGCTCGCTTTGGCAAGTTTGCAGATTACCTAAGCCAGGAGTTAGGCATCGACGTTAAGTATGTACCTGTAAAAAGTTACGCGGCAGCGGTAACAGCGTTCCGCAACAATCAGGTACAGCTAGCTTGGTTCGGAGGACTATCTGGAGTACAGGCCCGCCATCTGGTGCCAGGCAGCCAAGCTATTGCCCAAGGCTATGAAGACCAGTTCTTTGAGACCTATTTTATTGCTCATAAAAGTAGCGCCCTGGAAGCCAGTGAAGAACTACCCAAGGCTCTGGCCAACCTTACATTCACCTTTGGCTCGAAAGGTTCCACCTCCGGCCGCTTGATGCCCGAGCACTATATCCGCCAAGCTTTTCAACAAGCACCGGAGGAAGTTTTTTCACGCATAGGCTTCAGCGGCAACCATAGTAGGACCATTGCTCTGGTGCAGTCTGGTGCCTACCAAGTCGGCGCGGTGAATTACAAAGTATGGGAAAGCGAACTCGCCGCAGGAACTATTAACACTAACGACGTGCAAGTAATTTGGAAAACTCCTGCTTACCAAGATTATCAATGGTCTATTCGTGGAGACGTTGACCAGCGTTGGGGGGAAGGATTTACCGCTAAAATCACGCAGACACTTCTCGATATTAGTGACAAAGATCTATTGGCGTCTTTTCCCAGAGAGTCTTTTATAAAAGCTACAAATTCAGACTATCAAGCTATAGAAGATATCGCCGTAGCCATTGATTTGATGACTGAATAAAATGTCCGCTGATCAAAAGCCATCATCCCCCCTTGAGGACAAAGTCTTATTCGCCCTCAAGGGGCTAACACTGGACTACCAGCGCAGCCCCGTGCTGCATAATATTTCCCTTACCATTACTCACGGTGAGCGCATTGCCATCGTTGGGAAATCAGGTTCAGGAAAAACCACACTGTTAAAGTACCTGAGGGAACAACAGGCACAACAGTGCGCATGGTGTCCACAGTTACCCGGCTTAGTACCTACTCTCAGTGTTTATCACAATATTTTCATGGGGGCACTGGAGAGACATAATTCATTTCTCAACCTCCTTAATCTCTTCAAGCCTCTTAAGACCCCTCTTGGAGAAATTACCGAACTGGCGCAACAATTAAGGCTTGAGGCTCACTTACACGAACCGGTGGAAAGCTTATCAGGCGGCCAACAACAGCGAGTTAATATTGGTCGCTCACTCTACCAACAAAGAACATTATTTATAGGGGATGAGCCAGTATCCGGCCTGGACAATTTTCAAGCAGAGAATTTATTACAGCTAATATCAGATCGCCATCACACATTGATACTTGCCCTTCACGATACAAAACAGGCACTAAAATTTTGCGACCGCATTATCGGCATCAAAGATCATCAAGTACTGTTTGACAGTCCCAGTCGTGAACTCAACCCGGCACAACTTGCTGAGTTGTATGCCTAAGCTCATGGTTTCAACGGGGAACAGTAAAGGCTTCTTTGTTAAATCTCATCATGTGAGCTTACTCCTGGTAGTGCTGGCATTGTTCTGCCTTGGCTTTGCCGATCTGGAAATTATTAGCACCCAACCCTGGGCTGAACTGCAGCGCTTTGGCTCGGGCCTATTACACCCAAACATACCCTCATGGGTTGAACTACTACACAGCCTGGCTGCAACACTGGCCTTTGCTTTACAAGGCATTGCCTTAGCTGCGCTGTTAGGTTTTATTTTGGCAATACACTATCAACGCACCTGGGTCCGCGCCCTGTGTGCTTTTGTGCGCGCCATTCACGAATTGTTCTGGGCTTTAATATTCATACAACTCTTCGGCTTAACACCACTGACTGGTCTCTTAGCTATTGCTTTACCCTATGCAGGAACGCTGGCAAAAATCTACGGGGAATTACTTGAAGAAGCAGACAAGGCCCCTCACAAAAATGTAGCTTCAGGAGCCCATAGCCAAAGCGGACTAAGCCTTTTTATTTATACACGCCTGCCTTTAGTCTGGCGTTCCTTCTGTACTTACACCGCCTACCGTTTTGAATGCGCTATTCGTTCCAGTGTTATTTTAGGCTTTATTGGTTTACCCACCATCGGTTTTCATCTAGAGAGTGCCTTAGGCGATGGCCACTACAGCTATGCGGCGGCACTGATCTACACCTTATTCGTGCTGATATTTCTTCTCAAATATTGCCTTAAGAAGCGATTGCTTCCACTGTATTTACTCGCTGCAATTATTTATATCCCTCCGACAGGGCGGTTCTCCTGGGAATTCTTTGTTCGCTTCTTTAGCCAGGATATAGTGCCAACACCACTGCAAAATGGCGGCGGCTTCAGCGAACTGTATCAGTGGTTCAGCACATTGTTTCAACAACAGTTAATGCCAGGCATTATCAATACCGTAGCTCTCAGCCAGATCGCCTTGCTGTTAACAGCCACTGTCGCGCTCTGTGCTTTTCCACTTAATTCATCCTTATTCTTAAACAAGTTCGCTCAGCGTTGCGGAGACAGCGTGCTAATTATTAGCCGCACCTTACCGGAATACCTGTTAGCCTTTATTGCCCTACTCTTTGTTGGCCCCTCCATGCTACCGGCTATTTTTGCACTCACCTTACATAACGGCGCCATCATCGCTCACCTTCTGGGTCAGTTCAGTGAACAGCTCAAACTACGCAACGATGCCAGCACCGGCATCAACCGTTATGTTTATGAAATCGTACCCAGGTTGTATCGCCAATTTTTAGCGCTGCTACTGTATCGCTGGGAAGTTATTATGAGAGAAACAGCCATCCTCGGCATGTTGGGTATTACCACTCTGGGTTTTTATATCGATTCGGCTTTTGAAGAATTTCGTTTTGACCGCGCCATAGTGCTGATACTTGCTTCAGCTCTAATCAATATAATGGCCGATACCTTTGCACGATACTTACGCCAACGTTTGCATATTAAAGAAAGCCCGCTTAGCAAAGATTGTTTGTAAATCGAAAGAATGCTTCAACATCAGAACCACCTGGAAATATGTTTGGAAATTCCGCAGCCAGCCAATGTCTTGAAGAATAAAAAATGCAGGTACTTTTGAAAATTAAACGACAATCATTACATTGCAGCAAGAAACAGAAAACACTTGTCTGTATCTCTAAATACAGAACCAGCGCTTAGGGGCCAGGGCCAATATAAATCTCCTGCCAGTTAATGACTCTGTCATGACCACGGTAAGAGCCAAACTCAACGATGCCACGCGGGTTATCCTCGTCATAGTCTTCGCCTTCCGGCTGTTCGTCGTATATATCCCCAGGGTCTTCGTCAAGCCCGCCACGCCAATCATATTTCAGAAAATCTAATGAAGTCGCACCAAGATCCAGCTCCACCAGCACCCGGCCGGTTTCTTCATTGGCCGGGGCTGTTGTGAAAAACGGTCGATCTGTGTCGTCTTCATCTTCATCATTGCCATCTTCAAGCCGGCTGGTTTGCCCCTGGAAAATTTCAATTGTGAAGTCCATCCCGTTTTCAATGGTTGTGTCGCCGGCTTCAAATAAGTTACCAGCATCATTTGACTCGTAACTACCGGCCACGAAGTCCAGTTCCTGGCTGGCGACTGTATACTGGACTTGCGTACAACTGTCATCTGTATTTGTTACAAAATCATTGCCATCAAAATATTCAAGCCGTAAACCAATATCCAGATCTTCAAACTCCGACCCGTAGGCATTCTCTACCAGCAATCTGCCATAGCGGAATTCATGGGTAGCAAGCTCTTTGAAGTTCCAAGGGCCGACAAGAGGATCAACGTCTGGCATACCATCATCTAATTCCACATCATAAACATTCAGGATTACGTCATTGGAACTATCAAAATCATCAGGATCCATATCATTAATATTGTTATCAGTAGGGGCAAACACTACTTTAACGTCGGTTAGAGGTGCATCTTCACCCGACGCCAAGCGTGCAATGTTCATGTCTCCCCCTAAAATTAAAACGCCCGCTGCCCACTCTGAACCTACCGCTCCCGGATCTGGAATAGTGCTATTCGTTAACCTGACAATGGGATCATCAACATCAATATCAGCAGCACCATCTACATCAATTATTGCCCCCATATTCAATTCATCGAATGAATTAAGTTTTGCGAAGTCATCAAAATAGTTTTGTGTTGTTCCATCCTGGAAATTTTTCGCCTCGATAGTGAAATTTACACCAAAGTCCTCACCCATATAGGTGAACGTCGATGCAGGAGAACAGCTTTGGTTCACTCGCGGACTGAAAGTAGGAACACCCTGCAATTCAAAATGATTGGGATAAATGCGCCCGACATTTACTACCCCACCAACTACTCCTTCGACAGCGGTATACGGTGTTGTCTCAAAATAATTAATGGGATTCCGACCCACATTGTTATCAACCAATTCAGCTGAGAGGTCAAATATTCCCACTTCATTAATTGCTATATTTTGCGGACCACTGACGCCAGCGCTAAATCCCTGAAAAACATCAGTCGAGCCATCGACCGTGACCATAGCGCCATTCACTCCGCCCGGCACGCCTGGGTTATCGGTGCGCACACTTACAATCACGGTATTGTTATCTACCGCTTCATCGCCGAAATTTGTCGCCACTGGATTGTTAGATAAATCGGCACCGACATCGGGTATACCATCACCATCTAGATCATCATCCCCGATACCGTCATCATTAACATCCTCCCACACAACCGCAGAAACTGTTGCCTCAAATCCAACCCCCGCTCGTGCAAAGGCTGGACCAGAGGCATCCGTAGCCAGAGACAGAGATCCACCCAGTTCCCGATCATCCCCACTGGAGCCAAAATCAATGTCAAAACCAAACGGCCTAACAATAAATGTGCTGCTGGCGCCATTAATTGTGTCTCCGGAAGCAAAACCAGCGACATCATCATTGAGAGTAATTTCATATTCAGCATGCAGAGATATTTTGCCGGAGTCCGGGTAAATAAAATTTACCTCCGCCCCTATATTATTTTCTCCATCGATCGGCACCCCTTGATCTTCAAATCTCAAGGTTAAAGCGAGGCCTGACTGCTCTGGATTAGCTGTGGGCGAATCAAAGACCGGCACCGTAGTCTGCTCAACAGAAGCCGAGTCATAAACCGACATGGTTGAAACATCACAGCCCATTGGGTCTACACACAAACCTGCAAGTTTAACCGTTACCACTTCGCTATCTGCCACCAGGGATTCACAAGCAGCAGCAGCATTCTGTCCGGGGATCGGTACGCTACGCACAATCTGCAAGGTCACATCACCAGAGGCCGGGGCAGTCAATGCAGGTTTGCCCGCTATCTGAAACGGTAACTGTGTGAAATTTGAACTGGCAGCCTCATCGTAGAACAAAAGGCCAGCCTCAGCGAAGTCGGAATCAGGATCATGGGTGTCATCGAAGGGCATGGCAGTCTGTTGAATTTCGGTATGGGTGCCATCTGTCACGTTTATGTTAACAGTAGATCCATCCCCAGCGGGGTCTGTGTAGTTAAATGCCAGAGCGACACTGTCTTCTCCACCTGGAAATGTGTAGGTTCCCATGCCATCGGTATCCGATATAACGACGCCAGTAGTATCAACCAATATGCCGCCACCGGAGACAATACCCGCCCAGGAGCCAGAGTTATTAGATGTAGAAAGATTTAGAACAGTGCCGGGATCTACGGCAACAGCCCCGTGTTGAGCACTATGCGCTGTGATCGTCACAGTAGAAGCAACACAGGCTAATCCAGTATCCGGGATATCGATATGATAATGATTCAGGCCCGTGGTGACACAGGCATTGGTGCTGCTTGTTACCTCAAAATTATCAACTGTAAATGTGCCGAGCACATAACCAGAAACCAATACCCAGCGTACATAGAGGTTGAAATCAGTTCCATCTATTACAATCAGGTTAGGGTCATCTGGCATGTCGTCCGCAGGATTATTAGTTATGAAAGCGCTGATATCGACTGTCTCATCAATATCAGACCCACTTGTCCCATCCAGCGAGTCATAAGTTAGAACAGTAATGTAATCCGCATCATCGTTGGAAATTTGCAGCTCGATGACATCGCCGGCATTAGAAGCAGAGCTATAACCATAGTCGTATTTAATCAGCACCGGCTCCTCATAGTCGAACAATCCCAAGCCGGCAGCACGTGTCATGCTGGGATCTACAGCTCCACCGTCTGTTGTTAAATTTGAGGTGAATGTCAGCTTGCCCCCTGTCATCTGGATATTACCCGTGCTCATTCCCAAACCGGATCCAGCACCAGAGGCCATACCATTGAGTGCATCGACCTCAGCCCAATCCGTTCCCCAGAGTGCAGGAGGTGAAGCAATACTATCGTTATTATTCAATGCTGCCACTTCAAAATCATCACGGTAATCAACTGCAGTAGCAACAATACTGAATGAAAATGGCCCATCTACATTCGTCACAAAGCCATTAGTCACGCTGACACTGACCGAGTCGCTCACCGGTGGGTCTTGTGCAATATCCAAACTGAGAATGACTACACCATTATCGCCGGGTGCGAAGGTATACAAGGCCTGGCCATTATCTGTATCTCCCCCGTAACTATTATCCAGGTTCGCAGGTGTGCCAGTATCCACAGACCAAATGCCATTTTCTGGCATTGAGTCTGTCGTAATGACAATACTTCCTTCGTAGTTTGTATCTGTGTCAGTCGAATCACCCAACTCTTTGCGAATTCGAATACTAGCCGGTGCACAGGCATTGCCTGGTGTTACCTCTGAAATATCAAAATCGCCCAGATACCCTGTTTCAATAATGTGCAAGGCATTGATCTTCAAATCTACTTCCATGGTGTCAAACACACCGATAGGTATGCCACCATTAAATAAGTTGGTCGAGATGGTAGCTGTAGGTACTGCTGGGGTTCCTGTGTCGATGGTTATTTCTGCCACATCATCACGACCCACAAGCACATTGTCATCGCCGAGTACCGCGCCCTGTACTTCTGATGACAGCACAAAGGTATCAATTACCATGGTGGCGTCTGCCGGATCGACGCGGATATAAGCAGCATCTACCTGTGCATCCACTGCATCAAAAACATTGTCATCTTCAGCATCCAGGTAAACCAGAAAGGTATCATCGGATGGGTCGTATCGGACCAGGTCAGAATCACTCCAGGACTCTGTGCCTCCACCGGTTCTATTGCCGCTCGCTGGTCCTGCCGTAGAGAAGACTATACTGCCATCATCTAGCACATAGACTGCATCGATGTTCAGATCGATGGCGTCCATAGCGTCATCAGTAATAAAGGCGGAACCATCAAACAACAACGTGGCTGTATTGAGCAATTTGTCATAGAGAACAATGTCGTCTTTATCAAAGCTCTGCATATTGGTGCCAATTGAGTTGCCATCAGCATTTGCGGATAGCACGACCTGACCATTGGGTAGCAGATGAATCGCATTGGGATCTGTCACACTGTAATCTGGAACCGTGGCGCTATCGATGAATAGCTCAGCCGAATCAGTCAGCGGATCATAGAGGACGATGTCGTCGTCGCTGAAATCCGACAGTAGTCCACCACCTGTACCGAGAGAAGTTGTATTCATCGCCGCAGCGGCGGAGACAGAAAGCAGAAACCTGTCAGTCACTGCTGCCGGCACAGGATCTATGTTATCTGTTGTACCAAATGTGTTGTTGCCCGGAACATTGTCAAAATTGTAGGTGCCAGATGACACTTGTACGGTATTCGTAACAGGATCTGGGCTGCTACCGGTTACATCACCAACCACAGTAATAACAGAAGATTCCCCACTGTTTAAAGGCGTCATCAAACCAGTAGAGTTATCGAATGTACAAACCAGCTGATCTGGCACCCCAGCATTGACATTACAGGTCCAAAAATCACCACTGGCACTATCGAAATTCACCCCCACAGGCTCATTGTCGGTAATCGTAATCGTGGGTTGTGTAAGACCAGCCACAATGTCATCCGGGCCATTGTTGGTGACCGTTATCGTATAAAGTATCGAATCAGAGCTGCCTTCTTCCAGAATCGTGGTGACGGCCTTAACTACTGAAAGGTCAGTTTCAATTCCTTGTACATTAGTCGTAATACTGTCGACATTATTGTTGCTGCCTGTTTTATCATCGATATCGTTAATATCCAGCGCACCACCTTGCAGGTCATAGACATTATCAAATTCAGGTGCCTCACAACTGCTAGTAATCAAGGGCAAGATACCTGTGCCAGGCGTGCCACAGGTACCGTCGGAATGATGAACCCTGACAATCACCTTGGCATCATTGTTCAGACTTGGGAAAAAAGCAGGCGGGGAGTCAATACTCACTGTAGCACTCACCGTGGGCAGGCTCGCATCACCCAAACCTCCCACACCAAGATTCGCCGTAATGTCATAGGTGCAGGTAAAAGCTGTTGTCGAATCCACCGAGTCAGTACAAACCCAACCGGTGCCTGTTATTTCACCACCGCCATTATTAAAAGTCATACCTGGAGGTAACTCGCCCACCAGCTCAATAATGCCCGTTGCCGATCCAAAAGTGACTGCACCGTTACCATTGTTTTTAACTTCAATGTTATAGATGCTGGTGCTGCCTACCTTAAAAGACGAGGCTCCATCTTCAGTAATGGTTACCTCAATGTCTGCTATAGGTGCATTGTTAACACTAATAATCTCAGCCACTAGCATCACTAGGTCCTGATCGGCTGCATACCGGGTGGTGATTTCCTCAGCCAAGTCCGACGGATCAGCAAAGTTATAAAGAATATCGCCAATATCATCACCATCGATAAAGTGCGTATCGATATCTACGCCATAACTCAAGCCATATGTTGTTTCAGCTGCCCCGGGAGGAGTAAAAGGAAAAACTGCCGGGTTGGGAAAATCTATTTCATAACCATTGGATGGGTTGCCATTCACACCAGACGAATTATCAAAAATATATTTGTATTCAGCCGGTTCGCCGGTACCGCCAGTAACCACATCTGTCAGCGCATAAACTGGACGGGTCACAGTGCCATTAAATTCTTCTTCGACGGGATTGAAATCTGTGGTAAGGCCATTGAAATTAAGTGGATCAAAATCCCCAGGAGTATCCTGAATAGTCAAAGCCTCATCAGCACCGGTATTCCCCACGTCACCTTCAACCGTAATATGGGTCACCTGACCATTAGGTGTATTAGTGACAGTATCTCGTGCTGCTATACGAAAGTTTCGTGGTACCAGAGTGAAAGCTGAATTTTGAAACGGTTGAAAGCCATGAAACAAATTAATAACGCGTAACTGTTCATAAGTATTTTCATAGACCACAACCAGGGCAAAACCACCTGCGCAGGAACCACGACCAAGCCAAGGCTCATTGTCATCTATTACAATGTTACTAATGGTGTAATCACCATTCGGATCCTCATCCGATCCCACCCCTTCGTTGCTAGAACCCACCATTACGTTAGTGACGTCTTTATAGGCAACGTAAAAATCGGCGTTGCTATTGCCCCCTACATTTTCAACGGCAAAAACATCATCCGCGGTAAGATTAGTGACATTAGAACCACCCGAACCATTCGGTGTAGTGAAGGTCACATTATCAAAATCGTCAGGATTTTTTGTGTTAGGAAATGCACCTACTCCGTCCATATTAGGCAGGTCAAATGAACCAGAAGCAAACCAGTACAGCCATGCCGCCTGAACGTCTGAGTCGAATTCGTCAGTAGCACTGAACGGATCACCATTTGCCGCCATTTCGCCATTAGCCGCATCGGGCAACTGCAAATTGGCCGTCGCTTCAAGCGGATTAACAAGGTTGCAAACACCACCACTATTAGGTGAGGTTTGAAACGAAGCACCTATTGCCTGGTAGCTTATATTCCCGGAATAAGTCTGGAATAGAACAACAGGTTCAAAACCTGCAGCAACCGGCGGCCCAGAAATCAGAGGGTTAAACGCGGCGACAATATGAGTATGTCTTAAATTGGTGGCATTACTAGACGTTTCATCAATAGTAATCGATGCAGCAGTTGGTGCATTACCCGTACTACCTGAAAATACGGCCGAGGCAGGATTTTCATTAAATAGCCGCAACATGGGAGGGCTCGGCGAAACATTATCGTAGCTACCACTTGAACCGTTACCAACAACACTCACAATAAGCGCATTGTTTTCTGTAGTCGTTACAGTGGTAGAGGCAACCTGCTGATCGGCAATGGAAGAAGTGGCATTGATCTGCCCATCATCTTCATTCGGACTGGCAACAGTGGCCGGGAAGACCTGCTCAACATCGTTCACATAGAGCGCACAAACACCCAGGCTGTCATCGCCATGAGTGACAACTGCATTGTAGCTGGTGGCAACACCAGGATTAGGCATGGTAGCGTCATCTATTGCCCACAGCTCAGTATTACTGTCGAATGCTCCTTCATCGGCCCGTATGTCCAGAAGTTTGGTGGCTCCTATGCCTCCAAAGGTTACATTAGTGACATCCGCATCGCCCTCATGTGAGGTTGCAATCACTACCATTCTGCCACGCAAATTTGGATCTGTAGCCTGCGGGTCTATTGTCAACGCTGTAGAGATACCACTACCACCTATAGCACAGGTATGAGACTGCACTGCTGGAATACAGGAGCCAATTTCCAGGCTAGGGTCAGCCGCACCCTCTTCTACAATGACACCATCAAGGCCAAGAGCGATGACCTCATCAACAACATTAAAATTAACGGTTTCTGCATTCTGGTTGGAAAAGTCCAGCGTGACCACACCGTCATCATCCAGGCCGATGCCATCATCATTGAAGGTATAAAAAACGACCCCATCGTCTGCCACAAAATCGCCAGCACCACCTACATCACTGAGGCTACCGTTTCCAGAATTTATACTCCAATTACCATTATTGGTACTGGTTGAGAGATTTATCTGACCGGCATAGTCGGTCGCCAGTGCACCGGTACTATCAAATACTTCTATAGTGACCGCCTGCACCTCGCAGGCAGTAATGCTGGCATCATCATGGGCTGAAGCGCCACCACCATCGAAACTAATCTGGAAAGTACAAACATCAACAACAAGATTCGGGTCATCAGCAGTACCGGGGTTCCCAGGGTCAGAAGTTATAGAATCGGTGACATTGATATTCATCGCAGCAGCGGCAGCGGCTGTATGAGTAAAATTTAAGAGAACAACACCATCATCATCACCCGGATCTGTGCCAGCTACCAAGTCTACAAAGGTATAGCTGGCGGAGCCATCTTCCCCAAAGGGATCAGATAATGTGCCATTAGCGGAAGCATCGGCTGACCAGGAACCAAACCCTGTGCTGGTGCTCAAATTTATAGTGCCGGTGTAATCGGTAACCGGATCTCCGTCAAAATCAACCAGGTCAATACGTACTTGTTTAATAGAACAAACGTCCGTTTCAAACGGCGCTGTATCAGCAGGGTAGCTAATATTAAAAACACAATCCCTGAACCGGAGCGTGCCATCAGTATTCACCAGAGTGGTAGAAGTGAGAGTCGCCGTAAGCGTCACGTCTCCTAAACCGCCGGGCGCCGCCAATACACTGTAGCCCACGGTGAAGACACCGTTGTCAGTAGAATCAAACTCATAGGTCGCAAAGCCATCATTACCGCCAGGGCCTGTGAGCGTGCCAGCACCGGCAGTTAACTCATAGTTACCTGCGTTGGTGCTGGTTTGCATAACAACCGTACCGGTAAATGCTGTAGCTGCTCCGCCATCGCGGTCAGTTAACGTGTAAGTAACAGACTCAGCAGCCCTGCATACATCGGATATATTATTTACAGTAGCGTTTGCAGTGGTGATAGTTATCGTGCACTGAGCGATATCAGTAAACACCGGGATTGCGCCGCCCTGCGGCAATGCTATACCTTCATCTGTCAGCCCTGTCGCAGTAACACTCAAATTGGTGGCCGTCACCTGATTACGGAAGTCCAGGATAACAATGCCAGCCTCGCTGCCATTAAAATCGTAACTCGCCGTGCCGTCGCCAAGTCCTCCCCCTGACAGAGTGCCTGGATACGGTTGCTCGGCTACATTCTCAAACCACAGACCTTGTCCAGCTGAAGTGGCAATATTGAGAACACCAGTGTAATTGGTGACCGTTGCGCCGCCAGCCTGGATCTCAAATCTCACCCTGGTCATGGTACAAACATCACGCGTGTCATCGCCATCGGGTAGCGTTACGATGATTTCGCAGGCGATGACATCCAGACTGGTAATGCTCGCTACCAGAAAGTTATCTCCCGAATCTTCGGTAATGGCAAAATCAATTGAAGTTAGATCTGCACTACCATGAATGTAATCAAGAACAAGCTCATTTGAGCCAGAGGACGGGGTGAGCGCGAATGTATACTCAGCTTTGCCATCATCAGCAATTGCATCAACAAAACTACCGGCACCCGTGTGGCCAGCGTTGAGCACATAGTTACCGAAAGTGTCTGACGAACCGTTGTCTATGGACAAGGTTCCCGAATAAGTGTCGGCAGGATTTCCATCGGTATCTTGTAGCGTAATGGTAACGGCTTCCATTGCACAGGTGCCTACCTCATCGCCGACATCGTTTGTGACCACAAATTCACAATTGATGATTGTCAGTGCAGGTGACACATAGTTGATGCTCTCGCCGAAATTTCCATAGCTAACGTCAAAGTCCACCACAGAACCAAGGTTAGAATTATAAAATTCGAACACGGCTACGCCGTTGTCTGCAGGATCGAATTGATAGGTGGCATCACCATTGCCATTATCCACGATTGAATTAGTCAGCCCTGGCCCATCATTCCAGGTTGCACCCGCGCTAAATGATGCGCTTATCGTCACTTCACCGGCAAAATTCTCCATAGCAGAACCTGGCGGTATCGCGCCTGAGCTGTCCGTTACGGAAAGTGTAACCAGCTGTGTACCACAGACACCCGCCGTGGCATCCGGCATCGAAAAACGAAACTCGTAGGGCTCGATAGCCATGGTTCGCGTGTGCCATTGTTCCGACCCAGTCAGATTAGAGAAGCTGGCATTTCCCGACGAAGTTCCCGCGAGAGCCTGATGTCTGTAACTCGCACCACCAGATACCACCTGCCCGCCACCGCCGCCGGTGGGTCGACTCGCCTCTATAGTGATGAGAGTGTGTGCTGCAGGGTTAGGAGATACATCCTGCACTATCGGGCGTCTATCGACGCTAAGCATCCTAAGAATCAAGCTGTTGGCTGCATTTGCGGTGACTGTATTTGCTATGGGGTTATTGCTGGTCCCGGTTCCATTAGTCGACATCTGGTAGAGACCGGATGCACCGGTAAATCTCAGAATGTATCCATAAACCTGCTCATTCGAATCCCAACCAAAGGTGTAACTCGCAGATTCAGTGCCATCGGCGATGCGAGTCCAAATCATTGAGGTAACACCGCCGAAGTCTATGTAGGGTGTCCCTATGGCCGGGGTCCAATCAGCATCATAATCGGTTGGATCATCCAAATCCTCACCGGCTCCATCAGTCTGAACGACTGCGATCAACAAGTCACCCACGGCGCTGGCGGCGGCAGCTCCGGGCAATGTCGCTACAGGCGTCTCTATAGTTACCGACTGGTTTGTTCCCTGAAGTCCTTCGTCAGTACAGGCAATAAGCTGTACTTGTTCACCCACGTCGCCGAATTCCTGGGAACCGATTTCCGGACAGGCGGCGCTTGCAGTAGGTACTACAAGGAAACTGCTGAAGAGAACAAACAGCAGCATTAATGAATATTTCTTCATTAATTTCGACGTTGTAAGCTGTTGGTGGACAGAGAAATGCATAAAGGGTGTAAATTTCTTTCCTTTGCCTGGCAAGCCGCTCTAAATCGCCTGCTAGAGAATTGCTTGTTTGCAATAAAGTTCAATATTATTAAGTAGTTAGAAGGATATCGACCCTGCAGTAGAAAATATTGATCGCACTGGCTCCTGAAAACCTTCAATCTACCAACTAAAACTACAGTGTTTTCAACCACATTGGTTTCTTAGTTAGGCATAAAGATACGTGCAAAGCACTGACTTTTCGACATAAATTGCGGGTCGAATGAGGGCAGACGTGGCGTATATCACAGATTTTTGGAGCTTATCCTGCCCCTTCCTGCAACAGCCCCAGTAAACCGGCTATTTCTATCCTCCATTACGCTAACACATCACCTGTTATAAGGCTCTATATAGCGCCCAACCCAAGGAGCTGCAGGTTCGAAAGGAAAGTCGCTTGGGTGCTGTTTTTATTGCAATTTCTCGTTCTATAATGGGAGCGTCTTATCTATGAGCAATTAGAGATCGACTATTGAGAATTTATGATTAAGAGAAACAGCCTAATCACAGTGGCGCTAATATTGGTCTTATTAATTGCGGTCATCATTCTTGGTGTAGGCGTATTTCGTCAGACAAACCTCGATGCCAGTAGCCGCGAATTCGCTGTTTTCATTACCCCTCTCATTCTTAGCGCAAACCCTAACGCCACGCCAACAGCAGAAGATGAGACTGAAGAAGCAGCTACTGAAGCAATAACTGAAACAATAGAAGCTGAGTTAGCATGGAAGAATTATGCGCACCCTCAGTTACTGCAACAGCAATCCAATGAGGATCGCTCAAAATATCTGTTCATCGTGACTCGACACTTGGGCACACTCGAAGTAATAGACAGTATCAATGGCGGCAGCGAAGTGTCTATTTGGCCCTTTAACAAAGACCCAATCAGTGCAAACTATACTCTTCAGGTGGGGTTTGCGTACGGAGCTGCAGAGGTTCATATAGCAATGCTTTACGAACAGGATCAATGGCAGATCACTTCATTTCAAGTGATGTCGGATGAAACATCTGACTAGCCCATCCACGCTTCTATTTTCAGAAAACCTTCTATTACCATCTCTTAACAAATTTGAGTGGAGAATTGCTCAGCGGCCTAACACTGGGAGAAGGCTTAAAAACACCTTTTACAGGAAGAGGAAGAGCCCACAGAAAAACGATTTAGAGAGCTATCGAATCACCCTGTTCTTTAAAGAACGAGAAGACCCTCTCAAGGTCTACTGGAAATTCATTTTCATCTAACACTCTCTTGATGGTGCGTTCGGCAGCATCACTGCCTTCTAATGCAGTATCAATAACAAGTGGAGAACGAGAATGTTTTTCTTCATCGAGTACTATACTCACCCTAGGGTTCAGACGACTATTTTTATTAGAATCGATTACAACAGCCCCTTCTCCGCTGTGCAATTCCACTAAGGAACCTGTAGGGTAAATACCCAAGCATTCAATAAATTTTTCAACCAAAGCAGGTTCAAACTGTGTGTTACGACAACCAAATAGCACTTTGATTGCCTCTGTAGCTGGCCTCGATTTGTCATAACAACGATTGGTTGTTATGGCGTCATAAGTATCTACGATCGAAATCATCCGGGTATATAAATTCAGAGAGTCCGCTTTCAAGCCGCGCGGATAACCGGAGCCATCCATGCGCTCGTGATGGCCATAGGCCGCCTCTATAATTGTCTTTGGCATACTCTCATCTTGAGAGAGAATATCCCTGCCGATACGGCAATGATCTTTAATAATGGCAAATTCTTCCTCACTAAGACTGCGGGGCTTATCCAATATCTTCTGATCCACTTTCAATTTACCGACATCATGCAACATGCCACACATGCCTAAGGTCTCTAACTCATCTAAACCCATGCCAAGATGACGACCGAATGCAATAGCGAGAATGCCTACGTTGAGGCAATGCTCAGCGATATAATTATCTTTGGAGCGCAGTCGCCCCAGCCACATGAGGGCATTCGGATTGGTCACAATACTCTTTACACAGGACTTAACAGAACCACGAATTCGCGTAACATTAATACCTTCTCCCGCAACCAAGCGCTTTAGGTTCCGCTGAATCTCAGCCTTTGTGTCCACATGCACTTTCTGCGCTACGGCAAATTCTTTCTCAACAGGTTTCAGAATTGGGGGAGCAACGGTTTCCGTAGGCACTGGTTCCCGTGCTGTTTGAATAGTGCGGCTTTTCTCTCTGTCTACAAAGATATGCTGGCATTGTCCACGCACTTCGCTAACCTGCTTCTTCGTGGTCAACAATATTCCCTGAAACAGAAATTTCGTTTCCAACCACGGCCTGTCAGGAAAAGACATATACATGCCTACCTTAATATCAGAGGCATCAACCTTTACCAGTTTCTCAATATTGGGTGGGATAAATTCGCTCATATCACAAACAGACGCAGGATGATTCAGACATACGTTGGTTAACTTCCTACTACTAAAAAGTATAGAGATAGCACAGCACTACATACAGGAAAATCACTATTCCTCACAAGTGCGAACTAACAACAAAATTACAGAACCAGGGGGAGCGTTCATATCAAAAGCACATGAAGACTTGATCATCACTATACCCCTAGCTTTACAGTTTAGCAGGATGCATTTTTGGCATCAAAGCCCACAGAAGTTACTCATTCTATGCCGTATCTTCAGACTCCAGCTGCCGCAGCATAGTGCTGATAAAATTATCTAGCACTTCTTCATCTTGTGTTCGCATGTGCACGAACTGGCAGCGCAAAAACGACACGTCGTTCTCTTCGTCATTTACCATACCAATTAATTGCGCTCCAGTTTGCAAGACAAGGTCATTGGGTAGGTTGATTTTGCAAGCATCCAGAACCTGTGGGTCTCTAAGCTCTTGCCCTAAATCTTGATTAACCCTGAATTTTGCTCCGGAT
>Ga0315329_10000169_pt1 | contig 25313 bp, 35 predicted proteins | sample M150032315metaG_FD_203459 | JGI IMG/M metagenome (GOLD analysis project Ga0315329, IMG submission 203459) | Ammonia-oxidizing marine archaeal communities from Monterey Bay, California, United States - M1 500m 32315 | ecosystem: Environmental > Aquatic > Marine > Coastal | place: USA: California...
GTGCTGCCGCGATGACTACCACGTCGGCACCGAGCGAGCGAAGCGCTTTGGGGGCGACGTCGAACGCCGCTCCGTTCGCACAATCGATCACGATCCGCAGACCCGCCAGGCAATCGGGTTCAACACTGGCGACCACCGCAGCCACATGGGCTGACGCAGCGCTCTCATGATGGTCTTCGGCCATAGCCGGTGCCGGTTCCGCTCCCGCTTCGCTTAGCAATTCTTCGAAACGGCTCTGAATCTGCTCCTGAAGCTCGTCGTTCAGCTTCGAACCGCCTGGGGCAAAGAACTTCACGCCGTTGTCGTGCCATGGATTGTGCGAGGCCGACACCATGGCACCGGCCACACCTCGTTGTGCGCACCAAAGGGCGACGGCTGGAGTTGGCAGCACACCAAGATCCACCGACATGGCACCTGAACGTTTAACCCCGGCATGAATGGCCGAAACCAGTTCGGGGCCCGACTCACGGGTATCGGCACCCACCGCAAAGCCATCGCCACCCAGGACCTCAGCCGCGGCCTGAGCGAGCACTGCTACAGGCGCGTACATAAGTTCGGTGCGGGCATCGCCACGCATTCCATCGGTACCGAAACGGAGGGTCACGGCACCATTATCGGCAAAGAGGGACTCAACCGAAGAACCAACCACACACGGTGTTGACTTCCGAGCACAGACCCGGACGATTCAATCGTGGGCGCAGGACTAGCGCTTGCTGTACTGCGGAGCCTTACGAGCCTTCTTGAGACCGTATTTCTTGGATTCCTTCTTACGAGGATCGCGAGTAAGGAAGCCAGCACGCTTGAGGGCTTCGCGGCTCTCAGGATCAAGAGTCACGAGCGCACGAGCGATGCCGAGACGAAGCGCACCGGCCTGGCCGGTGATGCCACCACCATGAATGGTGGCGTCGATGTCGTACGCCTCCGCAGTCTCGGTGAGCACCATGGGCTCAACGATGCTCATCTGGTGGGTGAGCGCGGGGAAGTACTCGGCAACGGCGCGACCATTGACGGTCACGGTGCCCGAGCCGGCGCGGACACGAACGCGAGCGACAGAGCGCTTGCGGCGGCCGGTGGTCTGAAGGAGAGGAGAGGTCATCGCAGGAATCCTGATCAGGAGCGGGCCCGAAAGCGGGCGTGTTCGATTTCGCGGGGCTGAGGGTTCTGAGCCGCATGGGGATGTGTCGGGCCGGCGTAGACCTTCAGCTTGGAGATCTGGGCACGGCCGAGGCGGGTCTTGGGAATCATGCCGCGGATGGAATCCATCACGGCCTGTTCGGGCTTGCGAGCCATCTTGTGAGCGTACGTCTCGCTCCTGAGGCCGCCCGGGTAGCCGCTGTGGCGGTGGACGAGCTTCTTGTCAGCTTTGCCCGCAGTCAGCACGATCTTGTCGGCATTGATGATGACAACATGATCACCGGTGTCGAGGTTGGGCGTGTAGGTGGCCTTGTGCTTGCCGCGCAGGATGTTGGCGACCTCGGTGGCGAGGCGACCAAGGACGAGGCCTTCGGCGTCAACGACGTGCCAGGCACGAACGATTTCGCCAGCCTTCGGGGTGTAGGTAGTCACGCTTCCTCCGCGGAAGTTGAAGAGAACTGAAACAATCCGAGCCGAAGAAATGGGCCTTAGGACCGAGGGCCAAGCCTACGGTGCCAGTCAGACAACAACAATCGCATGCGGTGGCTTTGTCACCAGTTATTCGTTTGGTTGTGGTAGGGCCGCATAGTGCGCTTTGACGAAAACGAGGCCCTGGGGCGGGGCCGGAGACCCCACCGCGGCACGGTCTTTGACAGCCAACGCATCACCCATATCGACAGCACGGCGGCTTCCACGGCCGATCTCAACGAACAAGCCAACAAGGCTTCGCACCATCTGGTGGGTGAACGCGCTGGCGGTGATTTCCAACTGCAACGTGTCGCCATGGCGCGACCATTCGGCTCGCTTAACCGTGCGGACGTAGGTTTCGGCAGGTTTTGACTTGTTACGTTTGCTGAATGACGAGAAGTCGTGCAGCCCAATGATCCGGTCCGCGGCCGTTCGCATCGACGCCAACTCGAGAGGCTCACGAACGTGCCAGGTCAGGTTGGCTAGCAAAGGGTCAAAGACCGGCGAGTTCAGGATCCGGTAGCGATAACTACGGCCGATACAAGAGAAGCGAGCATCGAACTCGGGCGGCGCTTCGGCAACGTCGTGAACCGAAATAGAAGGGTGCAGCATCCGGTTAATCGCCCGAGTGAGGGCGAACGGCTCGAAGTGCCCTCCATCAGCGTCGAACGAGATGACCTGGCCGTAGGCGTGTACGCCTCGATCGGTCCGACCGGCACACGTGATTCGGACCGGATGACGCAACACCGTGGTGAGTGCGCCCTCGAGTTCGTCCTGCACGGTGCGAACATCGGGATTGGTGGCGAACCCACTGAATGGCGTGCCGTCATATCCGACCGTCATCCGGACGCGCACGAACCCCTCGGGAGGAAGATGCGCGGTTCGCTCAGGCATACCAAACAGGCTAGGCGGATGCGGCGGCCGGCTAGTGGCCTAATTCTTCTTCGAGTCGAGTACGACCGATGAGGTGGATCATCTCCTCGTGGTATTCGAACCAGACCGTGTGGTAGCTGTCTTTGAGTGGCGAGGCCAGCATCGACACATCTCCCCCGGTGAACGCTTCAAGCGCATATCCGAAACGATGCGCGTACGGGGTGAGGCGCCCGACGAGCGCGATCGACGCGTCCAGGATCGGGCTGAAGTGCTGGTGGAGTCGATGCAGTTCAGCAGTGACCTTTTCGCGATCGGCAGGCTCCTGGTCGCTCAGTTGCCAGTCTGACACCGACTGTTTGAACCCGAGGTTCAGCGCCAAGAAGGGTCCGTAGAGCGCGATGAGTGCGGCCGTGTCAGCGGAGGCCTGCTCCGCGACCATCATGGCGGCGAGCCACTCCCGACCTTGGGGGGTGACCATCACCCCTCGCGGCGTGACGTTGACGCGATCACCTAGTCCGTCAACAACAGTCTCGACCGTGGTCTCATCGGTATTCAGTGCGTGCGCGGTTGCCTCGACTGAACCGAACCCCTTCAGTTGCAACGCTCTGATCACGTCAAACTCATCAACATCGCGCTGCGCCACGTCGTACTCAAGGTTCTCGGCTGGGCGCTCACCAAGTTCGCGGCCAAGGTCACGGGCCCACTGGCGAAGCAGATCTAGCTCGGGAACGTCGTGATCGTGATCGGCGCGCTGGTCGCCCTCAAAGACACCGCCACCCCCACCATCGACCGTGATGGTGGTGCCAGAGGCGATAAATCGATCGTCGACCCGAATGCCCCCTTCCACGACCTCAATCGCTTTGGCACCGGTGACGGCCGGTATGCCCCAACTCCGAGCAACAACGGCGGCGTGGCTCACGACCCCACCAAGGGATGTGACCAGACCTGCGGCTCCGACCATGCCGTGGACGTCGGATGGCGATGTCTCCGCTCGGACAAGTACGACGCGAGTACCGCGTCGTGCGATCTCGGCGGCTTCGTCAGGATCGCAACTGAGCACACCAGACCCGACGCCGGGCGAGGCTGCGATCCCCGACGCGAGCCGCAGAGCATCCGGGCGCACTGCCTGGAGCCCAGCGATGCCAGCGAGGGCGCCGTGATCGATGCGCTCCACGGCTTGGCCACGGGTGAGTGGGAAACCCGGATCCTCTGCCATCTGGGCGGCGATTCGAACCGTGGCCTCGGGGCTACGGCGGCCGACACGTGTCTGCAAGATGTAGAGATGTCCAGAAGCAACGGTGAACTCGACGTCGCACATGTCGCGATAATGGTGCTCCAACCGGTCGCAGACCTCGAGCAGTTCTTGATAAACCGCGGGGAGACCAGTCGCCAACTCGTCCAGCCCATTCACCTCATGGGTGCCCCCCACAACGTCCTCGCCCTGTGCTCGAGTGAGATAGTCGCCGTAGGGCACATTTCGGCCATTGGCCGGATTGCGGGTGAAGATCACGCCCGTACCGGACTGCTCGTCCAGGTTGCCGAAGACCATGGCCTGCACCACGACAGCTGTGCCGAGGCCCTCGTCGATCTGCTCGGTCTCGCGAAACAGCTTGGCGCGCGGAGAGTTCCACGAGCGCAGCACCGCTTCAACCGCGCCTCGCACTTGGGCGTAGGGGTCGATGGGAATGCCGCCAGAGGCTTCAGCGGCATGGCGGAGTCGATCGGCGGCAGCGTTGTAGCCGGCGCCATCAGTGGGCACACCAACGGCGGCGTCGATGTGGGCTCGGTCCATCTCGAGCACTGTCTCGGCGTACATACGACAGAAGCGCAACCAGGTCTGGCCCGCGAAGTCAGGACGGCCGGTCTCGCGGGCCATGCCGTCACGAACCTCAGGGTTGATTCCAACATTGAGGACGGTGTCCATCATCCCCGGCATGGAGACAGGTGCTCCGCTGCGCAGCGCCACCAGGAGCGGCCGATCAGGGTCACCGAAGCGACGATCTGTACGAGTGCCCAGCTCCTCCATCGCCGCTCGAACCCTGCCCTCGAGCCCCGTAGGCCAACCGGTGCGCATATAGGCCCGGCACGCGTCGGTCGTGATCACGAACGCGGGCGGGACGGGGAGCTGTAGATCCTGGGCCATCTCGGCGAGTGCGGTGCCCTTGCCACCAAGCCGATCGAGCGTGGCCGCACGCGACGGCTCCAGTGGGTCGGTTATCCAAGCAACGTCGTGATGCACGAGGGCGAACTGTAGTCAGGTGATTGAAAACGCAAAAGCCGCCCCCGAAAGGGCGGCTGAAGCAATAGTCGGATCCGGCTCCGCCGGTCGATGCGGACGCCGCTAGCGGTCTGCGCATGAGCGACGCCGCAGGCGTCGCGAACTCGCAGCGAGAATCAGACGAGTTCGATGCGAGCCATCGGAGCGTTGTCGCCCTGACGGGGGCCGAGCTTGATGATTCGGGTGTAGCCACCCGAGCGGTCCTCGTAGCGGGGACCGATCTCATCAAAGAGCTTGCTGGCCATCTCGCGGTCGCGAAGGAACTTCACGACGTTGCGATGGTTGTGCAGGCCGCCCTTCTTGGCCTTGGTGATGATCTTTTCGGCAACGGGACGCAGCGCCTTGGCCTTGGCCTCGGTCGTGACGATTCCCTCTGCTGCGATCAGCGAGGCAACAAGGTTGGCCATCATGGCCTTCTGATGGGCGGCGCTTCCACCGAAGCGCTTACCCTTGCGGGGACGTGCTGGCATGATCAGTCTCGATTCCGGAGCGAGAGACCTCGCTCGTCAAGCTTCACGATGACCTCATCGAGGCTCTTCTGACCAAAGTTGGTAATGGCCAGGAGATCGTCTTCGCTCTTCTGCAGCAGCTCGCCAACGGTGTTGACCTGGGCACGCTTGAGGCAGTTGCGGGGACGCTCGGACAGATCGAGGTCTTCGATCGGGATTTCCATGTCGGGGCCGCCGCTGGCGACCTGGACGGCTTCACCGAGCTCAAGCCCCTGGGGCTCGTCGCTCATTTCCTCAACGAGCTGCACGAGGGCACGCAGGGTGCCGCCGGCGGAGGCGAGGGCTTCACGCGGGGTGATAGAGCCGTCGGTCTCGATCTCGAGGATGAGGCGATCGAAGTCGGTGGACTGCTCAACACGGGTCGGAAGGACTTCGAACGACACGCGACGAACCGGCGAGTAGATCGAATCGATCGGGATGACACCGATGGTTGAACTGGTGTTGTTCTTATCGGCCGAGACGTAGCCACGACCGGTTTGCACGGTGAGGTCAACGGCGAGACGGCCCTTGGCGTTGATCGAAGCGATCGGCAGTTCAGTGTTGAGAATCTCAACGTCGGGGTGCGGCTGAATGTCGGCCGCAGTGACCTCGGCGGGACCACGAGAATCGAGGCGCAGGGTGACCGGCTCATCGCTGTGAACAACAAGGACGAGGTCCTTCATGTTCAAGATGATGTCGGTGACATCCTGAGCCACACCGGTGATGGTGTCGAACTCGTGGAGGGCATCGTCGAAACGAACCTGGGTAACCGCGCCGCCCGGAATGGACGACAGAAGGGTACGGCGCAGAGAGTTGCCAATGGTGTGGCCAAAGCCGGGCTCGAGAGGGCCGACAGCGAAACGCTGCAAGTTGCCTTCGGGCTCATCAATAGCTTCGACTGAGGGGCGCTGAATAACGAGCATCAAATACCTCGACTACTTCGAGTACAGCTCAACGATGAGCTGTTCGCGTACGGGGATGTCGATCTGCTCACGGATGGGCAGCTCGCGGACGGTGATCTGGAATTGTTCGTTGCGGTCGAGCCACGCCGGAGGCGTGCGGTCCAGCACATCGAGGTTCCATTGCACGGTGACGAAGTCTTGTGCGTTGGAGCGCAGTTCAACAATGTCACCCTTGCGGAGGCGGTAGCTGGGAATGTCTACCCGGCGACCATTGACGTTGACGTGTCCGTGGTTCACGAACTGACGAGACTGGGGGCGGGTAGCTCCCCAGCCGGCGCGATAGATCACGTTGTCGAGGCGAAGCTCGAGGTAGCGAAGCATGTTCTCGCCGGTCACTCCCTGACGACGCGAGGCCTCAGCGAAGATGTTGCGGAACTGACGTTCGGTAAGACCGTAGGAGAAACGAGCCTTCTGCTTTTCCTGTAGCTGCAGAAGGTATTCCGACACGGAGCCACGACGACGGCTTCGGCCGTGATCGCCTGGCGGGTAGGGACGCTTGTCAAGAGCGATGGTCTCGCCCTTGGTGCCCCAGATGTTGGTGCCGAGCCGGCGTGAAACGCGGGCGCGGGGTCCGGTGTAGCGCGACATTGCTTAACCCCTCCGCCGCTTGGTCAAGCGGCAGCCGTTATGTGGGATCGGGGTGCAATCCTTGATCCCAGTGACTTCGATACCAGCCTGCTGGATCGAACGAATAGCGGTCTCGCGGCCGGAGCCGGGACCTTTGACCTGTACGTCAACCTTGCGAACGCCGTGTTCCATCGCTCGACGGGCCGCCTGCTCGGCGGCCATCTGAGCGGCGTATGGGGTCGACTTGCGTGAACCCTTGAATCCGACGTTGCCGGCCGAGGCCCAGGCGAGAACGTCACCGCTCTGGTCGGTGATGGTAATGATGGTGTTATTGAACGAGCTCTTGATGTGCGCCACCCCATGGGTAACATTCTTACGCTCGCGCTTGCGGGGCCGACGGCCTCCGGCTGCTGGCTTCGCCATTACTTCGTCACCTTCTTCTTGCCCGCAACGGTCTTCTTGGGACCCTTGCGAGTACGAGCGTTGGTGTGGGTGCGCTGTCCACGAACCGGGAGGCCACGACGGTGGCGCAGACCCTGGTAACAACCGATCTCCATCTTGCGCTTGATGTCCTGGGACACCTCACGACGGAGATCGCCTTCGACCTGGAGGTCGGCGTCGATGTAGGACCGAAGACGAGCAACCTCGTCGTCAGTCAGGTCACGAACCCGGGTGGTGGGCGCAATGTCGGTGGCGGCGCAGACCTGCTGCGCGACCGTACGACCAATGCCGAAGATGTAGGTGAGGCTGATGCCTACCTGCTTCTCACGAGGAATATCGACGCCGCTAATGCGTGCCATAACTAGCCCTGCCTCTGCTTGTGACGCGGGTTTTCACAGATCACCATGACATTGCCGTGGCGACGAATCACCTTGCACTTGTCACAGATCTTCTTGACGCTTGCTCGAACCTTCATACGATCTCAATCTCATCGCTGCCCGGAGGCAGTCTTCATCCCCGCCATACGACGGGAGCTTGGGCGCTACTTGTAGCGGTAGGTGATCCGACCTCGTTGGAGGTCGTACGGGGTTAGCTCTACCTGAACTCGGTCACCGGGAAGAATACGGATGTAATGCATGCGCATCTTTCCGCTGATGTGCGCGAGGACCTTATGGCCATTCTCCAACTCAACGCGAAACATGGCGTTGGGGAGCGACTCATTGACGGTGCCCTCGAGGACAATCGCATCTTCCTTTTGCTTCGGCAGGACTAAACCTCCTGAAAACTCACATGCCACGGTGGCACGCGAGAGGGTGACCTGAGAACAGGCCAATTGACTACGCTACAGGGCGCTCTAGGAGCGACCAACCCGCGCGACGACAGCGATGTGCTGTTTCATGCGAGGCGCTGATCGATCACGGCTTGGAGCCGGCCGAACACGTCGGATTCCTCACCCAGACCGTCGACCGTGGCCAGAAGGCCCCGTTCAGCGAACCAGTCGAGAAGAGGTGCCGTTTCAGCCTCATAGAGACCAAGTCGGCGGGCGATGGCGTCTTCGGTGTCGTCTTCACGACCTCGAGCCATCATTCGCAGCGTCACTTCCGCGACGGGAACGTCGAGGTTGATGGCAACGGTGAGCATTTGACCGCAAGCATCGAGCATGGACTCAAGGCCGTTGGCCTGATCAGCAGTTCGAGGGAAGCCATCAAGGAGAACCCCGCTGGCGACTATGTCGTCCTTGCCGATGCGTTCTTGTACGAGCGGGATCATGATGTCGTCACCGACGAGCCCACCACTGTTCATAACGGCTTCAGCCTGCCGGCCGAGATCAGTTCCCTCCGCCACCGCGGCGCGCAGAACGTCACCAGTCGAGAGATGCACGCATCCGTAGGCCTCAGCCAACCGAAGCGATTGCGTTCCCTTGCCGGAACCTTGACGGCCCAGAATCACCATTCGAAGGACAACCATGATGACCTACTTGAGGAAGCCTTCGTAGTTGCGCATCATGAGCTGGCTGTCGATCTGCTTCATCGTCTCAAGGGCAACGCCGGAGGCAATGAGTAAGGAGATGCCGCCGAAGGCGAAGCCGCCGGCACCGCCGCCGCCGCCGGCGCTGCCAGATCCGGGCGTACCGATGGTGGCGGCGATGAGGATTGACGGGACCAACGCCACGCCCGCGATGAACAGGGCGCCCGGGAAGGTGATGCGAGAAAGAATGCGGGCCAGGTAGCGCTCGGTCTGCGGACCGGGTCGAATACCTGGAATAAAGCCACCCTGCTTGCGGATCGTGTCGGCCTGCTTGGCCGGATCGAAGCTGATGGCGGTGTAGAAGTACGCAAAGCCCACGATCATCAGCCCGAAGAAGGTGAGGTAAACCGGGGAGGTCGGGTTGGCCAGGTTGCCGTCGACCCAACGTTGGATGCTGCCACCCCAGCCCTCGTTGGGCATGGCTGCAGCCATAAGGTTGGGGAGGTAGAGAACCGAGCTGGCGAAGATGATCGGAATCACGCCGGATTGGTTGACCTTCAGCGGGATGTAGGTGCTCTGGCCGCCGTACATGCGACGCCCGACCACTCGCTTGGCGAACTGGACCGGGATTCGACGTTGACCCTGCTCGACGAAGACGATGCAGACGAGCAAGCCGACGGCCACGATGATCAGACCGGTGAGGGCCGCGACACCGTTCTCGGCGTGGACCAGCGCTCCCTGGGCAGGAAGGCTCGACACCACCGAGGCGAAGATAAGCAACGACATTCCGTTGCCGATGCCGCGCTGGGTGATGAGTTCGCCCATCCACATCAGCAACGCAGTGCCGGTGGTGAGCGTGAGAACCACGACGAACACGGTCCACGCGTTGAACTTCGGCAGAAGGTCAAGGTCGCCACCGACGATGCCGCCGTTGTGGAACAAGAAGGCGAAGCTCGTTGACTGCACGATGGCAATCGTGATCGTGAGATAGCGGGTCCATTGTGTGATTTTGCGTTGACCGACGGCGCCTTGCTGCTGCCACTGCTCGATCTTCGGAATCACGACGCCGAGGATCTGCATGATGATCGACGAGGTGATGTAGGGCATGATCCCGAGTGCGAACACCGCAAATTGGGTGAGCGCGCCCCCCGAGAACAGCTGCATGAAGCCAAGGATGCCGCCCTGGTTCGCTTGATCGCGCAGCAGCTGCACGGCTTCGACATCGACCCCGGGAGCCGGCACGAACGCGCCGAGTCGGTAGATGGCGAGGATGAAGAGCGTGAAGATGATCTTGCCGCGCAAATCGGCGACACGGAACATGTTGAGCACTCGTGACAGCATGAGCAGACTCCTGCGGATAGTCGCCGAACCGGCGGCCCCGAATCAGCGGTTGGTGTGTTGGTTGAAGCTGCCGTGTGAAGGACGAACAGCCCATGGCAGGTCTAGCTTCTCGACAGTGCCGCCCGCAGCGGTGATGGCCGCTTCGGCCGACTTCGAGAAGGCGTGCGCCTTCACCGTCACGGCGGAGCTGAGCTCGCCGCGACCGAGGACCTTGACAAGCGCGCCCTTTGAAACCAGGCCGCGCTCAAGAAGAGTCTCAGGAGAGACTTCACTCAGGCCGGCGTCGGCAATGGTGTCGAGGTTGATGGCCTGATACTCCACGCGGAACGGGTTGGTGAAGCCGCGAAGCTTCGGAACCCGTCGCAGGAGGGGCATCTGTCCACCCTCGAAACCGATCGGGACGGTGTTGCGAGCGCGCTGGCCCTTGGTGCCACGGCCTGCGGTCTTGCCGCCCTTGCCGCCGATACCACGTGCCTTGCGCTTGCCACGCTTGTTGGAGCCGTCAGGCGGCTGAAGATCGTGAATCTTGATGCTCATGTACTTGCATCCTCTGAGACTTCCTCGACCGATACGAGGTGGGGAACCCGGGCGATCATGCCGCGAATTTCCGGGCGATCGGGAAGGGTGTTGGTCCGGCCGATGCCACGCAAACCAAGGGCACGAAGAGTGCCACGCTGCTTGGGCTTACAACCGATGTTCGACTTGACCTGCGTAACTTTCAGCGCCATCACGACACCTCACTCGACTTGGCCGCAGCATCAGGGCCCCGCTCTGATTCTTGGTACGCCTTCCACAGTGCCGGTGGGAGGAACTCTTCGGGGTCAAGACCACGGAGACGAGCGATCTCATCCGGGCGACGCTGATCCTTCAGGCCTGCGATAGTGGCGCGGGCAACATTGATGTGGTTCGGCGAGCCCAAAGACTTGCAAAGCACGTCGTGAATGCCAGCCTCTTCGAGGATGGCACGGGCTGCACCACCGGCGATCACGCCGGTACCGGGGGCGGCAGGCTTGAGCATGACTCGGCCTGCACCAAGCTCACCAATGGTCTCGTGGACGATTGTTGAACCGGCCATCGCTACCTTGAACAGGTTGCGACGGGCCTCTTCGGTGCCCTTCTGGATAGCCAGCGGGACTTCCTTGGCCTTGCCGTAACCAAGACCGACCTGACCAGCGCCGTCACCAATCACCACAAGAGCGGTGAAGGAGAAACGACGGCCGCCCTTGACGACTTTGGCGACGCGGTTGATGTTGATGACGCGGGACTCACGGAGGCCTTCGCCGCCATCACGTGGGTTGTCGCGATCGTTGTTCTTGCGATCATAAGCCATCAGAACGTAAGCCCTCCTTCGCGAGCTGCGTCGGCGAGCGCCGCAACCCGGCCGTGGTAGCGAAATCCACCACGATCAAACACGACAGTGTCGATGCCGGCAGCCTTAGCGCGCTCTGCGAGCAGAGCGCCAACCTTGGTAGCGGCTTCAATGTTGCCGTTGTTGTCGCTGCGCAACACCGATTCCGTAGTGGAGGCGGCGGCCAGCGTGACACCGGTGAGGTCGTCGATGACCTGTGCCGAGATGTGCTTGTTGGAACGAAATACAGCGACGCGTGGACGCTCGGCACTGCCACGGACGTTCTTGCGAACCCTGCGGTGACGGCGAATACGATCGTCGCGACGCTTCTTGGCGGAAACTGCCATTACTTGGCCGCCTTTCCAGCTTTACGAATCACACGCTCGCCCGCGTAACGGATTCCCTTGCCCTTGTAGGGCTCGGGCTTGCGCCACTTGCGAATGTCGGCCGCAACCTGGCCGACAAGCTGCTTGTCGATTCCTTTGACAAAGATTTGTGTCTGCACGGGGACATCGAACTCGATGCCCTCGGGAGCAGTGATGTTGACGGGATGGCTGTAGCCGAGCGCGAGTTCAAGAGCGTTGGTGCCCTTGACCGTGGCTCGATAACCGACACCCTGGATCTGAAGCTCCTTGACGAAGCCCTCAGTCACACCAGTGATCATGTTCTGTACCAGCGAGCGGGTGAGGCCGTGAAGGGCCCGTGACTCGCTGGATTCGTCGGTTCGCTCAACAACGAGCGTGCCATCGTCTTCGCGAACCGTGATGCCGCCCGTGAGATCCTGCTCGAGGGAGCCTTTGGAACCCTTGACCAAGACCGTGGCCTTCGAGATCGAAACCTCGACGCCGGACGGGATGGTGATGGGAGCTTTGCCTACGCGGGACATACCAGCCTCCTCACCAGACGAAGCACAGGATTTCGCCGCCCATGCGGTTCTTCCGTGCTTCGCGGTCGGACATCAGGCCCTTGTTGGTCGACACAACCGCCACGCCAAGGCCACCCTGAACACGGGGGATCTCGTTGCGTTGACGGTATATGCGTAGACCGGGCTTGGATACACGCTTGATACCGGAGATGACGCGAGCCCGTTCGGGGCTGTACTTCATCTCGATGGTCAGCGTTTTGCCAGGCTTCTCACCATTGTCGGCCTCTGAGAAGGAGCTGATGTAGCCCTCCTTCGCAAGAACCTTGGCGAGTGCAAGTTTTTGCCTTGAGGAAGGCATGGACACCTCATCATGCATCGCAACATTGGCGTTGCGAATGCGGGTGAGCATGTCGGAGATCGGATCAGTCATTGTCATCGTCGTGCCACCTCCCTACCAGCTGGCTTTCTTGACGCCCGGCAGTTCGCCGGCATGCGCCATTTTGCGGAAACATATTCGGCAGAGACCGAACTTGCGGTACACCGAATGCGGTCGGCCACATCGCCGACAACGGGTGTACCCGCGCACCTTAAATTTCGGTGTGCGCTGTTGCTTTTCTCTGAGAGCTTTTTTAGCCATGGGTCACTGCCCCTCGCGTCGGAACGGGAAGTCAAACGCCGCGAGCAATGCACGCCCGTGGTCGTTGGTCTTCGCCGTGGTGACGATCGTGATGTCCATTCCTCGAGTGATGTCGACGTTGTCGTAGTCGACCTCGGGGAACATGAGTTGTTCGGTTACACCGAACGTGTAATTGCCGTTGCCGTCAAATGACTTCGGCGACAGGCCTCGGAAGTCGCGAATTCGCGGGATTGCCAACGAGACGAGGCGATCGAGGAACTCGTACATGCGGTCACCACGCAAGGTGACCTTGCAGCCGATGGCTTGGCCCTCACGCAGCTTGAAGCTGGCGAGTGACTTTTTAGCCCGGGTGATGACTGCCTTCTGGCCGGCGATGATCTCCATGTCGGAGACAGCCCCATCGAGCAGCTTCGCCTGGGCGACAGCATCGCCGACACCCATGTTGAGGACGATCTTCTCTATCTTGGGCACGAGCATGACGTTGGAGAGCTCAAGCTCGGTGTGAAGGGCCTGCTTGATTTCCTCGTTGTACCTCGTGCGGAGACGAGGAGTGAGCGTTGCAGTACTCATCAGAGTTCAGCTCCCGTGCGCTTGCAGACGCGGACCTTTGTGCCATCAGCGTTGATCTTGTACCCGACGCGGGTGGCCTTGCCATCCTTGGGGCTCACCACGGCGACGTTGGAAACGTCGACCGGCATGGCCCTGTCGATGATGCCGCCCTGCTGGTCGCCGCTGGTTGGCGCTTGGTGCTTCTTGGCGATGTTGACGCCGTCCACGATGACCTTGCCGGCCTCGGGGATAGCACGTTCGACGACACCCTCGGAGCCCTTGTCCTTACCGGACAAGACCACGACTCGATCGCCTTTGATGATCTTCATTTTCTGCTTCTTGCTATTCTTCGCAGGCATCAGAGAACCTCCGGAGCCAGCGACACGATGCGCATGAACTGCTTGTCACGAAGCTCACGACCGACTGGGCCGAAGATACGCGTGCCACGCGGCTGCTTCTGATCGTTGATAAGCACGGCAGCGTTTTCGTCGAAACGGATGTACGACCCGTCCGGACGACGCTTTTCCTTCTTGACCCGGACGACGACGCATCTCACGACATCACCCTTTTTGACCTGAGCGCCGGGGATCGCATCCTTGACCGCGGCGACGAAGACGTCACCGATCGATGCATAGCGACGCTTCGAACCGCCGAGGACCTTGATGCACAAGACCTCCTTGGCGCCCGAGTTGTCAGCGACCCGAAGCCGGGATTCCTGCTGAATCACTTCGCACGCTCCAGAACTTCAACGAGACGCCAGCGCTTGTTCTTCGAGAGTGGCCGGGTCTCCTGCACACGCACGCGGTCGCCCACGTTGAGGGTGTTTTCCTCATCGTGTACGTGGAGCTTCTTGTTGCGCTGCACGGTCTTGGCGTAGCGGCGGTGCCGTACCCGGTCGACTGTTTCCACGACTGCGGTCTTATCCATTTTATCGGACACGACCGTGCCTTCGCGAACCTTGCGGGCGTTGGGGCGAGCTTCGGTTGCCTGCCCAGGTGTTGCTTGATCAGATGCTGCTTGTTCAGACATTTAGTTGTCCTCTCCGCTTGCCGAGGACGCCAGGGCGTCGGCATCGGCGATCTCGCGGGCCCGCAACTCGGTGTTGACCCGGGCGATTTCCTTCTTGACCAGCTTCATGCGGGCCGAATTGTCGAGCTGGCCGGTAGCGAGCTGGAAGCGCAGATTGAACAGCTCTTCCTTCGCATCGGCAAGCTTCTCGATGAGATCTGTGTCGCCGAGATCGCTCAGCGACTTGGTTTTCACCATTAGAACGGCTCCTCGCGGCTTACGAAACGTGCCTTGATCGGCAGCTTCTGGATGGCACGGTCGATTGCGCCACGAGCGACTTCCTCGTCGTGGTACGTGAGCTCGAACATGACCTTGCCAGGCTTCACAACCGCGACCCAATGCTCGGGGTTGCCCTTACCGGAGCCCATGCGGGTTTCGGCCGGCTTCTGGGTGACAGGCTTGTCCGGGAAGACGTTGATCCACACTTTGCCGCCACGCTTGATGTGACGGGTCATGGCGATACGGGCCGCTTCGATTTGACGAGCGGTGATCCATCCAGGCTCGAGAGCCTGGATACCGAAGTCGCCATACGTGACTTCGGTACGTCCCTTGGACACACCCTTGGTGCGTCCCCGGTGCTGCTTGCGGTGCTTGACTTTCTTGGGCATCAACATGACAACAACCTCAGTCGTTCGCCCGGAAATGCGGGGTTTCGCTCTGCTCACGAGTGGATGCTTCGATGGCATCTTCCTCGTCGAGAAGCTTTTCGAATTCGGGGTCCGCTTCTTTGATCAACGGTGCTGGCTCTTCCTCAACCTCGACATCAGCGTCGGTATCAGGAGTAGCGACACGCTTACGAGCAGCAGCGCTCGAAACGATCTTGCGGGGCTTGGCTTGGCCACTGGTTTCACCGGCTGCCATTGCAGCCTCGAGCGTGGCTTTGTCGTCGGTCTGCATCTTGTAGGGGAGAATGTCGCCCTTGTAGAGCCAGACCTTCACACCAATACGACCTGCAGTAGTACGAGCTTCACGGAAGCCGTAGTCGATGTCGGCACGGAGGGTGTGCAGCGGCACACGGCCTTCGCGGTACCACTCGGTGCGGGCCATTTCCGAACCGCCGAGGCGGCCCGAACACTGGACTCGGATTCCGAGAGAGCCGGCCTTCTGAGCGTTCTGCACGGCACGCTTCATGGCACGACGAAACGCCACACGACCAGCGAGCTGGTCGGCGATGCCCTGGGCAATCAACGCAGCGTCGAGCTCAGGCTGCTTGATCTCTTGGATGTTCAGCTGAACCTTCGGGTTACCGCTGATGGCGGTAAGGCCCGCACGGAGGCGGTCGGCTTCAGAACCACGGCGTCCGATGACGATTCCGGGACGCGCGGTGTACACGTCAACACGCAGACGCTCACGGGTGCGCTCCACCTCGACACGGCTGATGGCCGCGTGGGGAAGCTCGTTGAGCATGTAATCGCGGATCTTCCAATCCTCGATCACATAGTCGGCGTATTCCTGACGATCGGCGAACCAGCGGCTCTTCCAATCGGTCGTGATTCCGAGACGGAAGCCGTAGGGGTTGATCTTTTGACCCATGCTTATTCTTCCTCGTCCGAGCTCTTGGCCTTGGTGCCGGCTTCGACGAAACCGGCGTCCTCTGCGGCCGCGGCGGTGGCGAACCACACCTCGGCAACGGTCTTGACGTACCAGCGGCCCTCAGGCTGGTGGTACTTCATCGAATTGACATTGCCCTTGATCGGGTAACCCTCGGGCATCTCTTGCACGTCCTCAAGAGGAGCGTGGCTGAGCGGCCCAAACGGTGTCGCGTCGTCGGCGTCGACGACAGCGTCCTGATCGGCATCGGCCTTTTCAGCGTCGTAGTCTTCGTCAGCGGCAACCATCGAAGCTGCGGTGGCGTCGACAATCTCGGACGCCTGCGCTTCGATTGTGGGTTCCTCGTCCTCATGGTCATGGTCGTGATCATGGGCGGCCTCTTCACGGGCCTTGGACTGAGCAACACGAGAGCGACGAGCCTCTGCAGCGACGGTCGAGCCGGCGCGACCAGTAGCGGCTTCGCGATCACGAAGGGCGTCGAGGGTGACGTCGTCGTAGCGGCTCACGATGACGGTGATGTGACAGGTGCGCTTGCGGATGCGGGTTGCGCGGCCACGAGCACGGGGACGCCAGCGCTTCAGCGTGGGACCTTCGTCGGCGTAGCACGCCGAAACAAAGAGTTCCTCGGCGACCTGGCCATCATTGTGCTCAGCGTTGGCAACAGCGGAGTCGAGCACTTTGAGAATGTCGCGGGCGATACCACGCTCGGAGAACGCCAGAATTTCGGCGGCCTGGGCGTAGCTCTTGCCACGGACCTCGTCGAGCACTTCACGGGCTTTGTAGGCCGAGGCGCGCACATGGCTGGCCTTGGCCCGGGTACCCGGACGCTCGTTCGTCTTTGCTGCCGTCATCGGCGAGCCCCTCGCTCCTGGCCCGCATGGAACTTGAAGGTGCGGGTGGGCGCGAACTCTCCGAGCTTGTGACCGATCATCGACTCGGTGACGTACACCGGGACGTGCTTGCGGCCATCGTGAACGGCCAGTGTGTGGCCGATCATGTCTGGGATGATGGTGGAGCGGCGGGACCAGGTCTTGACGACCTTCTTCTCACCGGTCTCGTTCAACGCATCGATCTTCTTCAAGAGATGATCGTCGACGAACGGACCCTTCTTCAGGCTGCGCGGCATTTCACTTACCTCCGCGAACCGCGCGTCCGGCGACGGCGCACGATCAACTTGTCGGATTCCTGGTTGGAACGGCGGGTGCGGCCCTCGGGCTTGCCCCAAGGCGACACCGGGTGACGACCACCCGAAGTCTTACCTTCACCACCACCGTGGGGGTGATCGACAGGGTTCATAACCACACCGCGGGACTGGGGCTTGACGCCCTTCCAACGGTTGCGGCCGGCCTTGCCGATCTGAATGAGCTCATGCTGGGCGTTGCCGACTTCGCCGACTGTCGCACGACAGTCGATCGGCACACGCCGCATCTCAGTGCTAGGCAGACGCAAGGTGGCGAAATCGCCCTCCTTGGCTACCACCTGAACCGAAACGCCAGCGGAACGGGCCATCTTGGCACCGGCACCGGCCTTCAGCTCCACGTTGTGCACCGTGGTACCAACGGGGATGTAACGCAGCGGCAGTGAATTGCCTGGACGAATCTCGACGCCTTGGCCGGACTCGAGCTTGTCACCAACCTCAAGGGTGCGAGGCGCCAGGATGTAACGCTTCTCCCCATCATGGTAGTGCAGCAAGGCAATGTTGCAGGTGCGGTTCGGGTCGTACTCGATCGTCGCGACCGTGGCGGGCACGCCGTCCTTGGTGCGATGGAAATCGATGACGCGGTACTGCTGCTTGTGGCCACCACCGCGATGACGAGACGTCTTGCGACCGTGGTTGTTACGGCCACCTGTCCTTGACTTCGGAGCGAGCAGGCTCTTCTCCGGCGTCGCCGAAGTGATCTCCGAAAAGTCCGAAACCGTCTGGAACCGGCGGCCCGGGCTTGTGGGCTTACGCTTGCGAATTGCCATGATCAGGCCTCGAACAGATCGATCGAGTCACCCTCAATGAGGGTGACGAGGGCGCGCTTCTCGTTTGCGCGCTGGCCGAACGTGCCATTGCGTCGGTTGCGCTTGCGCTTGCCTTTGCGGTTCAGAGTGTTGACCTTCACGACGGAAACGTCGAAGAGATTCTGGACGGCGTCGCGGATTTCAGGCTTCGACGCGCCGGAGGCGACGACGAAGGTGTAAACGTTCGTCTCGAGGAGGCCGTAAGACTTTTCCGATACGACTGGACGGATCAGGACGTCACGATGGTCTTTCATCACTCCTCCTCATCCGACGCGGCGGGCGCCGCAACGGCGTCCTCATCGTCGGCCTTGCTGGCCTCGGCTCCGGTGGGGAGTGTTGCGGCGGTGAAGACGACGACGTCGTTGTTGAGTACGTCGTAGGTGTTGAGTTCACCAACGTGCAGACAATGCACGTTGGTGAGGTTGCGGAAGCTCTTCCAAGCGGTGGCATCGCCATCGCCGAGCACGACGAGGATCTTGCCCTCGGCGCCAACGGCCGAGAGCGCCGCAATGGCGTCCTTGGTCTTGGGTGACTCAAACGACCACGACTCGACAACGATCACGTTGCCGTCGCTGGCCCGGTCCGACAGGGCTGACCGCAAGGCCAGCTTCACCATCTTCTTGGGGGTCTTCTGCGAGTAATCACGCGGTTTTGGGCCGTGGGCAATGCCACCGCCACGCCAGTTCGGCATGCGGGAGCTACCAGCACGGGCACGACCGGTGCCCTTCTGGCGCCACGGCTTGGCACCACCACCACGGACCTCAGCACGGGTCTTTGTGGAGTGGGTGCCAGCACGACGAGCGGCAAGCTGAGCGGTAACAACCTGGTGCATGACCGGGATGTTGGGCTCAACGCCGAACACACTGTCGACGAGTTCTGTGGTGCCGGCCTTCTTGCCGGCCTGGGTCTTGATGTCAACGCTGGCCATGTCAGCTTCCCTTCACGGCGTCGCGGATAACAACGGTCGAGCCTCGGGGACCGGGCACGGACCCCTTCACCAGTATCAAACCGGCCTCGACGTCGGCCTTGACGACCTCGAGATTCAAGGTGGTGACCTTCTGTCCACCCATGCGGCCAGGCATCTTCTTGCCCCTGAACACCCGGCTCGGTGTGGCGCACTGGCCTATAGCACCGGGCTTACGGTGGTTCTTGTGCGCGCCGTGAGAAGCGGGAGCGCCACCGAAACCATGACGTTTCATGGCACCGGCGAATCCCTTTCCTCGGCTCACAGCCGTGACATCGACGCGGGCGCCCTCTTCGAGTACGTCCGCAGCGATCTCTTGACCAACTGTGAACTCACTCACGTCGTCGAGACGAAGCTCAACGAGGGAACGACCCGGTTCGACACCGGCCTTCTCGAAATGTCCGGCCTCTGGCCGGGTCAACTTGCCTGCATCCTTCACGCCGCGCGTGACTTGGATGGCGCTGTACCCGTCGATGTCAGGTGTTTTCACCTGCACGACGCGGCACGGCGGTACGCGCAACACGGTTACGGGAACGATGCGATTTTCATCGTCCCATACCTGTGTCATGCCGACTTTCTCGCCGACGATCGCCTTGGTGGCCATGGTTGCTTCCTACAGTCCGTTGCATGAGCGGATACTCACGCGAACGCTCCGCACAGGGCAGGCCTGGCGGAGCGTCAGTTCGGTTTTGCTGTGCGGTTCCCCGGAGGGCCTTCACAGACATCGATTGCGGATGAACGAGATACCTCGCTCACACGAAGAACGTATGTTAACGAGCGAACACGGGAGAACCAACCGTCGCGCCGACAGATCGCGCGAGATCGGCGTGCTGCCCGCGCCATGTGCTGTGCACCCGTAGTAGGTTCAGCCGTGATGGCGACCAACGACGACACCCCAGTGCCTTCGGACGAGGCAACACCCTGGTACGAGGTGAAGAAGGTCCCGATCTGGTTGATCAAGGCCATCGTGCTTTTCTGGGTCGGCTGGATCGTGGTTTATCTGGGTACCGGGGCCGTGCGATCACTGCGATCGCTGCTGATCGTGCTGCTCATCTCGCTGTTCATTTCTTTTGCGATCGAACCAGCGGTGAATCGCATGGAACGGTGGGGGGTGCGCCGCGGTCTTGGTGTCTGGATCGTCTATCTCGGCATCATCGCTGGCCTCGCCGCGTTTTCGGCTGCGATCGGCACCGCCCTTGCCACACAAATCGAAAGCTTCATCGCCGAGGCGCCGGGCTATGTCGAACAGGTCGAAGACTGGTTGCAGGACAATGTCGACGCGGACATCGACCTCCAAAAGTTCAGCGACGAATTTGTCGAGGGTGGCGGTGCCAGCGACCTCGCCAACCGATTCGCCGCCGATGTCGTGAACCTTGGTCAAACGGTGCTCAATATGGTGTTTCAGACCTTCACGGTTTTGTTGTTTGTCTTCTATCTCGTCGCCGAGGGTCCCAAGGCACGTCGGGTCGTGTGCTCGTTCCTTGATCGGTCTCGCCAGCGCACAGTGCTCGCAGTGTGGGATCTGGCTATCGAGAAGACCGGCGGCTACATCTATTCGCGCGGCATTCTGGCGTTCCTGTCTGCCCTGGCGCATTGGATCGCTTTCGAGATCATCGACGTTCCCTTCCCGGTCCCGCTTGCCCTCTGGGTTGGGGTCATGTCGCAGTTCATTCCAGTCGTTGGCACCTATATTGCCGGCGCTCTGCCCGCACTCGTGGCTGTGCTCGATGATCCGAAGAAGGCGATCCTTGTGGTCGTCGTGATTGTCGCCTACCAACAGATCGAGAACTACGTCTTCGCCCCCAAGGTGACCGCTCACACCATGGAAATCCATGTGGCGGTGGCATTCGGTTCCGTTCTGGCCGGCGCAGCGCTCCTTGGAGTGGTCGGCGCGCTACTGGCGCTGCCGTTTGCAGCAACCGCCCAGGCATTCATCTCTGGCTATCGGCAACATCACGATGTCGAAGAAGACGCACTCTCCCATAGCGCCCAGAGACGAGGCCGCGCCTAGCCGGCGTTCGGGGCGCCGTCAGTCAGCAGCGTGATTCGTGATGACGTCAGTCAGCAGCGTGATTCGTGATGACGTCAGTCAGCAGCGTGATTCGTGATGACGTCAGTCAGCAGCGTGATAGGGCGCGAAGAACGCTCGGTTGTCGGCGAGAAGGTCGAACACGGTGACGTCGGTGGGCGGAAGTTCGATGTCGGCCTTGCCGATTGGGGTGGTGCGCTCGCCCCAGCGGATGACCGTGGACCCCCAGGTCACTCCCCCACCGAAGGCTGTTTGCACGACGATGTCGCCTTCGGCGATTCGTCCTTGTTCAAGTGCGTCGTTGAGTGCCATGGGAATCGATGCCGCCGCCGAGTTGCCGTGGTTGGCAATATTGACCATCACCTTCTCGGGTGGCACTCCGAGACGACGCGCGGCGGCGCTGATAATGCGGGCGTTGGCCTGGTGGGGCACGACAAGGTTGACATCTTCGGGCGAGATATCAGCCCGTTCAAGTGCCCGGCGCACCGACCCCTCCATGCCACGCACCGCGATCTTGAACACGTTCTGACCTTCGAAGTGGAGCCGATCGGCCCACGGGTCACGCTGACGCAGAATCTCGCCTCTGGTGCCGAGGGTCGGGAACACCATGGTTTTGCCTTCGGCGCCGTCAGCGCCGAGATCATGGGCGAGGACGCCGTCACCGGCCGTTGAGGCTTCCATCACAACGGCGCCGGCGCCGTCGCCGAACAGGATGCAGGTGGCCCGGTCCCAGTAGTCCATGACGTAGTGGAGCTTCTCGGCACCGACAAGGAGGACCCGTTCGGCAACCCCGGCTTCGATCATTGATGATGCGGTTGAGCTGCCGTACACCCAGCCGCTGCAGGCGGCGTTGAGATCAAAGGCTCCGGCGTTGAACGCACCGAGCCGTTCCTGCAGGGTGCAGGCCTGGCTGGGGCAGGTGATCTCGGGGGTGACGGTGGCCACCACGATCAGATCGATGTCTTCCGCGGTGAGCCCGGCCGCGGCCATCGCACGATGGGCGGCGACTTCAGCCATGTCCGTGACCTCCACATGGGAGATACCGCGTTCGTGAATGCCGGTGCGTTCAACAATCCAGTCGTCGGTCGTATCGATCAACTGCTCAAGATCGGCGTTGGTCAGCTTGACCGGCGGGACACATTTGCCCCACCCGGTGATTGTTCCTCGTCGTTGCACCACACGCCCCCCAGCGCTCACGTTGAGCCGAGTGTAGGCAACCCGACCGGTCAGGACCACCGGAAGTTCCGGACGGCAGGCTGGCACGAATCATCGCCGTCGCCTACCGTGGTTCAAATCAAATGCCGGAAAGGCGGATTTCAATGTTCATATCCAAAACAAAGCTTCTGATGGCCGTTCTCGCTGTCGCACTCATCGTGCCTGCCACGGCCTACGGCACCGACGCGTGGAGCGACGTCCCAGACGCAGCCTACGAACATGCAGCCGTAACCTGGGCCAAAGCCAACAGCATCACCAACGGTTGCGACGGGGGAACCAACTTCTGCCCGGCCCGTGAGGTCACCCGCAGGGAAAACATCGCCTTCACCTACCGATACGACCAAGAAATCGTGCAACCCGCCCTGGCCGACATCCAAGCCGACGCTGATGACAACGCCTCCGCCATTGATGGCGTGAAGCAGGCCATGATCTATCACCTCAACCCGGCGGTCGCCAGAAACGACACCGGCGGTATCCCTGTGACCAGTCTCGAGATCAACGAGACCACCGCCATAGTCAGTGGTGATGGTGACGTCATCTTCCCCATTGACCATCCCTACAGTACGAACGGCGTCAATTGGGAGTTGCTCACAGTGTCACCGTGCTACGAACTCTCCGGCGGTGCAGTAATCGATGAAGTAACCCTCTGGACTAAGAGTAACACTGCAGCGCAGACACAGTTTCAAGATGCTGACGATAAATCCACCAGCGGCTGCGCCCCCCTTTTCCCCGACGCTGGTTTCGTCGCCGGCCCCCTTTCGCTTGAACTCTCCGTCAAGGATGGCGGCGAGGCCGAGATTTACAGCATCATTGTCTGGTGGGTTCATCCTGACTATTTCTCCTGACAGTGAACTGCTGTCGCCTACAAAGAATATGGGCGATTTGATTGCCGTCATCTCGAATGGTATTTCTGCTGCCTCGATGCACTGCCCGAGGCAGCATAAATGCAACTAAGGGGTGTGGAGTTCAACTACCGTTCCCGAAACCCGCTGATGGTATGCGGAGGCTCGAAGCATCACCTGACGAGTAATCAATGGAAGGAACCCCGGGCCATTGGTCCGGGGTTCTTTCAGTTCTGTGATCCCAGCGGGACTAGGCCTGCTAGGTCTTGATCTCGATGTCGACGGCGACGCACAAATCGAACCGCTGAAGCGAGTCGACCGTCTTGGGCGACGGATCCAGGATGTGGAGCCGACTCTTGTGGATGCAGGTCTCGGTGGGCTTCGAGGATCCATGTCATGGAGAGGGCATCTCGACGACAGAAAGCAATCCTTCTCGGTCGGTGATCCCGTCGCCGGACGGGGTCAAGCCAAGAGTTGCTGCTCGAGGGCGTGCAGTGTTCGGTAGCAACCCATCACCTGCCGCACCGACGAGTTGGGTTCGCGCCCTTCGCCAATGGCGGCGATGAATTCGCGGTCTTGGAGTTCGATGCCGTTCATCGACACAGCAACATCGGACACGTCGATCACCTCGTCACGGCCGGTGATCAGGTCGTCGTAGCGGGCGATGTAGGTGCCGGTGTCGCCGATGTAGCGAAAGAACGTGCCGAACGGTCCGTCGTTGTTGAACGACAGCGACAGCGTCAAGATGGCGCCTCCGGCGGTTTTGAGTTGGATCGACATGTCCATGGCGATCCCCAGATCAGGGTGACGAGGCCCTTCCATCACGTTGGCGGCCACCACTTCCTCACCGGTCTGATAGGCGAAAAGGTCGATGGTGTGGGCGGCGTGATGCCACAACAGATGATCGGTCCAGGAACGGGGCTGACCGAGCGCGTTGGTGTTCGTGCGGCGAAAGAAAAACGTTTGAACCTCCATCTGCTGGATGTTGAACTCGCCTGCCGCGATCTTGTTTCGTATCCACTGATGCGACGGGTTGAACCGGCGGGTGTGACCCACCATGGCCACCAGACCCGTCTCGGCCTGTTTGGCCAGCACCGCTTCCGCGTCGGCGAGGCTGTCGGCCAGCGGAATCTCGACCTGCACGTGCTTGCCCGCGTCCATGCAGGCAAGCGCCTGGACGGCATGCATCTGGGTGGGTGTGGCGAGAATCACCGCATCGACATCGTCCATTGCCAGCGTGTCGGCAAGATCGGTGGACCAATGGTCGATGCCGTACTCGGCGGCTGCCTCCTTGGTGGCCGCGGCAGTGCGGCCCACAACAGAAACCACGTCGGCGCCAGCGATGTTGGCGATCGCGTCGAGATGTTTGCGGCCGAACGCACCAGCCCCGGCCAAAGCGAGTTTCATGCCTGTGTCTCTCTCATCAGGCCGTGACGGCGTTGGCCAACGGTTCGAGCCGGGCCGGGTCGAGGGCGCCGCGCATCGACCACACGACGATGTCGACCCCGGCATCAAAAAACGTTTGTGCCCGGGCCGCGTCGGCGGCAGGGTCACTGTCGGGTTCGAGTCCCAGATGCACCGAACGGGCGATCTCGGACTGGTCGCGCCCCACCGTGTCGCAATGGGCTCGCAAAACCTGGTCGAGTTCTTCCCAATCCGACGGCTGATCAGGGAACGTCATGTCCCACTGGTCGGCGAAACGGGCGGCGGTGCGCAACGTGCGCAGCCGGCCCTTGCCGCCGATCACCATCGGGATCCGTTGCTGCACCGGCTTGGGTTCACACCACGCATCGGTCAACTCATAGAAACGGCCCGTGAACGTGGTCGACGGGTTGGCCAACAACGAAACGATGACCTCCATCCCTTCCTCGAAACGATCGGATCGGTCACGCAACTCACCGAGCGGCATGCCGTAGGCGTCGGATTCCATAAAGTTCCAGCCCGCGCCCATCCCCAACTCGAACCGACCCGCAGAAATGTGATCGAGGGTGGCGGCCATGTTGGCGGTCACAGCCGGGTGGCGATGATGCATGCCGTTCACCATGGCCCCGATACGAATCCGAGACGTGGCCTGCGCCAACGCCGCCAACATCGTCCACCCTTCGAGGTTCGGACCGTCATAGGGGGGTGCCAGAGGGTAGAAGTGGTCCCAGTTCCACGCCGATTCGAACACCTCGATCTCGTCAGCCGCCCGCCACAGATCAAGGAACTCGTTCCAT
>Ga0315329_10000171_pt1 | contig 25113 bp, 53 predicted proteins | sample M150032315metaG_FD_203459 | JGI IMG/M metagenome (GOLD analysis project Ga0315329, IMG submission 203459) | Ammonia-oxidizing marine archaeal communities from Monterey Bay, California, United States - M1 500m 32315 | ecosystem: Environmental > Aquatic > Marine > Coastal | place: USA: California...
ACATATCAAGGACGATAGCGACCTAACCGTGGCCCAGATAAGGGCAGATGCGCGGAGGATGAAGCGGATACACAATATACAGGTGATTATGGTCGATTACCTGCAACTAATCAGCCCAGACAGGCGGGGGGAGAGCCGGTATCAGGATGTAGGCAACATTTCGGGCGGGTTAAAGAACATGGCCAAGGAGCTGAACGTCCCCGTGGTAGCCTTAGCCCAGCTTAATAGGGAGACCGAGAAGGCAAACAACCGTGCGCCTAGAGCCAGCGACCTCAGGGAGTCCGGCAAGATCGAGGCCGACGCCGACGCCGTTATTGCGCTATGGGAACCAGATCCAGAGAACCGGCCCAGCATTGACAGCTCCATAGTTGAGGCTGTTATATGCAAAAACAGGCACGGCTCCACCGGCACGGTCAAGCTGCTATTCAAGAAGGACGTTACACGGTTTGAAACATTGAGTCCAATATCAGACGAAGACATTCCCTGAAGTGAAAGATAAAAGGATTAGGAAGAAGGCCATCTATCTGATGGTGGCAAAGTCACTAGCCGTTGGCACTCTGAATCACAGCGCCAAGCGGATCACCGAAGCGGTAAGGTGCTGCTTCAAGGCGCTACGCGAAGACGGTTTCTATGTGGAAACGGACGACATTTGCGTGAGCAAAGTGCAAAACCTAATAGACAAAGAGATAGCCCAGATACCCAGATACCCAGAATGAAAGCGATTTACACCAATGTTAACGGCAAAAAAATCTTCATAGGGAAGCACATAGAGGACTCTATCGTAAGGGAGTTTTCCTTTGCCTCCGCGACCTTGTGGCAGAACAAAACCTTGAGCTTTGACAAGAAGCTGCTCAAATACGCTGAAGATAAAGGGGTCGAGTCGTTCATTTTTTCCGACCCCAAAAAAAGGACACGGCTTAAAATCGGCATCGAATCAGCCATCAACAACGGGGTTGAAGATCAACACGGACAGGGAGACCAATGGTATATCCCAAAGGAACACATGGAAGAGATGGACGGATACAGGAGGACGGCCTATGTCACAGATGAGGTCGTTATTTAATTTTGAAGACTTCCATAGATAGGGCCAATATAAGGCCGTTCACCCGGCAAGAATGGATAGACTCTGGCAAGAAGGAGAACGAGCCATGCCCCACCACAATGGAGTTAGTGGTTCGCGGGGTAAGGCAAGGAATCAAAACCGGCGAACGTCCCGACTTCAATGTACTATTTTGCGAGATGACAGAAGAAAACGAAAGAAACAATCAGGTAGCCGAAGGGCTAGAATTAAAGACCGGCCAAGGCAGGCGACTCCTTGAGTTGGCCCACGAAAACATACAGCTCGCCGACAGAAAACAACTGGACTATGGCCCCAACAACATCCTCTACTCCGGGGAACTGGGGATCATTGTGCGCTGTCAGGACAAGCTTTGTCGCCTGAAACACCTGATAGAAAAGAACGGGGACGTGCAGAATGAATCCATAGAAGACAGTTATCGAGACCTTGCAAACTACGCTCTTATCGGCATCCTTCTCCGAAGAGGAGACTGGGAGGATAAAGAGCGAGAGTGAAACTGAAAAGGCCAAGAGGAGCCACCCATGCGAGGTTGTTTACTTCCAATAAGAAAGCGGCTCTCGTTGAGGTACAAAACTTGGATTGTCTTCAAGGTGTTGCTGGCAAAATCACTTGGCTTAAGGGAAGTAAATCTAAAGGATATAAAGAACTGGGAGAAACAGATTTTGATGGCGAGTATGAACCTTAAGAAATCCAGCATATTCATCCTGTCTAAGGCAGACATGAAAAAAAGGACGTGCTGGGGGTGCGACAAAAAACGCATAGCGAAGTTTAGAGACACCTCAACCGGCGGATACCTGTGCCAATCATGTATGCCCGATGTGTACTGGGCAGGCGTCGTGCTGAATAAAACAGATGGAATACGAGATCCTAAACCAGGCGAATGCCCCTCTGGGTGGAGTGGGTCTTGAGACTTTAGTGACGGTCAGAATGAAACTAACAATTAACCCGGCAGTTAGAAAGGCTGCCATTCTGGGTGTTAGGGACTGAGCTGGGCAACACCCGTCACTACCCCCCGGCTAGAAGATCTAGTGCAGGGGGGAATATTTATGGGCAAGTTCAACCTTCGCGACTACTATGCGGAACGGGAGGAGAAGCAGAAGTTCTGGGCTGATTATGCCAGAAAAGTACTTGCCGACCCAAGGGCGACACATAGCGAATGCAAGACAGCAGCGATAGGAGTGGGCAGCTTCGACAAGGGGCTAGAGCAAAAACTGTTGGCAAAAAAAGGGAAACCGCCGAGGTACTAATTACCCTGCCTGCCATAGTAGACAGCATCTACAAGCAACACGGGCTGCCAAAGGAGGTCGTTAGGGCAATTATAGACGACTGCTTCGTAATGATCGAACACGCTTTAGTGGCCGACTGCCGCGTCAGGATTGAAAACTTCGGGTCGCTCAAATTAGCACACGGGAGAAGCCACCTTGGCCCATACTCAAAAATCTCGTTTAAGATGGGGAGGCGGTTTAAGCTCGCGGCGAATGAGGCCAGAAACGAACTCAAGTAGGCAGCGGCGGGGGTCAGCCGAACACCGATGTTTTTTGCTTTGCCTGGACGAGGAAATGACCTTTGAAATGCACGTAGTATTGGAGGGCAACGAAATCAGCTGCGGCCCCATTCAAGCCACCGGCATTAGCAATGAGAGTATGACAGACGAAGCCCGCGAATATGTCCGCTCTTGGGCCAGAGAAGAGGCTCTCCGCGTCGTTAGTTCATAAGATTCCAGCTTGTTTTCCATTTAGACTTCAATGACTCCGCTTGCCTTACCGCTCTCTCCAGAATCTCCTGCGCCTTACTGTCTGGGTGTTTTGTTTCTACCTCTTTAAGAGCCGACATTAGGTTCGCCATCATTTGTTCCATAGGAACGCCTAAGCATACAGGAACATAGAATCTGGACAAACAGTAAAAATATTTTGGCCGGAATTTTCCGCGTATCCAGACAGCCCCCTCAAGAATCCCCTGTAAACCCGGCCTCTTTCTACCTTTATTTCCCTACAAACCTAAGTAGGACAACCTCGCCCGTCACTTTGTCCGACCTTCACCCCACCCTACATATTCCTCCTCAATACCCTCTTCATCGGCCCAGCAGCCCCCGCCAAGCGCCACCTTAAACGGCATATAGCAACCACATCCCAGCTCGCTCCCCTCATAAGGGCGACATTTCTTTACTTCAGGATCATAAACCACACACCTGGCGCATTTCCTCATTTTAATGGAGAACCCAACCCCTTTCTCCCTGTTAGTTATCCCTTTCAAGGCCAGAACCCCCAGCCTCAACCAGTCACCAACACTAAGGCGGCCCCTCTCCTCCTTCAAGACTTTCCACCAGTCAGCATACCTAGCAGCCTTAAACCCCAGTATTCTCATCTCCAAGTCGGGTGATGCCCCCAGCTGTCATTCCAGTACCAACCCCAAGAATCATAGCTTTTGTTCCCAACTACGCGCCTGTTCCATTCCCGGTTGTATCTGCCTATCCCGCCCATCACCCCATACCACGGATGATTGTTTGGGTCTGGCACTACGGCTCTTGCCCTGAGCCAAGCCAAGTCCCTGTTGTCTGGACTCACTATCTTGTCTTTGTTGGTGGTAGGGTCTTTGGCGGCCTCTGATATGTTAATCGTATCCTCCTCAAGCCACCTTCTAAATTCTACGTGTGCATCCACAAAGGAGACCACAGAGCCGTTATTATGGTAGACTCCCGGCCAGTCCTGGGAAAAAAAGCTCTCCCCACCCTTGAGAGTAGGGGCCAACCGAAAGTTACCTGCGTTAATAGATTGTGCTGGCATCTCAATAAACGTGAATAACTGGGAACTAGACCCAACATCTGCATAGGTGTGATGAACTTTGTACTGATTATCCTGTAACCAAGGCCAGCCAGACCAGCCCCCAACAAAGAGGTTCATGCTGTAACTCCTCGGCCTAAGCTTTTTTGCTGGGTTAAACCAACCCGCTGAAGTGGATTTATCCCCCGGACACCTAAATATCCTCATGCCCGTGTAGTCTTTCAGCGGCGACCAGAACAAGGGTCTTTCCGACTCACCCCACACCCCGTTCCCACTCATGCTGTCTGCCACCCATGCCCACATCCCCGTAGGCTCATTCCTCCAAGCTGACGCATAAGGGAACCTGTCTTCGTGATCCCCCGCAAACTCCGTCACCGCCACATTAAGCTGACGCTGATTGTTTATGCATTGCGCCTGCCAACCAGTCTGCTTAGCTGAACCTAACGCCGGCAACAATAACGCCGCCAATATTGCAATAATTGCCACCACCACAAGTAGCTCTATCAAAGTAAACCCCTTCACTTCCCATCATACCCCCTTTAACTTCCCCAAGTTACCTAACTTTTCTGCTAGACAAAATCTTACGCCGCCTCTACCTTCCGTCAAGACATACACCTCCGAATGTGTGATGACTACGGAGGCGAGTTAGACTGGGGCGGATCGAAAACCGACAGCCATCCGTAGGGAGTTAATGCCAGACCTCGATAACAACAATCTGATGGGTAGCGATAAAGCGAAAGCATAGCTACGACCGTTGTAGTCTTAGACTGAGTACCTTGCCCCTTGGCGTTACAGGGCAACCAGACGCCGGGATCACACCCCAAGGCAGGGATTGGCCCGATACTGAGCGACATACCGCCAGTTCAAGCCAGGACTTCTCTTAATAGGGGAGTTTTGTACCCTCAACCCTAGCTCAACCCGCCATTATCAAGGCTGACGATACCTGTTCGGGATATGACACTCGTAACATCGCGCCAACACAGGTACAGGTATGTCTACCCTCAAGCCCAGGTCTTCGTCGTAGCGCGTGATAGAGTTTCGTTGTAACTCGCAAACAACTTTCTGAGCGTGGCGATGGGCCGTCAGAACCGCTGGCAATTGTATGGCAACAATAATAGCTATAACCGCTATCACCACCAGCAACTCAACCAACGTAAACCCCCTCACACCGTTACCATATACTATACCGTTTTCAATAAGAGCCGAAAGTTGAGAAAAGGGGGGTATATATATGATGCAACAACTATAGAGTTCCCACCCCCACCCCCGCAAGCGTGATACCTAACCTAATTAAGGTAACGTATACAACCTTACCCTGTAGGGTGAGTTTAGTGGTTGCTGAGTCCAACAGGGACGGAAGCTGGCAGGGTGTCGATCACCGTTTGAAGGTGTATCGTTTAAAGGCCAAAGAACACCCTAGGGTTTGTCGCCCGAATCAGAAGACAAGGCGCGAACCTAGCTGCCTGAGGCGTAGTCTGCGCAAAGCGAGTTGTGTGTGTCGGTGTGTTCTATCCGGCTTCAATGAGTCACCATCGTTTTGCTCGACTCAAGCCAAACCCTGACGGGTGCGGTGTAGACTACATATCCAAAAAGTGAATTGTATTCCTGAGCGTATCGGGAGTGCCGCTTGGCAAAGTGGCGATCTTGGAAAAATCCAAGTGCAACGGAGTCGATTTAGCGAGTCGATTAAGCCGTTGAAAATAGCGAGTGTGTTTGTGTGTTGGGCTTAAACAGCGTCCTGTTTGGACAATAGCTGGCGATTCTCTCACCTGTTTGGTTTAACGGGAATCGTGCCACCTTTACGTGCTATCACCTTGACGTGGTGTAAGGGCTTTCAACTAACGATAGCAAAACGCTGAATAAATAAATATGATTGCTGATACTAGCTTAGCATTGGCTCCGGCATTGTCGTCGGAGGTAACTAACGAGCGTGGATTGTCATTGCCTACTGGCGCGAATCGGATCTCTGCATCTGGCCGCGACATGGGGACTCGCATCGAGTTTCATTCTGATGCGAATGGCGACCCTGTAGGGAACATCAGCAACCTGCGCAAGTTCTACCGTGATGCCGAAGGGCTGAAGGGGCGTGAGCTTACTGCGAAGGTTGAGTCTGTCTGGAATGCTGACGAGGAGAAATCCCGCGTCTACAGCCAGCTGACGGTGATGTCCCTGCACGCTCAAGGTCTGCGCATCGGTCATGCTGATGTGAATAAGGCCGGCACAATCGGTACAGTTAAGTACTACAAGGCCAAGGCTCCCAAGGCGGCGGCGAACAGCAAGCTTGAGGCGTCTATCGCCAAGGCTACCGCTGTTAAGGAAGCGCAAATGGTCGCTGCTGAGAATATGCAGGTGCTGCTTGCGGAGAATGGCATCGAGAAGACGCTTGAGGAGTGCTTCGAGGCCGTCAAGGTACAGGCTTAAGCCAACCTTCATCGAGCGGCGTGGGGTAACACCTGCGCCGTTCCATTGAGAGTTGTCTCTCACCGCTTGACCGTGGGTTTGTCCCTGAGGGGGACTATATCTCTCCCCTTCATACTGTAATGACACCCTGCGGCAAGCTTGAATTTATGAACCCCGCTAATAGGTTGAAGGCCCATAATACAGAATGGGACAAGCTGGCTGCGAAGGCACTCGTAATGGGTGGCCCCAAGCCAAAGGCGGCGAAGCGTGAGCAACGGGTTAGCCCTGCGTTCCGCGCTGCGCTGTGTTGGGTAACCGCACAAGACCCTGCGGCTCCGTTTGAGGAGCGTGCGAAGCGTGCTGAGACGATCAGCAAAGTTGGTAAGAAGAATGGTTTCAAGATGCCGAAGAAAAACGGACGCGAGAGGCGTGCGATAATCTGGGAGCGTCGAGTGATGCACCAGAGGGCTGAAGCTGCAATGGACAGAGCGCCGCAAGCTTCGAGAAGTGGTAACGATGTGGTGTACATCTAGTAGAAATGAAACGGTAACAATACCCCACTCGTCTAGGCGTTTCGGGTGGTGATACATAATAGCTAAAAAGAGAAAAAAATCCGCAATAAGGATAAGCATTCAGACGGGTGGCCCACGGCCAATGCGGTTAGTGGGCTGCCACCTGAGTACTTAAAATCTTATGGAACCTACTTACGGGAAACCCCCATACAAGGTTGGACAGGTTGTTGCCGTGAATCCCTACTACGGTGGTGGAATCATGAAGATAACCGAAGTTGCAGGTATCATTGACGCCACCAAGCAATGCTTCTACCGAGGCGAAGTTTATGACGGCGTGCGTGAGTTCGAGGCTCTTTCTCACCACTACGAGATGCCGAAAGATAGTGTGGAGCTTCATGCGGAGGAAGATCTGCGAGGTGTGGATGTTTACAAGACGCACTTGGAGTTTCGCAGGACGAGAGACTACTCAATAAGTTGGAACAAATAAATGCTATGGAAAAGCCAATAGGAATACACGTAAGGGAAGCCGTCAAGGGGTGGACATACTCCATGATGGTGATGTGCGACGATGGCGATGGCGATGGAGAATATCCAGACTCGCTGTGGACAGGTGGCGCGTATGCTACCTACTTCGAGGCGTGGGATGCAGCGCAGGCTCATGCCGCCCTCGTCGAAACAGTTGTGCTAGGAGAAAAGAAAACTCAGGCGCAACTGGATGATGCGAAGGCTGCGGAGGAGGAGAGGCACAAGCTCTTTGAAGCCAGACTGGCACGCATAAGGAAGGAAAAGGTATGACTGAGGAACAGCGACTAAAAGAACAAGCGGTGGCGATAAGGTTGTGGGACAGCTTCTCACTCGAACAAAAGAAAACCGTTACCGATCTGAGGGCGTTTTTCTTTATCAACAAGGCAACTGCTCAAGCGGCCCGCTTAGCGAAATCCCGTGATAAGATAAAATGACAACAATACATGACATGGCAGACTACATGATGGAGGTCGTCGAGAAAGACTTCGACAAAGAGATAAGCCACTCCGTCCCGCTTAAACCTGACCACAAATACGTCAAGGAATACTATGCCTTCTTGCAGATGATGATGGAGGATAGATTCTATACCGTGTGGGATCTGTTTAGATACGGAAGGCTGGCGGCTGGGGATTCCGATTGGCTACTCTCTCAGGAGTGCCTAAAAGACTTCACAACAGATCAGATGGACAACGAGGAGCGCACAACTCACTCGCCGACTGACCTAGCATAATATGAAATGACTAGAAAGGAAATGCAACACAGAGGGCTGAAGGGTGGTGATGTCTTCAAGAAAAACGGAGTGTATTATAGGCTGGATGATGTCGGCAGACAGCGAAGGCTCAAGTGTCCATTCAACAAGGATGGAACCATGCGTAAGCCACGCGAACAGGCTGGGTTGGGCAGCAAGGGAGGGTGTACCAACCCCGAAGAGTTCCGTTTGCATAGCAACAAGTACCAACGGGAACGCACGGCCAGGATGCGAGAAGAAAACCCTGAAAAGTTCTACGAACAAAGGGAAAGGGACTATGAAGCCCGCAGAAAGAAAGGGCCGAGAAAGCTAACCGAGAAACAAAAGCTGCGGAGACTAGAGCTAGGCAGGATACGATACATTCCTATTGCTAACGAAACACCAGAGCAAAGGGCAAAGAGGCTGGCGTATAAGAAAGACTACAGGGAGAGACACAAGGATAGCATAAACAAGAGGGCCAAGGAAGCAAGAGATAGCGACCCGAAAAGATTTATAGAGTACGGCAAGAAAAGTTGGGCCAAGGAAAGGTTAAAGCCAGAGACAAAAGAAAAGCGAAGACTCTACACAAACCGAACGCGAAAAGAAAATATACAGGTCAACATAAGATACAAGTTAAGGAGCAGGGTAGGTCATGCTGTTAAGCGTAGCGGCAGGAATAAATCTGCCAGCACTATGGCCCTTCTTGGGTGTAGTATACCCGAGTTTCAGGAATACTTTAAGGCTTTGTTTACAGAAGGCATGACATGGCAGAAGTTTATGGCAGCCGAGATACACATAGATCACATCAAGCCGTGCGCATTATTTGACCTGACCAAGAAGTCAGAGCAGCGCAAATGTTTTCACCACACTAACCTTCAGCCCCTCTGGGCTAGGGACAACCTAAGTAAAGGAGCAAAATACAACCAATGAGAAACATAAAACAGCCAGCTCTAATCCATACCCCTGATGTTGGGGAGATTAGGAGCGCAAAAGATGTGATTAAACACAGGGAGTCGTTAGCTAATGGGCCACCTGGCGTGCAGATAGCTGCGGCTTGGCTCCTGTTAAGTGACACCAATTGGAATAAGCTTCTGCCTCAGTATGTGAATGAGTGCGTGACGGATTGCAAACCGAAAGCAAGCAAGAAGCTGGATCAAACTATGAACTTTATTCTTCACGCCTTGACTTCAAGAATGAAAGAGATGCAGGAAGAGGCAGAGGATGACAAGCCAAGCGAGTACAGAAACAACTAAGATGGAAAAGAAATACGAGATAACCGTTAGCTCCCCCGATAACAAGGGGAAGCGACATGAAGTTACCCATGAGGTGACAGGCAAGGGCATCAGCCCTATCGGCTGCTATAACAACGCCGTTAAGCAGGTAAACGAGGAAGTGATCGGGAAAAAGAAAGGTCACGAGATCCTTAATATCAACGGCCCAAAGGTTTATTATGATAGACAAAAAGGATAGGATTAAGGTAACGATGGACTTCATGGCTGGAAGTATATTGCTTAAGGCTATGAATTATTACGTTAAGAACTTTGAGGACGCGACGGAGGACTTAAGGGAGAGCGCCGAGGAGTTGGGCGAGGACAAGAACAAAGCAATGGTGGCGTTCGGGTTGGCTGTAGGAGAGTCGCTCGATGGGATACGCAACCAGATAAGAAGGAAGGGCCACCGAATAGGGTGGGGGAGCGATGAACACAAGAGCAATTGGTGCAATGAAAAGGAAAGTGAAAGCGACTTACCCAACTCGCGCTACCGTTAAGTGGAACACGGGAACGCGGGTGCATAGACCTGCCAAAGGGAAGGGTAGTTATAAGAGAGAGAGAATTACCGCAAGGTAACAGCGTTGCCGTAAGGTAACACCATAGTTGAAGGGTTAGCCCTGCTGCGTGAGTGCGTGGTAGGGCTTTCTCCTTTTTAGGATATAGATTATGACGGTTAATATAAGAAACGCATTAGAGCTAATCAGATACTACATATTCGGAGTGCCGTACTGCATAGGTATTGTGGTGTGGTACACCGTTACATTGAGGCCGAGCGAGGGGTTGTTTCATGCTGCCCTTCACACGGTGAACCAGTTCTTTAGGCACGTAGCGGTGTATGAGAACGCAGACGTTGTGCATCTGTATAACAAAGAGTCTGACCTGCTTAAATCAATGAAGGCTTATGTCGAGGAGGCAAGCGAAGAGGCAGGAGAGGACTGAGGTTAACCAAGGCCAGCTGATGTTCGATACTATAATCGAGGACAGGCAGGTGGATGAGGTCACGTTTAATAAATGGATGAGAAAACTGAAAGCAAATCTTAATGGACAAACCAAAACCAAAGAACAAGAGACCACGGCCAACACAAGATGAGTGTATGGAGTGGCTGAGAACCAATCACCCTGAGCTATACATACGAGCTACTAGGGAGCGGGACTGGATCTGGATTAGAGGAGGTCGGGATCTCCAACAGTTGGGAGCCTTAGACAACCTCAAGACGTATGGATTCAGAGCTAAGAAAGAGGGAACCCACAAGCTAAACGATGGTGATGAGGCCGTTTGGTATCACTCATGTCAAGGAGTGTGGCGACCTACGTACAACAACAATAATAAGAGATATAAACGAGGCTACAGGTCGAGCAATGTTAACGAGGCATTAGCCGATTCCGCCAAGCAGTTTAAGGAAAAATCTATGAGCAAAGGCGACGCTCTGAAGTTCGCTAAACTACTGTAACTAACTATGGAGACTAAAGAAAACGTAGCACGGATAGGTGCTGGAGCAGCAGACGTAGCACGGTTGGGTCAGGCGGTGTGCCTCATGTTCGAGGACATCAACCCTCTGGCGAAGATCAAGGTGCTTGAGTACATGGGTGGTAAAGGACTGCCCATAGAGGACGCGGTTGCCGGTGTCATTACGATAGGCAATACCGAGAAACTGAAGAAGGTGTTGGTTGCAATAAGGGACAACACAATAGCAGACCTGTCGTCCCCTCCGTCAATGGAAAGCCGGCCCCAGCCTAACGTAATCGACGTAAAGCCAGAGCCGGCAACGGTAACAACAACAACGACCAACCGTAGCATCACCCCAGCCCAAGGCAAGTCCAAGCGGCAGGGAATGAAAGAAATGTGGGAGTCGATGCAGGAAGCGATGAGTCAGGAGGAAGAAGAAGTAGAGTCCATCGCCAGCCGCGTCATCGAGGAGAGGTTTAAGCCCATGCTTCTCGAAGCGTTGAACAATGGCTGTTTCCCCGACAAGAGGATACAGGAAATGATCGACCGAACGCCGCCGAAGACAGACGACGAGCTGATGAAGACGATGATCGACGAATCGTTTAGGTCAGGTGTCGGTAAGGTGGTGGCGGGAGAGGTTAAGGCCGGTGCCAAGGTGCTACTGCCACCCCTTCAGCCTGTGTGTCCGTACTTTGTGCAGACGCCGATGGCTGACGACATCGAGTACCATATAGACAGCGGACAGCACATCTATGTGGACGGCCCATCAGGGGCAGGCAAGACGTACCCCATCGAGCAGGCTCTAAGGAAAAAGGGCAAGCGTTACGTCAAGGTGAACTTTGCCGACGGCATCCGACTGTCAGACCTGACGACCAAGCAGGAGATAGTGGTGCAGGATGGTCAGACGCAGACGAAGTACGTCGATGGCATCCTTCCATTCTGTATGAGGCACGGACTGGCCTTGATAGGTGATGAAGCAGACCAGCTCCAGCCGGAGACCACGAGTATATTCAACCCGACGACGGACAAGTACCCCGGCGAGCTTCTCCTTCCCGGCAGCGGTGAGCGAGTGATTGCAGCACCCGGATTCTGGGTGGCCTTTACGGGCAACTGCCTTACGGATGAGACAGGTCTGTACTCAGGGTACAAATCCAGCAACGCGCTGACTAACCGATGCGCTGCGCTCAAGGCTACCTACTTGGGTAAGCACGACGAGATGCAGATACTGGAGAAGGACGGACTCGACAAGTCAGAGGCTAGGATGTTGGTCAACGTGATGAACATTCTTCGAGACCTGTACCTTAACAAGGGCAGCGTATCTCAGGCTCCGTCCACTAGACAGGCGGTGCGCATCTCTCGGTACATCCAAGGGAAGGACGTTTACGGTAAGCCTGACCCTAACCTAGCACCAATGGACAGGGGCCGAGCTTGGCACTTCGCCTACTTCAACTTCCTGCCCAAGGCTGAGTACACCGAGGCTAGTGCGGCTTGCCAACGAGAGGACAGCGCAATCAAGAGGCAATGAACAATAAATTAAGAACGCAATGCGCGGGAGCAGCAGTCTATGCCCATGCCCGATTCATCATCGACCCCGACAATCCACCTGACCTTAATGATATAAACCCAAAGGTTGATCTTTGTTCAGATGTTTTAAGGGAAAACTTGGGCGACCTGTTGTGCGACCTCCGACATTGGGCGGCGGCAAAGGGATTAGACTACGACGAATGTAACAGCACGGGCTTAAGGCACTACAATGCAGAGACCCTACTTGAATCACTACAAAAACCATGAGTAACTATAGACTAACAGATAACGCAGCGTGCCGTATCATTGATCGGTTCGTTAAAGAGATACAACAGGGGCGGACATTGCTTGAAGCATCCGATGCCCTGCTTAACAGCCCCGACGAGTGGGCAAGGACAATGACCAAGCGACTGCTCTTATGCCAAAGGGTAAGGGCTAAGATCGTTGAGGTCTTAAACAACAACACGACGCCCCTGCAACGGTGTTACCCGGTACCAACGGTTAAGGTGTGGGGCTTGGTAACAGGCAAGGATAAAGTCCACCACTACTCGTCGCGTAATGCGGGGGTACACGGAGCCTACGACATTGAGACTGTATGGGTGGCCGTCTGTCTTGAATGGGGCATACAGTTCCCGACGTTAAAAGACAAGGATCAGGGCGGCGGCAACAGCGACGGTGAGGACGGGCGCAACATAGTAATTGATGGCATCACCCACATAGACAACAACCCACACTACGCACGTAAAACGCCGTACCTTACCTGTAAAAATCAGGCGTTTACATCCCAGTTGATGAACCGTTTGCGTCAGATGGTGTCGGTTCACCAGAAGCGCAAGTACAAGAGGGAACTTGATGACGGATACATAGACCAAGACAGGCTTGTGGATGTGGCGAGGGGAACCAACCTTGATACAGTCAGGGAGATCCCACATCGAGGGCAGCGCGTGGATGCCGCAGTCCAGATGCACGTAGACTGTAGTGGTAGCATGGGGGAGAGCAACGACGCTCAAGAGGTGGCGTGTGCCTTGGCCCTTGCACTAGGCAAGAGTTTCCAGAGGCTTAATGTTCCATTGTCCATCGTCGCTTTCGATAGCACTCCCGTATTGGTTAAGGATTGGGGTGACAAGGTAGAGGCCACCAAGACAGACCGACTGGCCGGCGGCGGGTCAACGAACCTACCCCTGAGCATGGAGCAATGTCTGCCCAGCCTTATGAAACGTAGGGAATCACGCAAGATTCAGGTGGTTCTAACGGACGGCAGCATCAGCGGGGGCAATCGTTGGTGGAAAACCATAGAAGAGTACCGGCTGAAGAAAGGGTATGAGTGCTACGGGTTTGGAATACATTGCGATATACCCAAGGGCTACTTCGACGGACAGGTTGGTGGATTAAACTCGGCCAACATGACTTCAACCATCTCTCGTGAGGTGGGCAACATACTGATACATAAACCATGACCATGAGAAAAGTAAAAGGAACAGCAATACCTACGTACATCGTAGACGACACAGTTCAGCCTCCGCCAGGTGCGATGGTGCATCGAGTTCTCTTACCTAAGAACAAAAGCTGCGGAGATCCAGAGATCGACAGGATGTTCGATGAAGCAGGGCCGGTGACGCTTGAAGATCTTAAGGGATCAGACGAACCGATAGACCAGTTTCTTAGCGAGTTCTTTAGCGCAGTTGAAAGATGAAAATAAATATAACAGAAATACAAGACCCAGTTGTGTACGTTTACGATCACAATAACGAACTCGTCGAACGGTATGACACAGTAACGGAAGCAGCAGACTTCCTCAACCGTGAGTATCCAATGAGGACAGAACGGGTATGCCTAAACATCACGCTCTCGGAAGTTGGCTGGCGGGAGAAAGGGCCAGCTAAGGAATGGGAGTGGGAACGCATCTGCCAAATGGGAGACGGCCTAGAACACGGAAAGGTTGAGGTCTGCAAGGGCGTTCAGCGCGGCCAAGATCACGCTCCCGATGACCCAACGAAGGCGTACCGTCAGAACAATCCCAAGCCGAAAGGAAATTTATGATACAAGGAGAATACACAGAGCCGGACATCCTCAAGTTTAAGAAGGGCGATGTAATGAGGGTGGCTAACCAGACAGAGGGGGAGTTAACCATAGTAGGCAGCGATGGCGTTTACTTTGCTAACACCAAAGAACCTGAAGAACGAACAGCGGAAGACGGTACTCCATGCTTTGCCTTCGTAATAGATCAGGCACACGCCGAGGGGTGCAACCCTGACGTAGATAAGTTCGATGATTGGTGGGGGCTGAAGCGCAGGACATGGGGCGGTGATGATGGCCATGAGGAGTTGGACAGACAGGAAATCCTAGACATACTAGACCAATGCGAGACACACCTGATCGTGGCGTTCAAGGCAGAGGATGTTTACACCGCACCGAAGGGGTCATCACACGAAGGGCAGGAGTTTAGGCAGGGCATATCCTTTGAGATAATGTCCGACAATTTTAGGGTGAGCAGCACCAACAACAACAAATGAACACAGCAATAGAAACAAAACCAACGGGCCTAGACAGCATACTAGGCACACTAAAGAAGAACGCCCCTGTTAAATCCAGTAGCGGTAAGACATACCCTGTCCTGCCTGAGGATCGCGGCATGGTGGCGCAACTCGTCAACGCTATCCATGAGTACTCTGAATATAAGGATGCTCTGGATGGTGCGAAGAAGCAGCTAACTGCGATGGCAAGGCTGGCTTACAACAAGGCGAACACGGGCATGGCAGATCCATCGACCGGCATCTTGGCTAAAGGTGACGGCAAGGAGGTGCTTGTATCGGTTACGTCTTACTACTCAGGGGTTGGAGATCCAGCCGAACTGGAAAGGGTGTCCGCCGGACTGTCGGATTCCTTTGAGCGCAAGTACAGCATCACGATCAAGAGCGACAAGCTACCCAAGCGTAACGAGGAAGAGTTGCTGGCTGACTTGGTTGAGCTGTTCAACAGGTACGGTGCGACTGATGCACTCGAAGTTAAGGACAGCTACGTCCCCAAGGAAGGCTTCCATGTCACACGACACGTAGACCTGACCGAGGCAGAGAACAACGAGCTTGATGGGATAGCCAAGTGCAGGGTTGCCGTTAAGACTAAGGGGAGGAAATAACATGGGAGCAACTTCAATATTTGAAGAAATAAAAGCGGATAGTTTAGAGGCTGCTTATCGTGAGGCTTGCGAATTATCGGAGTGCAATCACGGTCGCGGCCCCTACAACGGAGAGATCACAACAACCACAGGAGTCGTTGATAAGACTGATGTGCTGGAGAAGTTCGTAAAGGAGAAAGGGAGCCTCGGCACTCTATATCTAGACGACAAAGGTTCAGCCATACAACTGTGGAGAGAAGAAGCACACAACAATACCCGCAAGTGGGACGTTGTATGGGGGGCAAAGACAGCCGACAACCAGTACATCTTAGCCGGATGGGCAGCGGAGTAATATGCAACAAGCTAAATACATTAACGACCTGTTGTGCGAGTGCGCCCCTGATAACGGGTTCGCTCAAGAGGCAATAGAGTACGCCATCTTACGTGGCGACGTGCTGTTGGCTTTCGATGAGGAGTCAGACACGTATCAAGTGATGAGGCAATACGATGAGATCATAGACAAGTACAGGGAAGTGCAGTCTCGTCACGCCACATCGCTCGCCAACATGAATAAATCAACCACCTGTGTCGAAGAGATATTGGTCGGTTGCTAAAGCGTTAAGAGACTTCCCCTCTTCAGTTGTCCTAGTCGGCAGACGGTTCGGCGAGGACTACCACCGTATCATAAGTCAGCAACGAATCCTGTGCATCAAACCGCTGGCATACTATCACCCTGTCTACTCAAGGTACGCAACAGGGTTGGTTGTGCCAAAGGAAGAGCTGCAAGGGATCGCTGACCGATACTACAAACATAACTACGTTTACATTCAGAACGCGATAAAGATATATGAAAGAAAATAAGTTTAAGTGTTGGAATTGTGACGAAGATCATCCCGTTAAGATCAAGAAAGATTGGGGGGCTAACCAAGTGTGTCCCCCATGTGAAGACTACCTGTTTATGCAGGACGTAATGAACGACAAGTACAGAGGAGACAGAGAACATGAAGAAGAAGAACCAGAGCATGAAGAGAACTAGCTGTAGCTGTAGTAAATGTAAGCACGGATGCACGGTCATGCCAGCGTACCTGTTACCTAGTGATCTGGAAGGGTACTTGAGTGACGGCCATGCGGTAAGCCAAGGCGTGTCGTGTTCGATGTGGCTGAGGTACAACAACCCTTATCTATTGGCCAGCGAAGGGACGCTCATCCAGATGGTAGACAAACGATCCGGCTTTGCTGTTACTGAAGCTAGGATTCCAACGCTTGTGCCTGAGTCAAGAGATGATGGCAGCTGTGTCCACTATACGAGGGCGGGCAAGTGTGGTGTCCACAAACATAGCCCAACAGGGTGCAAGATGTTCAACGCCTGTGCTGAAGGCAGAGATGCAGACAAGCAAGAAGACTTGGCCAAGGCGTACCAGATACGGTTGATGAAATCGTGGATGAACTACGGCAAAGGCCACCCTCATTGCTCAAATGTAGAACGGTTCTACGGTGATCTATGGTCACATCTATGGGGTATGGGCAAGAGAAGAGAGAACGCGACAGAACTAACAATGAAATATCAGGAAGGAGTAAGATGATAACCGAACAAGTAAAACCAATAACCTATCCGGCTCGCCCCTTTAACGGTGGCCCTCTGGATAAGGCGATCAAGAAAGACAGCGGGTGGTACTACGAACCCAAGTTCAACGGGTGGCGTACACTAATCCACCTGCCTACAGGAACCATGTTCAATCGGCACGGTAAGGAACTGTCGATTCAGCATGAGTTTAAGGCAGCCGTTAATGAGTTGAAGGAAGCATACCCCGACCTAGAATGGGTGGATTGCGAGGCATTAGGAAGGCGTCACGACATAGGTAAAGGCACGCTAGTTGTATTGGATGCAGTCATTCGAGGGACATACGAACAGCGTCGATCCAAGTTGGAGGTGGACAGGAGTTTGTCGATACACCACGGCAACGGTTGGGAGCCTGCCACCAGCTCTCGTGAATCATGTTACCTAACCGGCAGCGAGTGGGGTTTAGAGAATGCCGAAGCAGCCTGGGAATCCATGCAAGAGGTCAACAAGTTTCTAGGCACGGAGTACTTCGAGGGGCTGGTTGCCAAGCACGCAGACAGTCACTACCCGATACAACTCAGGTCATCATCGGATGAGTGCAGCTTCTGGGTTAAACACAGATGGGCATACTAATTTATGAAGATTAAATATTATGTGTGTGATGAGTGCGGAAGCGATAACCTAGTGTGGGGTGCTGAAGCTCATTGGGACATCGAGAATCAATGCATGGAGCTGGCGAACTGCTTCGATGATTGCCGGTGTAACAAGTGCGAGGAGGAAGAAGGTTTGTTCCGCTGTAATCCAGTAGAGAAAGAGAAGGTGGTGGCGGCATGAAAACATTAGCAGAGATAGGGAACATATTGGGCGTGACTCGTGAGAGGGTCAGGCAGATCGAGGCGAAAGCATTAAAGAAACTCAGGCCACCGACAACTAGGGGGTGGCTGGAGATGGATATAGATAATAAGATAGAAGCATTTATTAAATACCATGAAGATAACAGTAAAAGAATGGGTGGAAGAAGGGGTAATCATACACGAGAAGCACAAAACAATGCCGGTTAAAGACGAGCATGGGAACCTGCGTCGAGAATATTACAACAAGACAACAGGAAAGGGAGAGGGCAGACATATCGAAACTACTGCTGAGGTGTTCGGTAAGTTTGTCGATCAGAACGGTGATGTTTGGGACATTTGCGAGGATGATAGGGACATATACGTAAGATTTTTTAAGGTAGAAAAATGAGAAGCTGCGCAATAAACAGGAAGAGGACATCTGACATAGCCCTTAGTGTTCAAAGGGCGCACAAGTTCACGAGAATATCGAGGGACTTTCTGGATGTGGTAGAGGCAGAACACATAGCAAACATACACCGTAGGGTTAAGGCTCTTCCGTCAAAGGGAAAGACGATATACCCATGATACTACAAGTACTAGCAGCAGCATCCCTATTCTTTTTGGTACTGTTCTACGCAATAATAATAATGGACTTCTACGATGACAACTGAAAACAAAACATACTGGTTTGCGTTGGAGACAACAGTTCAAACGAACTACACCATCGACGCGAAGGATGAAGAGCAGGCCAAGGCAAGGATAAAGGAACTGCGTGAGTGGGGAGTAGTTGGTAGCTACGGAATACTGGAGCATAACCTCAGCAAGGTTGACGGCAACCGCTGCGGAGAGTGCGGCTCGACACCTGATCCCCGCTATGACTGGGGGCTTAGCGAAGAAGGAAGCTGTGAGCTAGATGAAACCGTTTCTGAACTGAACCAAGTCAAGGAAGATGAGTAGAGATAAAACAAGTGACGCACCGACAAACCTGATACGACCATCACTAGGCGGGGTGATAGCCCCACATTGCGGTGCTTTCAAGAGTAACCCTAGGCGAGAGGGACTAGGCAAGCATACAAAGGGCAAGGTGTCGCCCTATCACAAACCAAAAAACAGAAAGAAAAAGCAATGAACGCATTTGAACTGAACTCAGTCCACCTAAACGCTGCCGGCTATAGGTTCGGCATGGCTATGCTGCAAGGTGAGGTGTCAGGGAAGGCGCTGGCAATATCGAACGACCCAGATTGTTGCGAGCAGGTAGTGGTTCCATTGTGGGTTAACCCCGACAAGACAAACGAAAAAGAACTGGTCGCCATACTGGGTAGCGAACCCAAGGTGGGTGAACAAGTAGAAGTAACCCTGCCCCAGCATGAGGTTAAGAATTTGGTTTATACTGAACCGAAGAAGATGACAGAAAGGAGGTGATTATAAATGAAACAACAACAACAACTGCACTCAGTTAAACTGCTAGTGCCGACACGAGAGCTGGGCGAACTGTTCAGCTGGGTGACCACACTATCAGGGACAACTCTGGTATCCACGGAACAAGTCGAGCCAGAAGAGCGTCCGACAATGAAGTTCCACAAGGTGAAAACCGACGAGGAGGCGCTTGACCCAAGGCTGGTTTACCAGTTGGACGAACGCGGCAACACCCGAATAGATGTCAAGGCGTCACTCGTTAGACTAAACCTAACTATGGAGGATCTGGGTAAAATGAAAACCAGATGTGGTACGTCTGAGCATAAGGTTAAGATGGCCACAGTTACCAACAAGCGGACGATTAGGAACGGATCTACTCCTGTCGGGCCAGCCGAGATGAAGTCAGGGACTCTCTCCAACAGGGCATCCTGACACTCGCAACATAATGCGATTGACAACCACCGTTACCTAACTATGTTTGCCGGATGTCTGTGTTCTATGAGCGCATAGATAAATATCCACCCGTGCTGGTCAGGTTAATGGCCAGAAAGCCACGGGCCAACGGCAACGGTAACGGCACACGACCCTTGACCACCAAGGAGATCGCGGCTCTTTCGGGGCTGCCGGTTTCTATGGTGGAAGGGTTGTCTCATGCAACAACATGGAGGGGGGTGGATGTCTACACCGTTCGTGACTTCACGGTCGCCTGCGGTGTGGACTTCACCAACCCTTTGCACATGAAGCGGCTGGCCCAGTACCTCCACAAGAGGGGGGCGTTCCACTATCTCCGAAAGGCGGAAGAGTGGGGCAGCTACTACATTCACCTAGTTAGGATATGGCGTGACGAAAACAGAAACACAAATAGCTGATCTCGAAGAGAGAATCAGGCAGCTTGGGGGAGAGGTGAAAGCCCTTAGGTTGGCTAGAGGTTATCTAGGGTCGTCGATCAGGAGCAAGACAACGAACCTGAGACAGATGCGAGACTCTATTAGGCGCATGAAGGCGGTCGGCGAGGGCAAGGAAAGGTATAACAACTACAAGGAAAAGGTAGCGGGCCTGAAGCGCAAGATAGTTAAGTCCAAGGAGCAAAGGTTACAGGAAGAATTAAATGAAATGGAACTGAAAGGAATTAGATGAGGTTGAAGAAAGTAAACGAGACATATTACGTTTTCTTCGAGGCAGATGACGGTACGCAGATGGAGGCGGACACAGGATGCGCAAACTACGAGGACGCCAAGGCGGTAGCGAAGTCATCCAAAGCAGCAGAGCTTGAGAAGGTGGCGAAGGTGATGCGTCTAACATCAGACATAGTGAGCAGGATAGTGACAGGCAAAGAGATGACAATGAGCCTAGCCCTTGGAAGGTACAAGGTGTGGGCAATGAACAACCTCACAGGCCGTACTGCCGGCAGCCACATCTCCTATGTGACAAAGTGGATTAAGGATTTCAACCTGGAAAAAGTGACACCCGCATCTATCGAGGACAGCATGGTGTCGGGTTGGGTTAACTCCCAAGGCAAGGGAGACGAGAACTTGAAGGCATCAACCAGAAGGGTTCGCAAGGCTGCACTAAGTAGCTTCTTGGATTACTGCTACAACAAGGGATGGATGCTGACCAAGCCGGCAGAGTTGTGTCGAGTCCAGATGGATAAGCTGACGCACCAACAGAAAGAAACAAAGTCTCACGAAGCCATGAACGATGAGGATATTAAGGCGCTTATGAAAGAGGCAGATGCATTCTGGCAAATGGCGATACACTTGGCGTCTGTAACAGGGCTAAGGCTTGGTGATGTTTGTGTCTTGGAGTGGGCCTGCTTTGATGGCAACACGGTAACGGTGTGGACAGACAAGAGGGACAAACGCATTAGTGTTCGTGTCCCATCAGCCGTCATCAATTCCCTGTGTGACCTGCCTGTAAGTGACCCAACCTACCTGTTCCCCGACAAGCGGGAGGTGTATCGAGACGTGAACCGAAGGGCTGGCCTAAGCGTACAGTTCAAGAGGCTATGCAACAGGGCGGCAGAAAAGTCAGGGCGCAATGGGCTTAAGAAGAAAAGTTTTCACGGTCTGCGTTCCTACTATGCCAAGACCAAGAAGGCCGGCGGCGTGAAGACGGAGACCATAGCCAAGGATCTAGGGCATTCGAGTACCAAGACAACGGATGTCTACTTAAACGCAAAGCAATGATAATCTGTTCCCGTAGACTTAGAAAACCAACCATGAGAAAAGACATATCGGTATCACCAAACCACATGAGACCCCGCACCAAAGCGGGGACTAAAGAACTTGCAAGGAGAATCAATGAACTGATCTCTCTGGTTCAACGGTTTCCATCAAGAGACTTTATTGACCCAACAGAGCTACTTGTTAAGCTGAACTACTGGTTCTCTGACCTAAATGGAGACCTAATAACCACAGAGTGGGGCTACCCGCTCGAAGAACACAACCCAGACAACCATGAAAGTTAAAGTATTAGTAGTAGACCCGTTCAAGAAGCGGATATACGAGCAGGAGATTGGGCAGGATAACCTTCAGGAGATGCAGGAGATAGTCGGTGGACATATCGAAGCTGCCGGATCGTTTGATAACGGGGACATCTTGTACGTTAATGAGGAAGGGCTGTTCAAAGATAAGCAGGAATTTTTTAAGGTGGGAGAGATCAACCCAGATCCGTTAGCTGGGGTAGGTTTTGTTCAGGGACATGATGATGAGGGGGCAGGTAAGGATGCGACGATAAACCATCTGGACTTGGCCCTGAAAGTAGAATGGGGAAGGTAAAGAAATACGACGCCGCTTGGAAGAAGCGACTGCACGAAGCCCTTGAAAAGGTTGAAGGCAATCAGAATCAAGCGGCAAAAATTATGGGAGTCAGCCAATCCACGGTAAGGCAGGTCATGGTGAGAGATACTGGTCTGTCTGGACGGTGGCTAAGTAAGAGGCCCAACACACAAACAATGCACAGGGCGGTACAGCCCATGTCAGATGCAGAAGCTATAGAAAAAGAGAACGCGCTTATGGCTCAGGGGCTGGAGTCAATGGGGATTACCGGCCAGTCAAAGGCTGAGGCAATGGCCTTCATGGGGTTCGGTAAGAATAGCCTAGGCTCAGTAAGGCAGCTGATAGGGGGAGGGGTAGTCAAACTGTTCAGCGATTTAATGGGGGATATATCACAAATCAGAGACGAACTCTCCTCTGGGGTGGATGACGACAGGGAAAGGATGCTCAGGGAAGACAAGTCCAGCATGATTAAGCACGTACTTGAGGCATACGACAGGGCCAACAAAGCCGCATTGACTGACGCAGTTGTGAAGCAGAAGATGGAGGAGCGAAAAGGGGGTGGGTCAAGGGGTAAGCCGGGGTTCACTCCCGTTGCAGTTACAGCTATACAGATAAATGAGCCAAAAGAAGTTAAGCTCACAGCCCCGTCGCCCGAACAAGGTGCGGATTCTAAACCTAACCTACAAAGTTAAGTTCGTGGATGAGACTGAACGTACTGCTGCTGAGGCCGACGGCTGGTGTGACTCGTCTACTCAAACGATTGCCCTGTTTGCTAACCTACCTAAAGAGGCGATGGCCGACACCTTTCTGCATGAGTGCATCCACGCCATAGGAAACACGATGGGAGTTGAGTGGAGCAAGGAAGAGCAGGTGGCACGCAGACTAGCGACAGGTTTGTGTACAGTCTGGAAGAGTAACCCAAGTGCATTCAAATGGTGGCGCAGCTTACTATAGCAGAGCATGAGGCGGACGCATTGGCGTCGATGGCCCCCATCCGTAAGCCCACTCAACACGAGTGGCATCCAGACCTCAACGAAACACAGCAAAAGATTTTCGATGACAGCTCTAGGTTTGTCCTAGGCTACGGAGAGAAGGGTAGTGGTAAGACCATTGCCTTTGGTCACAAGGTTATTCGCCATGCTTATGAGAACGATAACGCATTGGTGATGATCCTCTCCCCATCAATAAGAACCGGCGCGGAAGGTATATGGCATGACCTAGAAACGCTGGTGATTCCCTCTTGGGTTGAGGGGATTGGCCTTGAGTCATCGGTCGCCAAGCTAGACCCAAACACAAAAGACAGACATCGCTGGATAGGTAACAGACAAGGCGGATGGTCAAAGCTATTGCTAATTAGCATACCATACGCAGCAGCGGTCGAGACCCGCATCAAAGGGCCGGCCCCGTCCATGATCTACGTGGATGAGCTTACGCAATGCGACGGCAAGGAGTACTTCATATACCCAGCAGCCCAGCTTGGCCGACGGCGTGGGATTGAAGGGCCGCAACAGTACTGCGCCTCATGTAACCCAGAAGGGCCAAGCCATTGGGTTTACAAGACGTTCTTTGAGGACTGCTACGAAGAGGACGGGACGAAAGACAAGGACTTCTCAGTCTACCATGTGCCGGTAACCGAGAATATAAAGCGACTGCCCGATGGATATGTGGAGAACCTGCATAGAATCCTTCGCACCGATCCAGTCGAGAAGCGCAGGTTGATTGATGGTGAGTGGGTAGACAGGCCGACAGGAGAGTCCCTGTTTAAGGATTACTTCGTGCCTGCAAACCACGTAAAGGGAGATCCCCTCAGAGGAACCGGCCTCATGCCCATGAAAGGATTCCCCATAACTGTGGGCTACGACTTGGGGCAGGTCTACAGCAGCATCTCCTTCATGCAGATGATACCCACTCAGGATAAGATGCTATGGATTATCTTCGACGAGATGGATTACCTTGGAGTGCGCCACCTATACAAGCGACTAGCGCAGGAGGTGAATCGCCGGATGGATTACTGGAATAAGAAGATAGACTACGAGTTTAGGTATGAGCATATATCGGATGACTCAGCTATAAACCAATGGCATCCCGGTGGCGAAGGGTCGTATGACAGCTGGGACTTCGAGAGGTTTAGCGAAGGGCGCATCAAGATGATCGGCTGCCCCAAAGGGAAGGGAAGCGTGGAGGCAAGGATCAGACTGCTTCAGACTAAGCTGTTTAACGATGAGGTGTATGTGAGTGGGCTTTGCCGCTTTACCCTAGATATGCTGCATAACCTGGAGTCCGACAAGAAGTCCGGCACCAAACCAAGGAGGAGCAAGTACATCCATAAGTTTGACGCCGTGACATACCCGATGCTAAAATTAGAATTAAACGGCATGAGAAATACCTTGCAAACTGACGGAGTGAGGACGACGCTCACCCATTGCGGACGGCCATAGTTTTTTTTGGCCTATTATAACCTAACATAGTTAGATAAAAATGGCAATACAAATAAGCGACAAAGTGGTACTGGATCTGACTGACGACTCGGATCTGAGGGATTATTTCTCTAGGAAAGGGGCCGGCGATGAGTGTTCAATGGAGATAAAAGGGACATTAGACGAGGCGTCCAGCGAGCAGGCAGTCTTGTCAATAACCGCCGTGGCCGTGGATGAGTACAGCGCCGACAAAAGCGAGCCTCCTGCAAAAAAAAAGGGAGTGACCTTCAAAATGAGAGGCGACGGAGAGGTCGAAGAAGGAGAAGAATACTAGGCAGTCCGGGTGCAGCAAGAGTGGCTAGGTACTATTCCGAGCTGGACTTATGGGACGGATGGACAATGGAGAGAGTCAACAGATGCTGTGGTTTAATGCAGATAACGCTGGAAGAGGCGGCTGTCTTATGCTGCTGCGAGTGGCACCGATTCAAGGGCTGGCTCAAGGCTGACAAGGTTCCGTCGTATGTCGCGCTAACACTACACCACCTAGAACAAGACTTCACAAAGGCAAAGTATGGTTGATTTAGAAATACTCAAACAGGCAGGCACAACCAACGAGAGGTTAAGGGAGGTTTTAACTGCGGTTAGGCCCGACAAGCCAGATAAGGTAAGCAAGGCGCAGAAGGCCAAGGTTGAGCGCGATGTCAAAAACAGAGAGAGGATCGAGAAGCTA
>Ga0315329_10000172_pt1 | contig 24999 bp, 14 predicted proteins | sample M150032315metaG_FD_203459 | JGI IMG/M metagenome (GOLD analysis project Ga0315329, IMG submission 203459) | Ammonia-oxidizing marine archaeal communities from Monterey Bay, California, United States - M1 500m 32315 | ecosystem: Environmental > Aquatic > Marine > Coastal | place: USA: California...
CTATTCTGCGAGCGGGCGGCAAATTCATCCATCGCCTCACGAGAAATGTCGCATTCCCGTGCGACAATTTCTCCGGTACTTCCCATGTGAACATCATTGTAAACATCCCAAAGCCCATCATGAACCATTGATGATACGAGTTCCTTTTCTCCATCATTTCGAATTTCGATCTTCACCGAATTGGTCATACTTTCCATTCCACCGGCGATAATTGCTCGATATTCTCCTGCATGGATACTATTTGCTGCAAGCATCGCACATTTTAGCGAAGAACCGCACACTTTGTTGATGGTAGTTGCTGGGATTGAGGGAGGTAAACCAGCACCTAGTGCTACTTGACGGGCTGGTGCTTGACCCGAGCCTGCCTGTAAGACCTGGCCGAATAGAACCTCATCGATAATGCCACTTGCTGCATCGATATTACAGCGGGAAAGTAACTCTTTCACCGCACGGGTACCGAGGTCAATCGCACTCACTCCTGAGAGGCTTCCTCTAAACTTCCCAATTGGAGTACGTGCGACTCCACATATTGCGACCCTTGCCATGTTTAGGGGCAATCCGGCCCGATTATTCAACCTGCGCGTGAACAGAAGTGTTCTTGGGGGAGGGGTCATGGGCGGGTTCATGGCCAAGTTCAAGACCGATATTGCTAGTGACCGCGCAAAGGATGAGATGAGGAATATTGAAGTCGAAATCGACTTTACTCCAAACGCTCTTGCAAGCATACTTTACCGTCAAGGAAACACACACGTATTGTGCTGTGTTACCAAAGAAGCACGCCTCCCGGGCTGGTTCCCTCGTGATGCTACAAAGGGCTGGGTTCATGCAGAATATTCCCTCCTCCCAGGATCTACTGATTCCAGATTCCGTCGCGAACGCAGAGGTGCAAAGGGCCGTACTCAGGAAATCGAGAGATTAGTCGCACGCTCATTACGCGGTGCGATTGACCTTGAAGCACTGGGACCTATCGCACTCACGGTCGATTGTGATGTTCTAAATGCCGATGGAGGCACACGATGTGCATCGATTACAGCTGCTAATATTGCACTACGATTGGCTGTTCGCAGACTAATTGCAATGGGTGAGTGTTTGCCGATTGAACTACGTCCAACTCGTGAACAGCGCGATGGCGGATGGACTGCTCCTACACTTTCGGGAACCGAGGCTACAAACCATGAAAATAAGGTGATTCCAAATGACCTTTCAGCAATTTCTGTAGGTCTACTAGGAGAGGATGTATTCCTCGACCTTGACTATATTCTCGACTCTAATGCTGATGTTGACATGAATGTCGTAGGAACTTCTGACGGCCGCTTTGTCGAAGTACAAGGTACTGGTGAGGAATCTACATTCTCATACGACGAACTACAGGCACTACTCGACATGGCTCGCAACGGTCTTGCGCAACTCGCTGAGATGCAGGCTGTAGTGCTAAGCGACATCGAGTGAGTCGGGCCGCAAGGCTTGAAATGCAGGTGCATGTGCCAATGACATCCCGGGTTAGTAGCTTAGTTGGGAGAGCGCGGCACTGAAGATGCCGAGGTCGCTGGTTCAAGTCCGGCCTAACCCACCTTGAATTGTTGATAGAAGTATACGGTGGGCTAGGCCTAGTCGTGAACGTCCCTCCCTTCGGTCGGTCCAGTTCTCTCCTCCGGCCTAACACATTTTCGTATCATCTAGATGTTGTAATTGTACTAACAGAGGATTCATGAGCCTGTGCCCCGTAGGGGCACATATGACGGTCGAAGATGTGGTCCCAGAAGAGGATACTTCTTCTGAGCGTAAACCCATCAACAAAGTTGCAAAGGAACTTGCAGCGATACGAAAACGCCGTACTAGTGATTCGGGGAGGCGCTTCCCTGCAGCACGAGAAGACTGGATTCTGCTAGTGGGAATAGGGTATGCCGGTCTTTACGCACTTTTGCTATTTGGAATGTCAACAGGTGTTTTTGGAGAATCGACTACACTTGATAACTATGCATCTGATACTTTCCTCGATAGAGGTGAGCAATGTGAAGAGGTTTCTGATGTGCCCTGGATACACGCTTATCCCGATAATGATGTCGAAGCCGTAAAGGTTTCAGGACGGAATTTGGATGATGGGCAAGTAATTCTAAATTGGACGGTTGAAGGCGTTGGAGATGCTACAAGTGATCCTGCTGTTGCTTCCGGTCAAGTAGAAAATAAAAAAGCACGTATTGATTACTCGGATTGGGCTGAAGGTGAATACGAAGTTACTGTAATTATCGATGTATACAATGATGATGCAAACCTCTCCGATCCAAATAATCTAACTGAAGCCAACCGAACCGAGGGTAGTGAGACACTAGAAAAGGTAATTGAATTTGAAATTTCAACTTCAGAAAATGCACTGGCATTCTTACCATGGATCGATTCTGACGTGAAAAGGGAGGCTCATATTACAGATACTGGGCCTCGTTCCTGTTGGTCTGTACAGGACCTTGGAAATTGGGGATTCGTTCTGATGGGAGCGGAGTTAGGCGGTGGTCGTGAAACTGCAATGCTGACCGGTGGAGCTGCTGGTATCCCCGCATGGTGGATGGCCTTCGTTTCACTATCTCTTTCTGTCATCAGTCTATTCCTTGCATATCCTGTAATGTACAAATTATACCACCAAGATTCTGACGATATGTTGTCACGAACTCATATCAAAAAGGTAGTGGCAGATATACTGCAAAGTACTGAGGAACGTCTCCATATTAATATCGACTGGGATCTATACAAAATCGAAGTTAGGGACCTTTCGATTGACATAATGATACCCTACCACAATACCGACGGAACTCTTTCCGATTCAGGTGATGTACGTTCAGAAGTTCTAAAGGAAGTTCTGGATGAATTCGCTCTCTTCAGAGTCTTCAAACCTGTACAGTTGACGGTTCGTACGATTGGAGATAATCAAGCAATTGATTTCGAAACCGGTGTTGGAGTCGGTAGTGGAATGGTAAATGACGAAGAAAAAGAAGACCAGGATTACACCGCATTCTTCCGCGACCTACACATGCTTTCGAAGGTTGAAGATGAGGTTCGGGAATCTGTAAAGGGATTCTTCCGATCAAAAACCGACCTGTTATTGCAAATGGCGACCGTCACTAGTGAAGACAGTATCATTTTCGTCAGAGTGGCTTACAGGCCCACTAAGCGGTTGGCTTTCTTCAGATTCAAGGAATCAAATCATGACATCGAAAAAGACCTGCGCTCCTATATTTCTCGTGAAAACCCAGAATTAATCGGTAGTCAAGAATTAATCGTAAAGGGTCGCAACCTTGTGTCTACTCTTGCAGACCGCTCTGGTGCTGGACGTGTTGAGAAACTAGCGAGCAGCGACTCACAAGACGAGCGAGTTGCAGCCGTTGCACGTCAAGACGGATTAGGGGGTAGAGTTCTCCAGACCAAACTCTTTGGAAATATCCTTTCAACAGTAGAATATACTGCGAATGAGAAACGTGAGATGATTAATCGTTGGGGCTTTTGGGGACTAATCGTATTCGTTTGGATTCCTTTCATGGCATCTGGTGTCCTAGTTGGAGCTATGTTGGGATTGTTATCTCGAATGAAATTCATGCGCGTGCTCTGGGCTACTTTCCTTGGAGGTGCTGGAGCATCGCTGACCTGGGCTTATACTGCCGAAGGTATCGTAACGGTCATGCACAAATACAAACTTGAAGCCGCAATTCCAATTGCAATTATTGCATTCGTCGGTATGGCATTCTTGCACATGCGATCTACCAAAAACCGCCGACAGACCGAATTATTCGAAGATACCCTTCTCGATTCATTCCACGCTGATATCCGTGATAAATACGGTAATGAATGAGGTGAGCACATGGTTGGCGACCCTGCAAAATTCGGTATCCTCACAATTTCTGACCGTGCATTTTCAGGTGAATACGAGGATGAAGGCGGACCTGCTATTCTTGGATTTTTCACCGAGGCTATTGCCAGCGAGTGGTCGCACCACTCGCAAATCGTTCCTGATGAGTCAAATGATATTGAAGCCGCATTGAAAGATATGGTCGACAGTCGGGGCTGTGATGTCGTGGTCACCACAGGTGGTACAGGGCCTGCCATCAGAGATGTCACTCCTGATGCAACTGAAGCAGTTTGTGAGCGTATTCTTGATGGCTTTGGCGAACAAATGCGCTCCATATCTCTCCAATATGTTCCCACAGCAATTCTATCCAGACAAATAGGGGGAATCAGAGGCTCATCATTGATTTTCAATTTACCAGGGCGACCCAAAGCAATTCGTGAGACTTTAGATGAAATCTGGAAAGCAGTTCCATACTGTGTAGATCTCATTGGAGGGCCATATATCGACATGGTCGATGAAATATGCAATGCATTCAGGCCAAAGAGTGCCCGACGAAGGTGATACTATGAGCGGTGGAATTCTGATTAGAGGCGCGAGTATGGTTCTGCCAAATGGCATTGTAGTCGGCGACCTAAGAATCACAGACGGAGTGATATCAGAAATTTGCCCTGGCGGTGGTCTACAACCAGAAGAGGGAGAGATGTTCCACGATGCTACTGGATTGCATCTCCTTCCCGGAGGAATTGACCCTCAAGTCCATTTCAGAGAGCCGGGCCAAGAATACAAGGAAGACCTCCAATCCGGTTCAGCTGCCGCTGCTAGTGGTGGAATCACCAGTTTCCTCGACATGCCAAATAACAACCCGGCAGCCACTACATTGGAGTCAATTCAAGCGAAAATTGATTCCGCATCACAAAAATGCATTACCAATTTTGGATTCTTCATCGGTGCGACTCCTAACAATCTCACAGAACTCCAAAGAGCGGTAGGTGAACCTGGTGAGGGGATTGCATATCCTGGAATTTGTGGAATTAAGATTTTCATGGGTTCTTCAACTGGAGACCTTCTAGTACACGAAAAGGAGCACCTTTCGAATATTTTCTCAAATACTGCTGGATTGATTGCTGTCCACGCCGAAGATGAAAATCGTCTAAATTCGCGATTTGAAGAGCATAAGCATCGTAGTGATATTGCAGCACACGCCGAATGGAGAGATGAGATTACTGCCCTCAATGCAACCCAACTCGCTGTAGAAATGGCAAAGGAAACCGGGCATCGCCTCCATGTCTTACATCTTACAAGTGGAATTGAAGCAGATTATCTCGCTGAACTCAGTGCTGATGAGAAAATGCAGATTACTACTGAAACTCTACCGCAGCACCTCACATTCAATCAGGATGATGTCGAGGAAAAAGGTGTCAGACTCAAAATGAACCCTCCAATTAGGTACTCTCAAGATCGTGAAACATTGTGGAAACGCATCCATGATGGAACAATAACATGTATTGCAACCGACCACGCACCCCACCTCCTTGAAGACAAGGCAAAGGGTTGGCCGGCTGCTCCTTCAGGAATGCCTGGAGTCGAGACCAGTTTACCCGTGATGCTCACCCATGCGCGTGATGGAAGGTGCACAATCGAACAAGTAGCTGCTTGGATGAGCACGAATGTTGCACAAGCATACCAAATGGTCGGTAAAGGAAAACTGGAGGTTGGTATGGATGGTGATGTGGTTGTGGTCGATATGAACCGAGAGATTGTAGTCGATGATGAAAATTCTTGGACGCGTGTTGGATGGAACCCATTCCATGGTCGAAGCCTTGTTGGATGGGCTCACCTAACGGTTGTAGATGGTATTCCTGTATTTGCTAGAGACGCAGGTAGCGGAGAAATGGGGCGACTGCTTGCTGAAGCAGGAACCGTAGGTTCTCCTCTGGTAATGATGCCTTGGAATTGATTTCCAATTGCTGGACTGATATGTTCCAGCATATTCATAACCCCTTAGATAATACTCGCATTTGGTAATCTCTATGAGTGACCTTGAGGAAAAACTTGGAGCGGGCTATCAACAGATTGTCCTTGGATTGATTATTTTCGCAATTGGAGCGATTTGGGGAGGAATGTCAGCAGGAGAAGGCATGAAGGCAGAAATGGTCTATTGGCCTGCTGTCACAATGCTCTCAGGTGCAATGATAACTCTTCTTGGAACAACATTTGGTACAAATGATTCAGAGGATCGGAGTAATGACCTCCAGGACTCGTTGAACGAACTCACTGCAATGTTCAATATCCTTCAAGATAAATTGATGGGCAACGACGATAGCGAAGAGTAATCAAATTCCGGTACGAGCATTTTACTCTAAATAGTGATTAAAGTTTACTATGTCGCCTAAAGAAAGTCATGGATAACTCTTGAGATTATTTTAAAGACCTACTAATGAAAGGCAAACCATGCACGCCCGAACCCTTGCCCTCGCTCTTTTGTTGTTACTTGGCTCCTTTTCGAACACCCTTTCCACTATACCATCCACCATCTTGGAAGACGAAAATGCAATCCAATTTGCTGGCGACACCGTTGATTGTGGAACCAACGCTTCGAACATCTCCTTTGAGATTGAGAATTCCCTGGAGGAATACAACTTCGGCGACACTTACTCCGGTGCCCTTGTTGCCTATTGCGGCCTTTGGGACGCCACCTACAAGTTTGATTGGAGCATCACTGATGACGACACTGGATATTGGCTTATAGCCCCCATCGAATTGACATTTGAAACCAATACTACAAGTGTATCTTATGACCCTAGCTACACCGATCATTTCAATGAGCAGCCCATCCATCGCTACTACCTCTTTGATGGAAACTTCACCGTTAATGGGTCTTTGTATGCTGATAACGGAAACGGTGGATGGGATCTCATCTCATCAACAAACGATAGTTTCTATGTCTCCACAAACCTCTCAACAACAGCCTGTGGCTACAACACATCCTTGGTCAACCTTAGATTGACAACACCTAACTCCTGGAACGAATCAAATTCGTCGTGGGAATACGTGGAGGATACTAATCCAATCCTTCCTGTTGGTAGCAATGGTTGGGGCCTTTGGATATACGTTGATTGCCCGATGTGGTCTGCCGAGAACAGAATTTCTTGGAGCCTCACCAACACCAATACATCGTCAACGGTCAGCCAGTATTCACACAATACCAGTCTCACCACGATGGGGAGTCCCTGCAATGGTTATTGCTACCAAGTTGCTAACGGGTCTATGTGGTATTATGAACGAATGTTCAGCCAGATTGACTTATTAGAAGGTAATTATATCTTCAGTGTTGAGGTATCCAACTATAACGAGTCATCGTCATCATGGGAAATCTCTACAGAAACGAACTCTACTTTCGAAGTTTGGAACAGCAGTACCGCGCCTTCAGTACCTGATCCATACGACGGGACACTTGAGATTAACACGGAATACGACTTCTATGACTCGGTGCTTGAAACCCCAACGGCGTCGTTTGAAATCGAGAACCTTGTTGTAGGTGAAATGTACTTTTTGGACTGGAGTCTTCAAGACAGCAATGGGACTTCAGTGATGTCAGGGAATACGACATGGACGGCCACCACAAACACAAGCACAGAATGGGTCAATGCATCCGGACTTGATGCTGGAATGCATTGTTTCACCGGTTCGTTATACCATGTATATGACGGATACAACGTCTCCTTCATTTATTGGGATGAACATTGCATCCTGATTATAGAAGGTACACTGGACGCCGATGGAGATGGCGTGCTGACTGAGTTTGACCTATGTCCCGGAACAGCTGCGGGCGCTTCTGTAAACGCCGATGGATGTTCAATATCACAACTTGATGCTGATGGCGATGGAGTTTCAGACCTACTCGATGCTTGCCCAAATACTCCTGTTGGTGAAACTGTAGATATCTACGGTTGTAGTGATTCACAACTTGATGATGATAGTGATGGTGTGATGAATAATGCTGACCTATGCTCAAATACTGCTGCTGGAGAAACTGTAGACGTCAACGGTTGCAGTGATTCACAACTTGATGATGATAGCGATGGCGTGATGAATAATGCTGACCTATGTCCTAACACTCCTGCTGGTGAAACAGTGGATGCAGAAGGTTGCGCACCATCTCAATACGATGCAGATGGTGATGGAGTGCCTGACCTCACCGACCAATGTCCTAGTACTCCAAGCGGAGTTGCTGTTGGAGCTGATGGATGTAATTATCCACCAGTGTGTGATATTTCATATGAAGATGGAGTTGGAAATGTAGTTAGTTTACAATCTCAATTAATAATGGGAACTGGAACTTCATCGAGTTCACTAAGCCTACCAACAGGTACTTACGAATTTTTACTAGAATGCACAGACCCAGAATCTGATATGTTGTCTATGACAGTCACTTTGGACGGAGGATCGCCAATGACATTCACAGGTTCTCCTCTCTCAACTGGAGCAATTCCAGTTCCAGTACAAGACGGAATGACACTTTCAAAGACAATCACATATGACTGGACGGACGGGGTTAATTCTGGAATATTCGAAATTGATGTTTCATTGATTGGCGATGATACCGCAGACCCGAGTAGTGGCTTACCTGGTTTTGAACTATGGATTACGTTACTAGCAATTATTGCATCTTTGTTCTTCAATAGAACTAGAAAGATAATTTAAGATTAATGGGCACTTAGTGGGATGCTATTCGTCGATACCATGGTATATGCAGATAGTTTTCCGGTACGAGCACCTTGACTAGATGTCGCACGAAAATCTAAGATTTGATGCAACCATTGACTCTGCCGGATAAAGGTTTATTCTGTTAATCCAAATCCAAAATCCATGGTTGAGATTCTATGTCCTCATTGCGACGAGGAAATCGAACTGGACGATGATGCGAGTGGTGAGTTTGCCTGTCCATACTGTGAAGGTGAATTTGAATGGAACACAGAACCAGAAGTAGGAATGTCCAATGATCACCAGTCTGATTACAACTCTACTCAGACCACCATAAGTCCTCTCCAATGGGTTGGCCATGGACTATCATTTTTCATCCTTATTTTCCTAATCATTTGTCTTACTTCCGGCAGTTATTATTCCATCTCTATCTCTGAAACTAATCAGGCGCTAGGATACGAAGTGGTCTACATGGAAATGGAATACGGAATGAACAGTTTTTCCGGCATGAGTCTTTTTGAGGGTGAAGAAACCAGCACGTATTCTGAAAGGATAACTGTATTAGAAGAACAATACAATCAATATTGTGCCGATAGCTCAAGCGATGAAATGTGTGCGTTATTGGAAGGCGAAATTGACTATTACGAAAGTTGGAATCTGGCTGGGAACATCTTGGTTTTCTTCCTCATTCTGGCACTGCTTTGCTCAATAGTCGTCATTGCATCCAGAATGGTACTTCATCTCGAACATCTTGAAAAGATTGAACTCCAAGAACTAATGTACAATGCAAGTATTTACGGCAAGCGATTTCTGCCGTTTATCATAGCAGGATTATTATTTATTGGAATGGCTTTGTTCATGTTAATCTCACCGGGTGCTGGTATATACGAGGACTTGCTTGCCTTGGGCGCCGGTAGAGACGGTACTGCTCTTGAGTCGGGTTTCGGATTCATCGTATGGTCATCGCTTCTTCTTCCCATCATTTACTCGGTTTTCTCATTTTTCGAAATGGACGTTGCATAAGTGATACTGAACTCAAGATTCATCAGAGGAATGGGGCCGAATTCACGGCGCCATGGTATTTGCAGATTATACCCCATATAGGGAACCATACTTTCCTTCAACATACTCGAGGAATGCATCTGGAGTAGGTGGTGAGCCTGTCGCTTGTTGAATTAATTCAGCCGGTGTCATTACAGAACCCTTCTCGTGAATATTAGTACGCAACCAGTCCAACATTGGTGTCCAATCTCCACCTTCGATTAATGAATCGATGTTACCCAAATCTTTGGACATCGCCTGCAAGAGTTGTGCTGCATACAGATTACCCAGCGTATAGGTTGGGAAGTAGCCAAAGGCAGCCATAGACCAATGAACATCCTGCAGACAACCATGAGTATCGTCTGGAACTTCTATTCCGAACCATTCGATAAACATACGATTCCATGTAGCAGGAATATCTTCAACAGCCAATCCTTCATTGAATATCTTCTTCTCAATCTCATAACGAAGCATTACATGAAGATTGTAAGTCACTTCATCGGCTTCAACTCTAATGAAATCGGGCTTCACCTCATTTGCGACGAGGTCGAGTTTCTCTGGACTCCAATCAGGCATATCGGGGAATTCCTCCCTGAACCATGGCATTGCGACCTTCCAGAAAGCTGCTGTTCGACCGATCTGATTCTCCCAAAGTCTACTCTGACTTTCGTGCACACCTAAACTGATGGCATGTCCTCGTGGTGTAAATGCATGCTCGTCTCCGAGACCTTGCTCATAGAGCCCATGGCCCGCCTCGTGCATAACTGCATAGAGGCAAGAGAATGGGTCTGCTTCATCGAATCGCGTGGTGAAACGTGTGTCTCCGGGCCATAATCCAGCGCAAAAGGGATGGGTAGAACGGTCCATTCTACCCGCTTCAAAATCGAATCCCATGGTATTAGAAACACGATTGCAAAATGCTTCTTGAGCATCTGTTGGGAAAGTCATGCCCTCTGGTAAACGGGGAATCACTACTCCAGAATCCATGATAGACTTGAGTAGAGGGACAAGACGCTCTTTCAATCCAGCAAATAGTGGGTCATAATCTGCAACAGTCATACCCACTTCGTATTCATCGAGCAAAGTATCGTATGGAGTGCCCTCATTTCCAAGCAATTCGATTTTTTGGCGTGTTAATGAAACCAACTTCTCAAGATGTGGTGCGAAGTGAGACCAATCATTTTCGGAACGTGCTTGTTGCCACGCTACTAGAGCAGAACTACGAGTTTTGGTAAATTCATGAATGAACTCGCTTGGGATCTTTACGGCCTCGTCGTACTTTCTCCTCATCTCACGAACATTTGCTCCAAGGTCGGCATCTAGGCTGCCACCCTCTAATTCCTCAAGCAATTCGCCCATCCTGGCATCGGTTAAACGCCCATGCGCTTCACTTGCTAACCACGCTAAGATATCACCGCGTGCAGCCGCGCCTTTTGGAGGCATTTTCGTCTCTTGGTCCCAACCGAGATGGCCTTGAAGCGATGTCAGTCGATGCATATCGCGGACCATGTTGAGAAATTCCTCTTTGGCGTCCATAGGCTCTGGGGGTTGTATCTCGTCCTTGAACACTCCCACTTTGTCTGGGCACACCTTGAAGTCAGTTGAGCGATTGCGCTTTTCATGGCCCCTCGATTCCGCCGTCGTGCGAAGGACGAGGAAGCGCCCGTTGATTTGGAAGAAGACCCAGATCTTGACGAGATAATCGAGGCAGAAGTTACTGAAGAAGAAATAGGATCTGTTGAAGAATCCGAAGATGAATTGGATATCGCCAGTGTCATTATTGAATCGGCCAGAGCGGTCATCCAAACCTGCATGGATATTCGAAGAGGAGAGAATGTTCTCATCGTATGTGACCCAACTACTGGTGAAATCGGCCAAGCCCTCCATACAGCGGCTTGCGAGAGATCGGACCGTGTTCTGCTTGTAGTGATGCCAAAAGGGCGTCACCATGGTGAGGAGCCCCCCGCTCCAGTTGCCAATCTGATGAAACAACAACAAATCGTCATCGCACCTACTAGGTATTCACTCACTCACACCAGAGCGATTAGGTCTGCCATTAGAGAAGGCGCAAGAGTGGCTACAATGCCGGGAATGACCATTGAAATGTTTACTCAGGGTGGCATGACCGCTGATTTTTCTGAAATAAAGAATAGAATTTCTGGCCTTTCGAGTATCTTTAGGAGAAAGCGCCTGATACATGTCAAAGATTCCAATGGAACCGATGTGGAGTTTGAAGTAAATTGGCGTGATTGGAAACTCGATGATAATGGAATTTGTAATCGTCCAAGAATGATTACCAATCTTCCCGCTGGCAAAGTATTCGTTCTACCAAAAGAAGGTACAATGAATGGAACAATCGTAATCGATGGTACGTGGGAATCAACTATTTTGGAAGAACCCCTAGAATTAATCGTTGAGAATGGAATTGTGATTGACCTCAAAGGGGATTCAGTTGCAGCACAGATTCGCCAACAATTCGGCGAGGCCGCTACACGTCTGAAATCTAGAGATAGGGAACTAGTTTGGACTGTTGCAGAATTTGGATTTGGAATGAATCCAGAAGCAAAATTGACCGGACATGTTCTAGAAGATGAAAAAATGCTAGGAACCTGCTACTTCTCTATTGGAGATAATTCAAGCCTTGGTGGGCATTCCAATGTGGGAATTCACATTCCAGGAGTGATAACAAAACCTTCGGCATGGCTTGATGATACCCAAATTCTTGATGATGGCATTTTCATGCCGTGATTAACGATTTTGCGTACCGCAAACTGGACAGAATCTCCAGTTCGGGTCCACTCCAATTCTACAGCCTCTACAATGAATTCCTGATCTAATTGTAGGCTGCATAGGTTGTACTGGTTGATTCCATTGCTGCTGTTGCTGACCAATTTGCTGGCCTAAAGGAGGATTTTGTTGCGGCCATTGCTGCACTGGTTGTTGCTGCACTGGTTGTTGCTGCACTGGTTGTTGCTGCACTGGTTGTTGCTGCACTGGTTGTTGCTGCACTGGCTGTTGCTGACCCCACTGTGGCCCTCCTTGAGGTGCTTGAGGGGGCTGGGGCTGAATCTGACTTCTAACCGGCTTGACTGGCTTTGGGAGAATCTTTTCTGCAACCTTTGGAGCCGCTTTAAGCTCTTCAAGAGTGACTTCTCCATCGCCATCTGCATCTGCTGCTGCATGGAGCGCAGTTGCTGCTTCAATATCTAATCCTGTTACCTCAGCTACTTCCTCAACCGAAAGGGAGCCGCTATCATCTGTATCTGCTGCAGCAAATTTCTCTTCGAGAGTAGGCTCAGGTTCTGGCTCAGGTTCAGGTTCAGGTTCTGGCTCTGGCTCAGGTTCTGGTTCTGGCTCAGGTTCTGGCTCAGGTTCAGGTTCTGGCTCAGGTTCTGGCTCAGGTTCAGGTTCTGGTTCGGGTTCTTGCATACCAAATGCACCAGCAAATGCATCGTCGGTCTTTTCAGCATCCTTGCGCTCATCAACTGCTATCTTTGGCGCCTCTACCTCTGGAAGTGGAATTGGGTCTGCTGTTGGAATAGGAACGCTTGCAACTTCTTTTGGCAAAGGCACGCTTGTAACCGCTTCAGGCTTAGGAGCCGAAACTGGAACAGAAGGTGCTTTTTCTAGTACCGGTAATGCTGCAACTTCTGTCACATTTGCAGCTTCAACTTCGGATGCGCTCGCTCCCGAAGTTGCTAGACTAGATACTGGCATTACATGTCCAGTTACATCGAATGAAGCACGCAAATCACGAGCAACAGTGAGTAATTTATCTGAATTTGCTACTGGATCCCCCATTATCGTATCCATAATTGAGAGATAATTTGCGACTTCTGCCCCTCCTCCGGTCTGCTGAGCTATTGCAAGGAGTTTGAGTATCCTCATTGGATCTGACATTTCAGTTGCAAGAACCATGTCTTCTCCAGAAAAATTACCCGCCTCAATAGCAGACAGTAATGGAAGTGGCATCGACATTAGTCCAAGATGTCCTGCGACCAGATAGTAGATTTCACCGCCTTCACATTCCAAACGTTCGCTTGCTTCTTCAAAATCAAATTCGCCAGGCTTGAGAACCAAATCGGACAATAGAACAAAGAAACGCTGAATTGATTCTTTGCGAGGTAAGGCCATCATCTGATGAAGACTATCGGAGGATGCAACCACACCAAAGTAAGCAGCGGCCTCATCGACCTCGATGCCATCTGGCATCATTGCTCCTTCACCTTCAGTGCTCATCGTCGCTCCTCTCTTTTCATGGCCAACCGCATGCACTTATTGAGCCTAATGCAGAATGCAGACCCTCAACGCTTCGCAAGATCATGAATCGCTCGTGATTGAGGGGCTGTCCAACCAGTGCTCTGAAGTTGCATCATGATGCTCCTTTCTGCTTCACCGTCTGAGACTGCCTGCTTTGCCCAATCTACTGCTGCCTTACGATCTGCAAGTTCATCTTGCGAGAATAAATCTGAAGGGATATTCACTTTAGCCTTCCTGACCTTTTTCCCGCTGACTGCTTTCTTAGTTACTGGTTTTGAGCCTCCAGGGCCGCTTGCTGGACCACCGGGGCCTCCTGCTGGGCCGCCGGGGCCTCTTGCTGGGCCGCCGGGACCGCTTGCTGGGCCGCCGGGACCTCGGGTTGGGCCGCCGGGACCTCGGGTTGGGCCTCCTGGACCTCTAACTGGACCACCTGGGCCTCTAGTTGGACCTCCTGCTGGACCACCTGGGCCTCTAGTTGGACCACCGGTTGGACCACCTGGGCCTCTAGTTGGCCCGCTGCCACCAATAATATTCGACATGAAGTCATCTTCATCATCATCGTCATCAAACCAGTCCTCTTCATCGTCATCATCGTCGACGTCATAATCTCCGCCTCCAAGTCTCCTTATTATCAGAATCACTACAATGAGTAGCAATAACGAACCACCGCCTGCTGCGGCATAGAATATCATTGGCTCCATTCCCATTATGAGATCAGAGTCACCACCTGTATCACCTGTAGAAATTACTGGGCAGCCGTCGGTGTAGACTTCCTTGCCGAGTGGAGTATCAGGACAACCGTCTATTCTGTCATTTACACCATCACCATCTGAATCTCTTTGTTCTTCAGAACAGCCTGAAAATCCAACTGTCTCGTGTTTCAATGATGGATGCGTGTCTAGACAAAGGTCGGGATTATTTCCAGAAACATTGTCGCCATATCCATCGAAATCTTCGTCTATCCACTGTGTAGAATCATTCGGGAATGCATCATGCCCCGAAGAATCTTGGAATCCATCTCCATCTGAGTCTGTGCACCCAAGCGTATCTCTCTCAGTGGAATTGCCCCATTGGTCTGGGCAATCATCTGCGGAGTTTCCACTTGCATTATCACCAAAGCCATCGCCGTCACGGTCTTGCCATTGGGTGGCATCTGCTGGGAATGCATCACCGGTGTGAATCTCATTTATCGGGTCATAGGAGTAATTTCCTAGCCAACCATCACCATCGAAGTCATCATCGAATTGAGTTTCATCGGTACAACCGATATCTGGGCCGTCCAAGTAAATTGGATTTCCTTCTGGGGTGTCTGGGCATTGCATATCCTCTGCATTGCTAATTCCATCACCATCATCATCTCTTTGAGCAGGATTACAACCTACTTCATCGATTTCAACTTCTGGGTCCGAGTCTGGACACAAGTCAACTGGGTCCATTACACCGTCATTATCCGAGTCGGTTTCTGATTGGGTTAGAGTACAACCATCTGCATCTACCACGGCCTCAAATGCCGAATTTGGACAAAGGTCGAGATGGTTGTTAACGCCATCTTGGTCATCATCCTTCTGATTATTTGCACATCCGACTGAATCTACTTCTAAATCTGCTTCAGTATCAGGGCACTCATCGTATTCATTTGGAACCAAATCAGCATCGTCATCATCATCGTTGATTAGCGGACAACCAGCGCCGAGAGTACCATTCCAAACTCCAACATCAAAGGGACACTTGTCTGGATCTGTTCCTTGTTGGTTATCGCCCCATCCATCTCCATCGGTGTCCTGAACCTGGGTTGAATCGAATGGGAAATCATCTGCGGCGTCCATCATTCCATCGCCATCACTGTCAACACAGCCCCACTGTGGATTGGTAGAATTCCCCCACATATTAGGACAAGAATCTAATTCGAGTCCTTGAGTATTATTTGCAGTTTTCAGGCTGGTCCAATTATTTGGGTATCCGTCGCCATCAGTATCATTTGCAGCTGCTTCATTAGTTGGGAATTTATCTGGAGTCGTAGCGCCCTCTGAATCATTATCTCCAAATCCATCGCCATCTGAATCTGCCCATTGGGTTCCATCAGATGGCCACCAATCGGCACCATGACTCTCATTCCATTCGGTTACTTTGCCAATATTCGAAGGGTCCGATGCTCCGTCGCCATCCGAATCATAGCAACCAAGACGGTCTCTCCACGAATATCCAGCCTCCCAAGGGCATTGATCTCCAGTTACGAAATCTGATGAGTTATCTCCATAACCATCGCCATCGTTATCTTCCCATTGTTTGTTATTGTAAGGGAAAAGGTCGGGCATCTTATTATCGAAAGCAGTATCACAACAGTCTGGTCCATGGTTATCTCCATATCCATCCAAGTCGGTATCCAAGGCCTGCTTCCAATTTGTTCCAAAGCGGTCGCCTCCAACCCATGTTGCATCATTGTCAGACCAGCCGTCTTGGTCAAGGTCTGCACAACCCAAACGACCCCACCATGACATTCCGTCATCATTGACGCAATCATCTTCAGCGTCTGTCCAACCGTCGTTATCATAATCATTGCATCCTAATACTTGAATCGAAGAAGGTCCACTCGTACCCGGGCAACTATCAGCCAATGGTCCCAGATCATTATCCCCATAACCATCACCATCAGAATCGTACCACTGGTCGCCAACTCTAGGGATATTATCGATTATATTTGGAATCATATCACGGTCTTTATCACGTAAAGTACGAAGAAGAATTACATCCTCATTTACACTCTCAAAGTATACGATTTGAGCACTTTCGTTCAGTCCTTCTGAAATTGGAGCAGGTCCTGATGCAAAAATTGCCTCCATTGCATGAGATAATTGAATTCCACCATCATTTCCACCAAACGTCAACACAAGGTTGCCATTGGTATCAATTGTAGTTGCATACCAATAATCAGTCATGCGGGTATATTCGATACCAGAAGTGGATGAAGGCACATCGTGAGTAATGCTATTCCATGAACCATTACTTTCGACAAGAGTTCCATGACTACTACCATTTGAATCATGGATAACCGCTCCACCATCCATCGCAAGTATGCGATTAGTATCATGATTACCTAGCCAAATATTCTCCTCATTCGTCCAATTACCGCCGCTGATATTGCGCACATTGATTTGCATAGTATTGCCATCCATGTGAACAAGGGCAAGTTGATCGCCACGAATAATGTCGACCTCAAATATTGCAGTAGAATTGACCTGAACGATATCTGTCACTGTATGATTTCGCACTCCAGTTTCATTTTCTGCACTGAATTCTAAGAATTGTAGCCAACTGTCATTCTCTACCATTCCTACTTGCAGAATTATTACTCTATCATCGTCGAGCCAAAGTGAATCAAAATCATCTCCAACTGTTGTATTGGTGAGTTGTGAAAGTGACCAAGTGCTGTTTAGTGTTGCAATTTCAATTTGACCATCATCGTCGTTTACATAGATTAGATTGCTATGTCCATTAGAATCAAGATGGACATCGATTGGATGTCGGATATCAATAGAGCCCCTAACCAAACTAGAAGACCAACTGCTAGCTCCTTCTTCAGAGTAGAGAATCTGAGACATCGGTGCACTAGCAAAGGCGAGACGCTGCTTTCCAGCATCATCTGTAATTCCACCTAACATCTGCCCCATGCTACCACTTGTGACCAAGTCCTTCTCCAGCATTGTTTGGCCAATTGGAGAAGTAATTTGCGAATTTATACCTGTACCGTGATTGTTGAAAATGTAGGGTTTACCAGCCGAACTAACATCGATTAAACCATCTCTAACATCTTGCAACGATAGCATAGACCATTTTCCACCTGGGGTACCGTCGAGAATATGTTCGATTAACAGATTGTCTTGGTTGGTGATGTCGACAAGAATCGAAGGCGTTCCACGAGCGCTTGTTCCCATTGAGACATCCGAAATCTCAGCATTAATTGAAAAGTCGATGAACTCCCAGTCACGCTCGGTTAAGATGACAATCTCGGGGCCGAAATTATCTCCCCGTGTCAAGTCTCTAGTTGAATAGGCCAAGTCTCCCATTCCATCTCCATTGAGGTCCATTTCTGTTAGCAGTCTGAGCCCGAGGTGCTCATTTGTTGCACCTTCAGCAAATAATTGCACATCACTTCGTACACCATTTGGCCCACCAAGGAATAATTCGACCTTACCGCTATTGGAATTTGGAAGTTGCATTACTAGGAAATCATCGTAACCATCCTCGTTAACATCTCCAGCAGGTGCGAGATTTGTTCCAAAGTTAGCATTTGCATAGGTTCCCCTGAGGGTCCAAGTCGATGTGGGTCCATTCGAACTACCTGTGTAGAGATGTATCTTTCCAGAGTGGTACAATCCACCATCAGCATAGAGTTCGGATAGTAAGAGGTCATCGTATCCATCGCCATCAATATCTCCAACACAAGCCATTGCTGCACCGAATAATTTGCCTTGTAGTAGAATTTGTTCAGATTGAATAGGAATTGGATCGATTCCTCCAGTTCCACCTGCAAATACTTCGAGGGAACTGTATCCAGTAGGTGAATCAACCGTACCGGTATTTGAGATTGCGAGGTCTGGATGACCATCACCATTGTAATCTCCTCCGCCGACTACAACTCTACCAAATTGTGGCCCATCGAGTGTTTGAGTGAGATTTTGATAATTCTGAAGGCCTGAGGAATTTCCACGTAACAAGACGACCTTTCCTTTCGCGACCACCACTCCATCTTCATCTACTGAAACAGTACTGTTGGCAACGATAGCTAAATCGTCACAACCATCATTCTCAACATCTCCCATCGAAGTCATGGACCATCCTAGTCCATCGCCATCCTCGCCGGTCATATTCCACCAAGATGAATTCTCGAGCCCATATTCTCCTCCGAGAATTGCCCATACGTATCCTGAGGAATTATTTGCCAGACCAGGCTCTGAAACTGCAATATCATCATATCCATCACAATTCCAATCTCCGATTGCTAATCCAGTTCCCAGTAAAGAATTTGCATCCTCCCCTACCAGAACCTTGTCGGGATAGTCACTTGGCCCATCGGGCGAGCCATAGTGAATCGAAACTGTACCATTTCCATCAGGGATTGTATAGACGAGGTCATCACGACCATCGCCGTTGAGGTCACCACTTGCAATGACTCCTTCTTCGCTATCATCATCAAGGCTCAAACTCCATTTTGCATTTGGATTGATTCGCCCCTCATCTTCTCCGACTAGGCTTCGAACCAAAGAAAGTGAAGTGTTATTGACATCATTACCCGATGAATAAACAAGTTGTTCAACCGAATTGGAATCGAGGTCCATCGCAACATGCGGCATTATCTCAGTACTTCTTGACAATACTTGCCTTGTAGTCTGTGAACCATCGGTCCTAAGCAACCTTACCTCGCCTTCTGTCTCTTCAACATAGACGATATGTATCATGTCTGAATCATCGATTTCTACTTCCAGATCAGTGCCGATATCGCCTTTTTCTAGAATGCTATGGTCCCAGAATGCCTTGTTGAAAGACATCTTCTCCAATCCAGTATCAGTGACATAGAAGATATGCATTTTCTCATCTGAATCGATAACCATCTCAAGACCAAGTGGCTGTGATTCATTCTCAATTGTTCTGATATGCCAAGTTGGTTCAGCGTATACCGCATTTTCTACTGCTAACCTTGCGACCTTGAGGGTGTTGTCCAGCGTGTATGCGACGTGAATGCGGCCCAAATCATTTACAGCGACTGAACAAGATTGCTCAAATATCGGTGTTACTGAAGGGGAGTCAAATTCTATTTCTGACAAAGTGTCATTGAGATGCAAAGTAATCAACTTGAGTTGGCCAGCTTGCATTGAACATGCAATTACTTCTCCACTGGGCAATACAAGCAAATCCTTGCTATCAGAACTGTTCAATAATGGAAAACTATTCCAGAGGTCTAGATTCGATTCTGGGCGAACAGTCCAATCAACTCCATCTAGGGTCAAAGTTGTGCCAACTAAATCATGTCCACTACCGTTTGAAAAGGACACGGGTGATGTACTGCGAACCACTTCTTCCTCTATGAGGGCGGCTTGGTTACCAATGAATGGCGCAACTGATTGCATAACAAATAGCAAGAGAATCGTGATTGGTATAGCCTTGCCGCGCCATGACATGTTCTCCATCAGAATCCCCTTCCTTCATCACCTTTGCCAAGACAAGTGTGTACGGCCCCCTTGTAGGGGGCCGGTTTGGCTCCTTTGGAGCGAACGGCTTGAAACGGTGTACTTTGTGGGCGATTCATGGCGGAATTCGTCCTAGTTGTGGCCAATGGTGAGTTTCCATCTGATGAGCTATTTGGAACATTAATTGAACAAGCGGATTTCACCATTGCACTCGATGGTGCTGCCGACCGTTTTGAAGGATGGGATGTGGTGATTGGTGATCTCGACTCAATTGAGAATCGTGAAGGTCATGAAGCCATGAATAATCAAAATGATTCTGACCTTGCAAAAGCACTGAAAAAATATGATGTCGACGCCGTTGTAGGAATTGCTGGAGGAAGGTTAGACCACCAACTTCAAGCATATACTTCTCTTGTGGAATCCAACTCTGATGCAATTCTATATCTCGATGGATGGAGGGCATGTAGAATCCCAGATGAAGGGCTAAATATCGAGTTGAAAAGTGGCTCCATTTGTGCTCTATTTGCACTTGGGCCCGTTGAATCAGTCACCCTTACCGGTTGTGAATTCGAAATGAGTAATGAGAACTTGAACACCGGAACAAAAGGAGTTGGAAATTCAGCAAAGGGTGGGAATGTGGAAATTTCCCACGCGGCAGGAGATCTGCTCTTTATCTGGTCAGCCTGATCGTGGAGGTAAATGGCGCCTGATGTGAAGGGAATATTCCTCATCCTCATTCCAGTCGCTCGCCTTTTCATCGATACGGCTCGCTATCATGGTTTCTTCAAATCCTCCCCAGTCCTCAATCAGCTTCAATTTCCATGCAGCCTTGCCAGAATGGCCAGGAAGTAATGTGCGCCACATCTTTGGGATTCTTCCGGGAGTAATCAGATTCACCTGATCTACAATCGAGGTGGTGCATGTACTGAAAATTGTGTGATACCACTCTGGGCGCTCTGCGATTTGATTTAGGCGAGTTAGCAAGGCCAATAACAAGGCCTTGTCTTTACCCGGAGGAGTCTGTGCCCTGAATAAGTGAACCTTGTGATTTCTGACATTTGTCCTGAGATGCAAAACATCCCTCTCAGTGGCTACGAGAAGATAGAGTTCGTATGCTCGCCACATTCCATCCCATGGGTGATATCTTTCACCGATTTCTCGTCTAGTCTCAAAGGAGAAGGTGATTACTTGTCCATCTTCGAATTCGAATGAAATCATGGTATGAGCTAACCCTTTGATTTTGTGGAAGTGATCGATGACAAACCACACATCCTTTATTGAATCTGCATTGGCTGAAACCTCTATCCATTTCTCATCAAAATCCCTACTAGTTCGCCATTTGAAATCTCTGACATTTTTGAGGATAATAGCCGAGCCGTCTATCGTTGCTGAACCCAATCCCTTGCAATCTGCAACCCATTCTCTATTGTGTTGTGGAACCTCTGGTCTTACTCGGCTCCACCATATCCAGGATAGCCTTGAAAGGAAAATAATAGCTAATACGCAACCGAGATAAAATGCCCATTTCAAAATTATTTCAAATTCCATTCTACCATCTCGACCACATCATCATTGATGGATCCCACCAATCTACTTCACCGTCTTCATGGCGTCTCCAGAGAACACCCTCATCATCTACGTGAGTTGGTAAGCCCTCAGAATCCGGCTTCCCTTCCGAATCTAGGTTTGAAGACATCAGAATATCTTCGTCCTCAGAATTTCGTGACATCATCATGAATACCGCTATTCCAAGGAATATCGAAAGCAAACCAATACCATACCAGCCTACTGATGAGGTTTGAGTATCCTCGCCACGGGACTGTAATGGTAAAGCATCATCTTGGGGCACATCCTGTACTACTGGTGGTGGAAGACGGACCAACATTACTCCTTCAGTAGCCCTGATGCCCTCGAAATTTGTAACTGTTAGTAGAACCTTGTAAACTCCAGGTGACCAGTCTTTGCAATCGACTCGGCTACTATTGGAATCAAGACCACTTTGTGGAGTAATCGTCCATGTTTTGGTAAAGAGTAGGTGGTCCTCTCCGAGAGCAGGCACATGGTCAATCGAACAAGGTCCTCCGACTGCTACTTCATTTCCTGATACGGCCAATTCAAATGCTGGAGGTGGCTTATTCACGATAACTATCTCCAATTCATCCATCGATGTTTGACCAAGACCATTTTGATAGGTCTCACGAATAATGTACTCACCCGCAGGCCAATCACTACAATCGAGGAAATTCTGGTCATCGAGAACCTTGAATGGAGTTCCACTGATTGAACGAGTTCCATCCATTCCATATCGTGGACCTGTTTCGTCAGTGAATTTTCTCTCGATTTGACAATCATCTCCGGTCTCCATTATTTCCGAACCAGAAAGGCGCAAATCGATAGAAGGAGTCTGTAGTGCAGGTGTCAAGTCAAAACTACCTATGACAATCTGCGATAATAATCGCCCTTCAACATCTGTAATATCGAGATATAGCATATGTTCGCCTTCAGCCCATGAATCGTATGTAATCGATGCATTAGCCTGCATATCAAAGGACATAGTAATTTCATCATCCACAATTCTACCGGCATGTTCTCCGAATAGTGTAAGTGTCAAATCCACCCAAGTATTTGTTGAATTTAGAACGATTACTACCCGAATAGAATCTGTGATACCGTCTTGGTCAACATCCAAACTATCGTTTCTTAGAGCAACGAGTGTCAGTCCAGCTTCTTCGAGTGAATCTACCTCCTCGGCAGATACTGGTTGAACAAAACACGAGGCAATAATTAGCAGAGCAAGGAAGAACTCACGCATCGAGTCCACCCCCTTGTTCTTCCTCAGGTTTGGAAAGTCCTCTTTCAAGTGCATCAGCCGATCTACTCATTTTGGTAAGGTGGGCAATCATCGATGCAAAAACCATCGTGCTTCCAAGAATAAGATATGATAACCAACTCGCTGCTGGGTCTTCACCCATGATTGAAATCGCTGAATTCCAGCCCCCGTATTCATCAGACCACCCATCGCCGTCGCGGTCTGGGCAACCCTGAACATCCCTATACGAAGTACCCGAAATTTCTGGGCAATCGTCTCTTCGAGCACCCATTTGAACATCGCCGAAACCATCTTCATCAAGGTCTTGCCATTGCATTCGGTCAGTAGGGAAAGCATCTGCAGTACCCCAAGGTGATGCGGGCCAATCCTGTGAAGGGTCGGACCAACCATCGCCATCTGAATCACGGCAACCTAAGCGGTCAAAGAATGATTGTCCTCTCTCGCCAGGACAAGCATCGCCCTCGTGTCCATTTGGATCATCGCCGAAACCATCACTATCGCCATCACGCCATTGTGTTGGCTCATGCGGGAAGGAATCTCCGAGGTCTGACCAACCATCACCATCGGTATCGTGGCAACCCCAGCGGTCTCCGCCCTGTATTGGCCCTACTGAGGTTCCAGGTACATCTGGACAAACATCTGCAGTGGTTCCACGTGGATTATCGCCTCTTCCATCACCATCTCTATCGTGCCATTGAGTCGGGTCAGCAGGCCAAGCATCTCCTTGCCCTCCAGGGCTCGCTAGCCAGTGTGGAGTAGGGTCGGAGTAGCCATCGCCATCATTGTCAGGGCAGCCCCAACGGTCCATGGTGGAGTTTCCTTCTGTGGAAACACATCCGTCTCCTCTCCATGCTTCTCGCCAAGTTTCTCCGTCAAAGTATTCGGAATTATCACCATAGCCATCATCATCGGTATCGTGCCATTGACTCTCATCATCTGGGAAGGCATCAGCAAAACCGTCAGGATGCGAAATCCACCAATCATCAGGATTGGAGTATCCATCCATATCTGAGTCGAAACAGCCAAAACGGTCTGCCCAACTTATCCAACCACTCTCAACTTCTTCAACTGTTGAATATGGGCAAACATCGGCTTCGAAACCTGTTAGGTTATCCCCATAACCATCTCCATCCGAATCGAGATGCTGCGAGGGTATGAGTGGGAAATAATCTACTTGAGATGCACCATATGACTGGTTGTCACCCCAGCCATCACCATCGGTATCCAACCATTGGGTCGGATTATCTGGGAAGTCATCAACTTGTTCGGCATCTAGGCTCTGATTATCGCCCCAGCCATCACCGTCACGGTCAGACCACTGGCTTGGAATGGTAGGGAATGCATCTGCTCCATTAGCTGCTGTCCAATTTGCATCTGGGTCTGACCATCCATCAGAATCTTCGTCTGGACAACCGTACCTATCTTGAATTGAATATCCTGTCACGAAAGGACAAGCATCTGGCGTACTGGCATTATCATACCAAACCCCAATTGACCAATTGACTCTGGTATCATTCCACTCAGGGTCAGCCCAATTATCGCCGAAGCCATCCTCATCGGTATCTTGCCATTGGCTGGGATCGAATGGGAAGGAGTCGCCTAAGCCCTCCGGATGCGCATACCATTCGATTACGCCATCTAGGCCGCCAGGGTCTGCATCAGACCAACCATCACCATCTGAATCAAGGCAACCGAAGCGGTCCTCAGCAGAGTATCCACGTCGATATGGGCAATGGTCTCCTTGGAATCCATCCAAATTATCGCCATAACCGTCGTTGTCTGAATCCATCCACTGACTTGGCTCGGATCGGAATGCGTCTGCACCATTATTCGGGCCCCATCCTTCATCGGGGTCCGACCATCCATCTGAATCCTCATCTGGACATCCTTGACGATCATTGGTTGAGGTTCCTGCAATAAGGTCGCAATCATCCTCATTGTCGATGAAACCATCCTCGTCTGTATCTCGGCTATCCTGATTGATGTTTGGAGTTAGAGTATAATCGACTCCATCATTACACCAACTATCTTTGCCCTTGATTTTGGCGTGAACCCATCCCGCATTTGGCATCGTCGTCGACAGAGTTGTCGATGAACCTGCATCGGACATTGCCTGACTTGCAACTTGTGACCCTGTTCCATCG
>Ga0315329_10000174_pt1 | contig 24918 bp, 15 predicted proteins | sample M150032315metaG_FD_203459 | JGI IMG/M metagenome (GOLD analysis project Ga0315329, IMG submission 203459) | Ammonia-oxidizing marine archaeal communities from Monterey Bay, California, United States - M1 500m 32315 | ecosystem: Environmental > Aquatic > Marine > Coastal | place: USA: California...
AAGCGGGATATCTCGCTAGAATGATGGCGCGAAGAGTTTTGCGAATGAGGGACGAATTAGGGTTGAAAGTAACTCTGGTCGACTTGGTTAACCATCATCTGGATGTCAATCACGACCCTACTAATATGAAACAGACTCGTGACGGGCTAATCACCATACTCAAAGGTGAGGAATCACGTTATGGTGAGATGCTTCGTAAGGGAGAGCAAGTAGTCAAGACCGCACTCAAATCAATTCCTAAAGATGCAACTGAATTGCCTGACGATACCCTATTCACCATCAATGACAGTCATGGAATCTCACCCGACCTTGTGATAAGAATCGCATCAGAAATGGGCTGGCAAGGCCTTTCTCTGCGAACTGGTTTCTCGGCTGAAATGGCTGAAAGACATGCTGCTATTGCAAAGGCTGCTGCGAAGTCGGTTGAGGCTGCCCCACTTGTGAATTCAGTTCCTGAATTACCTGCTACAATTCCACTTTACTACGAGGATGTATTACAAAGAGAATTTGAGGCTAGTGTATTGGCTAGTCTTAGTTTGACAGGAGAAGATTTGCCAGAGGGGGCGACACATGGAATAGTCCTTGACCGAACATGCTTCTATCCTGAAGGCGGCGGCCAAGAAGGAGATTATGGCACCCTCAAATCAGATTCTGCAGCCCATTCAGTTCTCGATACCAGAAAGGTTGGTTCTTTGGTAATTCACCTAACAGGTGGAGGATTTGAAGTTGGAGATATGGTCCATGGAGAAATTGACTGGGACCGCCGCCGTCAATTGATGGATCATCATACTGCTGTTCACATCGTTGGTGGAGCAGCACGCCGATTACTAGGGCCGCACATCTATCAAGCAGGAGCGAATAAGAGTGTGGAAAGTGCTAGGCTAGATATCACACATCATCGCAGACTAAATCGGGCAGATCTCGATGAGATTGAAGCCTTAGCAAATGAAGTGATTCAGCAGGTACAACGAACTGAGAAGATTACTCTCGACCGTAAGGATGCCGACCGCAAATACGGATTTGACCTCTATCAGGGTGGAGCACCTAAGGGTAATGAAATTCGAATCCTTAGAATTGCAGACCACGATATTCAGGCATGTGGTGGAACTCATCACGATGAACCAGGACGAATTGGCCAGATTCGAATTATCCGCTCAAATGCGGTACAGGATGGCGTTGAGCGCTTACACATTGTTGCTGGAGCAGCGGCAATGTCTCATGCAAGAGGCCAAGAAGATATCTTGCGTCGAGCCGCCGATTCATTCCAAGTTCCAACTGAAGACGTACCGGCTGCTGCTCAGCGCTTCTTCGGTGAGTGGAAGGACCAGCGAAAGAGAATTGAGGCCCTTGAAGCAGAAATTGTTCGCTTGAGAACGAGTGGTGGCGGCGATGATTCCACAGAAATTGATGGAGTTAGGATTGTCATCATGGAAGTAGATGGAGATTTGAAGCAGATGACAAATATGCTGAGAGAGTTAACTCTCGATGCATCTAAACCGACCTTGGCAGTTCTAGGAAGTCGTGATAGCGGTGGTAAATTGATGGTTGCTGCGACCGAAAATAGCCCCGCAAGTGAGCGCTATAATGCCGTAGATATTCTTAGAGGAATCTCAAGTCATATCGGTGGCGGCGGTGGCGGTAGGCCAACTTTTGCCCAAGGTGGCGGTAGTAATCCCGATGGCCTTCCAGATGCTCTTGCAGCAGCTCGCGAAATCATAGGTGCCTGAGAGCAGCTACATCAAACCCAGATACTACTGAGGCCAATGCTTCTGCAGGATCGAACCAAGCAAAGTCAGAGATTTCTCCTACCTTTGGCTTAATTTCTGAATCATCTCTCAACCATGTTGCGGTATAGGTAAAGGATACGAAAGAGATTCCTTCTGTTGTAAATATTCTCTGGGTGATAATTGGGGCAGTATCATCGAGAATAATCCTGATTCCCATTTCCTCGAAAGTTTCCCTAATACAACCGGTCTCCGGGTCTTCATCGTGGTCCATATATCCGCCCGGAAGGGTCCAGTGTCCAACGAAATGCCCACGCTCAACCTTTCCGAGTAGCACTTTTCCTTCACCATTGAGTACCATCACTTTGGATACTAGTCTGTGTAGTGAGCGATATATTGACTCCCGGGCTACTGGGTGGACAGCATCATCGCTGATGCATTCATCCTTCCATGCCCAATCTTTTGGCCATTCGATTTCGGGATGGCCCTTCAAGACTTCAGTTCCTCGAATATCGAAGCGGTTTTTCAGTGTCCAACGAATCCCCATAGCATCGACTTCTTCTTCTGAAGGTAGTCGCAGTGTTGTCTCCCCAGTTCTCATCATTACCGGGCGATACGGCCCTTTTCCTTCAGAATCGACAAGGAGAATCTTGCCATCGTGCTCGAGATGGAGAACGGTAGCAGGGTGGTCCATGTTGTGTGGCAGTACACAGTTGTGTTTGAATCAATCTGACGATTCTCCAGCCATGTCATGGTTGACCTGTCCTTCTGTCAACAGTTGGGTGTCAATTTCTTTTTTGACTTTGGCACCTAGTAATTTCAGGTCATTAGTTCGCTTGATTACATTGCCCGGGCCTACTGACAATCGACTCATTGCTTCATCGTATGCAACACTAGCTTGACCAATCTCATGTCCGAGTTGCTTGAATGAGTCAAGGAAGAGTACAATCTTGTCATGCAATTTTCCCGCTTCATCAATGAGTTTGACCTGGTTTCCTGACTGGCGCTCTCTTTTCCAGATGTCCTGAATCAACATGAGAGCGATAACGATAGTTCCTCCTGTTACAACCTTTACACGATTGTTTTCAGCGAATTCTTGATACAAATCTGGACGTATGCGCATCGCAGCGCCGAATGCTGGCTCAAGTGGAACAAACATTAGAACAAAGTCAACAGTGTTCACCTGTTCAATGTCTTGGTAGTTCTTTTTGGCCAGAGTTTTCACATGATTGTTCACGCTTGCCACATGCTCTTTCATCGCTGCTTCAGATTCCTCTTCGTCTTCAGCATTCACGAATTTGTCCCACGCAGTTAGGCTGACTTTGGAATCGATGATTACTTGTCGATTGTCTGGCATGTTTATGATGAAATCGGTTTGTTTCCTGCTTCGATCAACTTGAGTGAATGATTCCTGTTTCTGGTATTCGATGCCCTCTCTGAAACCGAGTGATTGCAAGAGGTTCTCTAGAACGAGTTCTCCCCAGGCACCTTGTGCCTGTGAATCAGACTTTAGTGCTCTAGTTAGATTTCTGGTCTCCTCGGATAGGTTTAGCCCAAGATTTGCGACTTCGGTAATCCTTTGTTCAAGGCTGGCGTTTCGACTAACGTGGCCTAATTGTACTTCTTCCATTTTTGCAATATATCCCTTCAACTGTACAGATAAATCACTTGTAGCGACCTTGAATGAGGCCTCTTTGTTATCTTCAGCCTTTTTCACAATCTGGTCTAAGGTCTCTTGGGCCAGAACTTTGAATGCGTCTTTCATCCTAGATTCTGCATCGCTTGATGCACTGACATATGCCTCTTCCTTGGCTTCAAATCCCGCCTGAATTATCGAAACTTCTCGATGCGCTTCTGCGACAGCTGCATCTGATCTGTTTCGCATCAATAGCCATACGATAAATCCAGTGACGACTGCTACTCCCACGATGTACAACCACTCCATAATAATCCCCTGTCGACCGAAGTCTGCGACAGGGGTTCATGAACTCATGCTTTCATGTCAGGTGAATAATTGAAGTATCGGGGGCGCCACCATGGGCCATGCGAGTTGAGCAACTCAACGAGGGCATGTGGGCAATGACTTGGCTTCTAGTCGATGAAGAGGGTTCCAATGCAGTTCTTATCGACCCGGTGTGGGACGAGATATCCAGTTATATTTCAGTGCTCGAAGAGCAGAACTTGACTCTAACTCATTGCATAGCGACACATACTCATGCAGACCACATCACTGGTTGCTTTTCGCTTCGTGAGATTACCGGGTGCGAGTATGTCATGTGGTCGGGAACTCCTTCACTAGGGTGCTCCATTCTTGTGGATGAAGAGTCCCAGATTGAAGCAGGGGAACTGCAATTCGATTTCCACCACGCACCTGGCCATACTGCAGATTCGATGGTCATCGAATGTGGAGATTTCATCTTCACAGGTGATTTCTTGTTCACTGGTTCAGGCGGTGTTGGCAGAGATGATTTGCCGAGTGGGCGAACTCATATTCATTGGCAAGCATTAGATGTGCTAGAACGCTTTGATGGCGAAGTGATGGTTTGTACTGGCCATGACCCACCTGGTACCGAAATGCAAACCCTTGCATGGAACCGTGAGAATAACCCGGTACTTGCTTTCTCTACATTTGAAGAATATGCGGATTGGCAACAGGAGACAACAACAGGTCTTGGCTACGTTTCAAAAATCAAGGTAGCACTTCCAGCAAATATCTTTGCAGAAATCCCTGACAAAGTCCCCTGGCTAGACAATTGATGTAATCTCAAGTGAAAAAATCTCTACTCTAGAGGGTTTTTTGGCTGAGTTAGTATGCTTTCGTGGGCAGTGGGCATTGCTTCGAGATCTTTGAAATTTAGTTCTCTTTTCGGCCCGATAGTGGACTCAATTCGTTCTGCCATTGAGCAGCGAACGTTCAGTTGAATTCTGCCTCGGCTTCTCGTTAAATCGTATGATTGAGGGTCCAGTATCTCAATCGCTTGCTTCTCGAAGACCGAGCGGATGTCCTTACCTCGCCACCATGCATATCCCCATTGGAATGAGACTCCAACTCCTGTTGCGCAGTAGAGCACACCGAGAACGACTAGGGCGAAAAGAATCGGATTGCCCTCATCAAGCCTTGCTTCCAGCATCAAATCTCTACCGAGAAGGAATAGCAAACCCACTCCTACAATTGGTTTGAGCATACCTTCAACCCAATTCGAAATCGGAATAATTCTTCCTTTCGAAGGGTCGACAAGAACAAGATCCGCTTCCAAAGCGGTTGTGACTATTCCGATTAGTCCCAATAGTAGTAAGTAGACTGGGCCGGCGATTAGGAGTTCAATCCACCAGTCGTCTAATTGCATAGTCCAGTGAATAATCAGCCATGTGAAGAGGCCAAGGAATACAACCCTAGGCACTCGGTGAAAATGTACGACTATGCTAGAAGTGTCGAATAGGCGACCCTCTTCGGCACAGTGCCCATAACCAGGAGCAGGGATGTGAATGACTTGCTTCCCATAGTACTGCTCGAGGGATTTGATGAAAGTGATGAGCACTTTCTGCCTGATTAGTAAAATTTCCAGCCCGTAGATAATCGGAATTCCAAGTAGGATAATGGGGAGTGAAAGTATCGCTACAAATGGCAATATCAGAATCATCGGCGTGAGTAGAAAATGTGTGACTGAGAGGGGGTTTAGCATATCTGTCTCGTTTAACCTTGCCCGGGATAATTTGATTCCTAAGCGTCGTGCTTCATCATTTAGTGCCTCACGAAAATGCTCAACTTGATTTCCTGCATCAAGTATTCTCATCACTGTAGCCCGATATGATCTTTCAGCAGGTCCAATTCCAAGAATAAGTGTTTGATAGAGTACTCTTGTAGGTATTGCAAGTAGTAATGGAAGTGCCAAAATCCCTAGGCCCCAGAGAAGATTCTCGAGGTTCATGACGGCGACCATGTATACCCGAGCGGGCGAGCCATTCAAGAATGTTCATGGAGCATGGAGGCTCGGAGTAGCAATCATGGGGCGTATTGCTGTTACCGACGGGATGGCCCCCGGGGCAGTTGCTTTGCTTGAAAAAGCAGGCCATGAAGTTGTCTTGGGGTTCATCGAGATGGATGATTTACTTGCGGGCGCTCTGCGAGAATTTGATGCAATAATAGTACGCAGTGCAACTAAATTGCGTGCTGATGTTATCACTGCAAGTGAGGGGCTCAAAGTGATTGGTCGTGCTGGGGTTGGGGTTGACAATATCGATTTGGAAGCTGCAGGTACAGCCGGCATCATGGTAGTTAATGCACCAAGGGCTAGCACCCAATCGGTTGTTGAACTGACAATCGGACATCTTCTCGCATCCTTGCGACATTTCGGCAGAGCCGACAGAGGTATGCGCGAAGGTAAGTGGGAGAAGAAAGCCCTCAAAGGAACAGAACTTAGTGGCAAGTCGCTTGGCTTGATTGGATTTGGGCGAATTGCGCAAGGAGTTGCAAGAGTTGCAAAGATGCTTGGTATGGAGATTCACACTTACGACCCGTACCTTCCACCAAAGGTCGCAAAAGCCGAAGGAGCATTCCTCCACAAGAAGGTTGACAATTTGTTCAAATCATGTACTCACATTTCCGTTCACTGCAACCTAACAGACGAAACTCATCATCTGGTTAATGCAGAACGTATGGCATTGATGCCAGGGAAAGCGGGAGGAATAGAATGTGGTAATCATATCGTAAATTGCGCCCGTGGCGGAATTATCGATGAAGATGCCTTACTCGCCGCATTGGAAGATGGCACAATCTCTAGCGCTGCTCTTGATGTCTTTGAGTTTGAACCAGTCACAATTGAACACGCTCTTATCCATCACGAAAATTTCCATGGCACCCCTCACATCGGAGCAGCTACCCTCGAAGCACAAGCAAGGGTTGGCAGTGACATAGTCGAAGCGGTAATGGTGGGCCTTTCAGGCAATACTCCAGAGACATTGGTAAATGGAAACTTCCTGAAGTGATCATCAATTATCGATAACAGTCACATAGAGAGCGCCGAGTTCTCCGATTAGTAAGATGAGAATTACTACCCATCCTCCACTCACATCTGCATTCACATAGATGTCGAATTCACCGGTAAATGATTGCTGGCTTGCTTCGCCATCAAATGGCCAAGGGTCACCGCCGCCTCCGCCGCCGCCTCCACCGTCGCCCTCGACGGATCCGAGTACAATGTGAAATGGTTCACCATTTGGTTGCCATTCAAATGCTTGGCCACTAATACCAGGCCCACCTGCAACATATTCGATGTCATCAGGGTCAGTGGTTACAATATTGGCCTCTTCATTTCCAGGAGCTTTGCCGATTCTATCGTATTCTTCTACAGAGATAATTCCAATCCAGACTTGGTCGCTACTCCAAGAAATCGCTACATCGATATCGATAATTGGTCCTGATGAAGGAACATCACTGAAGGCCTCCTTTGTGACCCCGGTAACTCCTGCATCTGGTTGCGGGATTCCTGTCTTATCATATTCGACAGTATAGCCGAAAAGGGCAGCGATAAGCAGGATGCCGAGAATGGCACTGATGATTGGTTTTACCGCTGCCATGGGTAAGTGTCCGAGACACTGCCAAATGAATCCTTGGCTGCCGCGTTCTTCAAGAGCCATCGGCAACCGAAGTGATTCATGGGGTCGAGGATACTCATTCACTGCGACCTCGATGCTTTCTTTGCTGCTGTTGAAACCCTCTATCATGACCTCGACCCATCTGTTCCTCTAATCCTTGGCTCCGACCCAAAAGGAGGCAGAGGACGAGGAATAGTTTCTACTTGCAATTATTCAGCACGACGCTATGGAATCGGTTCAGCCATGCCGATTAGTGAGGCGTGGCGGCGTTGCCCTGGTCCGCCATATGGGCCGGGTCATTACCTCAAATCTACACGCGGCCTATACTCTCGTGCCAGCCGTAAGGTTATGGAAATTTTAGCCAAGCATGCCGGCCGTTTTGAGAAAGCATCAATCGATGAAGCTTATCTTGATGTTACGGAATCCTGTGATGGTAATTGGGACACAGCACTTGCTCTTTGCCGCCAACTCCAATCTGAAATAATGGATAGCATTGGCCTTTCAGCTTCATTTGGTATCGGTCCAACAAGAATACTCGCAAAAATGGGTAGTGAAGAGAATAAACCAGCCGGGATACATCGCACGATGCCCGACGAGATAGTGGAATTCTTTGACGGCCGTTCAGTTCGTGAGGTGCCCGGTATTGGTCCAAAAACAGCAACACGATTGGCCGAATGGGGAATCGATACGGTTAGTCAGGCGGTAGAGCATGGAGAAATCGCTCTTGCACGTTTTACATCCGAGCGCTTTGCTTCTTGGATTATTCGAATGACTGAAGGCGATACTAGCGATGAAGTAAGCCAATTAAGGAGTCGTAAATCAGTTGGCAAAGAGCACACCTTTGAGCACGACCAACACGATTCAGAGGTGGCATTAGAACGCCTGGGTGCACTGGTGAAGAAGGTGATTAAACGGGCTGGAGAAATGAGTGTAGCAGGCAGACTAGGTGAGGTGAAAATCCGTTATCAGGGCTTTGAGACTCACACCCACGGGCGCTCAATTCCGGTGGCTATGGACGATGAGGATGTATTCATGCGACTTGCCCATTCACTATTTGCAACAAATGTAGATCTAGAACGTCCGATTAGATTAATTGGATTTAGACTCGGCAATCTGGAGATGCCAGATACTAGGCAAACTACCCTAGATTTCGAAGAATAATACCGGCTAAACCAATAATCACTCAAGCTTGTGCATTCGAGTTAGGATACTTGTGAATTCAGATAACTCGTCAGGAATTACTATCCCTTCGACTGGAGCATTCAGAGAGATTCCTTGCTCTTTCTTTGAGCGCCATGTATTACCATTGAATTCCTCAATCGCCGAAGTAAGGCTTCGCAATTCATCATCGCTTGGAGTTCTTTCAGGGAATTCTCTGACATCTACCGCACTCGAATCATACAGAGTGCTTGAGATGTGATGGGTAAAGAACGGACATACTGGTGAAAGTGCTGCCATAAAGTCACGAACGATTCGGTGAACCGTCCACGCTGCCTCTTGGTCGCCATCATAGAGTCGGGATTTTGCCATCTCTAACCAGTGACTTGGTAGGATTCCTGTTCCGAAGGACTTCAGTGCTTGAGTGGCATTGTAGATGTCAAGTCCTCTCCATGCATTTTCCGCCTTTTCCATAGTATTGGCAAATTCAGCAAGAATCCAGCGGTCCTCCACTGGTAAGTTGTCTGGAGTTGTATCGAGGTCTGCAGGTGCATCAAATTGAGATGCGAACCTTGCAACGTTGAATAATTTGGTTAGGACTCCGAAATATTTGGATTCAATTTCTTCTGGATTAATGTGGAAGTCGTCTCCAACCTGCGCATCACATGCTTTCCACAAACGGAAACATTCACTACCGATTTTGTTTGCTTTGAGTTGTACGCTCTTATCAGGTCCTTTGACTCTCCAAGATCCGGTGCGTCCACCTGCGCCACACTCAAGCACACTATCTGCATCGATTCCATTGCCGAGGGACTTGCTCATTTTACGGCCCCAAGGGTCCATGCCAAGTCCATCTATCCAAACATGCTTGAATCCTGGTTTATCGAGTAGTAGTGCACTCTTGAGAAGAGTGTAATAGAGCCAAGTTCGAACGATTTCCTTACCCTGCGGCCTCAATGCAGTAGGGAATGCTTTCTCGAATGTATCCATATCATTGAGGTATCCAGATACAAAGAGATTTGAGTTACTCGAATCCATCCATGTATCGAATACTTTCTCTTCACCGATGATCTCGCCAAGGCCATCCTTGAGGTCCTCGAAATTACCAAGGATTTCTCTTGTTTCCCGGTCCAATACCTCGCTTCCCGCAGGTGGGTCTTGACACCATGGCTGGACATAGGTTCCAACAGGAGGTACGATGATTTTTGCTCCATCATCAGCATACCAAACAGGAATTTCAGTATGATACCATCGACGGCGGCTAATTGGCCAATCAATCGAAATATTATCCATCCAATCCTGTAGGAATTGTTTATTTCTTGGCGGATGGAATTCGATATCTTCAGCGAGTTCACTGATTCTATCTTGGATGTGAGTTTGACGCACATACCATTCTTTGAGGAGAATTATTTCGACGGGATTCTTTCCACGTTCTGAGACAGGAACCTCTTGTTCTTTTTCGACCATCTGGTCGATTTTACCATTTGTTTCAAGATACTCAATCGCAGCATCTCGAGCCTCTTTAACCTTCATTCCAGTGAATGGCCCAGCAATACTTGTCATACAACCATCAAGGTCGATAGCCTGGAATGGTGCCAGTCCAAGTTCACGGAAAACCGCGACGTCATTTTGGTCACCGAATGAACAGACCATCAGAATTCCAGAACCAAAATCGCTCTTCACTGAAGGATGTGTAGCAATCTCAACACTCACTTCTCTTCCATCTACTGGAAGTGGTAGCATTGCTTTCTTGCCTACTAAATGCTGGTAGCGCTTATCATCGGGGTGAACCACTACGATTCCACATGCGCAAATTAACTCTGGACGGGTGGTTGAGATAATCAACTCCTCTCCATCTTCAGTTTGCCATTTCACGTCTATTAGGCGAGTCATTCTTTGGAGACGCTGAACTTCAGCATCAGCAATTGTAGTACCCTCTACAGGGTCGTAGATATTGGGACGGAGGTCTTCAACGATTGCTCCTCGCTTGAATAATTCAGTAAAAATCGCCTGAGTGACCTTTCGATAATCTGGTGAATCTGTGAGATATTCATTGGCATAATCCATTGAAAGGCCAACACGGCGCGCAGTATCTCGCATCGATTGGGTGAATTCTTCAATAGTTTCTGCACATAACTCAAGAAACTCAGCTCGGTCGTATGTTTTCATTTTTCGACCGGTATTTTTCTCAACAGTAAATTCAACATTGATTCCGTTTCTGTCTACGCCCCATGGAAATTTGACCTCCTTGCCAATTAGTCGTTGCGAGCGGGCAATGACATCAATCATCGAGTATTGCGCAACAGCACCAATATGCCACGTTCCGCTTGGATAGGGGGGAGGGGTATCGATTACGAAAATTTCCTTTCCTGAATTAGGATTGAATCCATATCGAGCGGAGTACTCTGCTTCATCAGCAAAGTGTTCCTCTTGGATTCTTTTTTCAAGATCAATTGACCAGCGTTTGTCTGAGAGTCGTGGGGCGGGCATGTGGCTCACCGGCCCTGCACTCGTCAATGGCGCAGGTCCAACCCGCCGTGCTTGCCCCTACCTTTGAATTGATTGGAAGTAGCCCTCTCCTGTACGCTTGATGGGTATGCTTTCAAATGGGCTGTATGCCGAGGACTAATTGGGTGGAGCCATGGCAGGTGATGATTCGAAGTCTTCAGGGCCCAAATCTTCCCTGCAAGACCGTCTGTCTAATTTGGTGGGACACGGCCAAGAAAAACTCCTCACAGGTGTCAAGGAATTCAATGCTCGTAAGGCATTAGAAGCCGTCCTTGATGCACCAAAAACCTTCCAAAGGGAATGGCAAAAATATGGCGCAACCGGAGTTCTTACCAAGTTCCCGATTTCTACAGTTTTGATTTTCCTATTGGTCACCTCCTTCTTCGTATTCCATAGTGGATTTCTCGATGGCACATCGCTGAGAGATTCCGATGAACCCTCCCTCAATGTAAACGGCGACCTTGAAGTCTATCTTCCAGATGGATCGCCGGTGAAAGAGACCATCGAAGAAGTCGAAGAGGATTGGTCTACCAATGTGATGATTATCTATGTTCAGAGTCCAAAAAATAATGTCACAGATGAACGGATATTACAGGAAATGGCCTATGTAGAAAAAAGTTTGAATCCACAGTTATCGGATCCATCTGATGATGTGATTTATGTTCTCTCCCTTTCGACTGCAGTAAAAGAAGTAAATTCCAGTATTCCTCGTTTGCGTAATGCATTGATCAAGGAGATTTCAGAATACCCTTGCCCTCCTGATGATGATAATTGTATTACTGCGCAACTTGGTAGCAATGCCTCGGATTTCCTTGAAAACACCGACCCCTACGTAGGTGGATATAGTATACCTTCTCAGACAACCATCGATGCGATAATTGCAGAAATGTATGATGATAATGGTGACCCGACTCCGGGTTTGGATAAGCTTGCTCGAAACACTAACCCATGCACAGGGGAGAAGAATGTTGGAGGTGCTGATGATGATGGCTGCTATCCCAACGAGGATATTTTCCTCGACCGTGCGGTAATAATTATTGCAGTAAATGAAAGCGATGATAAAAATGCTCGAACTACTAAGGAAATCATCGAAGACACACAGAGCAAGTTGAATCGTTATTCACAAGAGGAAAGGCCCTGTGATTACGATGCACCCGACGGTCAGAAATGCACATGGGATGAACTCGGACTTGAGATGACATTGACAGGCCCAGTGCCAATCACAAATGCAGTAACTGAGTTTTCCTTCAAATTATTCTGGGAGATTTTCCCAATTGCAGTGGTACTTGTCGCCGGGGGCCTATTCGTATTCCACTCTGATTTCTTGCAGACTGGCTCATGGCGCCCAATGCAAGGAATCAAGGTTGTAATCATCGCTGGTTTACCGACTCTCTGTTCGGTATTTTGGACATTAGGAATGCTGGGGTGGACGAATTACGAAGTCACGATGACCGTGATTATCGTGGGGCCTATATTACTGGCGTTAGGTGTATCTTATGGTTTGCATATCACGAATAGATATGCTGAGGAGGTTGGTACAAAAGATGAAAAAATGCGGCAATCACTTTCCTCAACCGGCCGGGCGGTATTCCTTTCTGCAGTGACGACCGTCATTGGATTTATTTCGTTGACTTTTACACCGATGAAACCTATCGAGACTGTTGGAATTGCGCTATCTGGCGGAATAATCATTGTTTACATTCTCACAATGGCAATGGTCCCTAATTTAACTCTGATTCTAGATCTTCGAAAGCCTCGGCATCCCCCTCTAAAGGTATTCGATGCTGCTGTAAATATTCCAATTAAGTGGTCAAAAGCAGTAATTGCATTTTTCCTAATGTTGATGTTCATTTCGGGATATTGGGGTCAGCAAAATGTCAAGGAGGATATCGACCTTCTTGGAATGGCACCAGAGGATGAAACATCAGTAATTTCGATGAAGCAATATTCTAAGGATTTCAATGCTGGGCAAGTGGGGATGATTCTCGTCCTCGGAAACATTAGTGGAGACCGAAGTGATGGTGATCCGAATAACGATGATCCGGCCGCAGTATTGCGGCAAATTGACCAGTTAGAGTACAATCTCAATACTGTAGATCAAACAACTGCAGTTAGCATTGTATTCTTAATGAAATCAGTAGGTGTGGGAGTCAATGCTAGTGGTACTCCGCTGTATAGTATCGTCAATCAGTCATGGGTTCCGGAACCGATTAGGGATACCGCCTCTGTTTTGCTTAATCAGCAATTAACACAAGATGCCACATTTTGGGATTTGCTTGTAGAACCTGAGAGGTTTGGCCTCCCAGGTACTGAAGAGAGTCAGATTTTCCTGCTGAATGTATTCTATGCTAGCCTGACTGATGAGACTAGAGGATTATTCGCTTCAGACGATATGTCTCGGTCACTGGTATATGTCGATATGCCGTTCGTTGCTGTAGCCCAAACCAAGGTCGCAGTTACAGCGGTAAATGAATTCACACAAATGCCGTATGATGGAAAGATCGATGCTAAGGAATTGACCGGGGTTGCTGCTGTAGCCATTGCCGTCAATGAATTGATTGTAGACTCACAATGGACCTCACTCGGATTTGCAATCATACTTACACTAATCACTCTCGCTATTGTTTTCAAGGATATTAGATTCTCAATATGGACTACAGCTCCGGTTATTGCCACTGTTGCATTACAATGGCTGGTCATGTGGCAGATGGATGTAGCGCTTTCTTTGGTAACTGTAATGATTGGCTCAATTTTAGTCGGTGTCGGTGTCGATTTCTCAATCCACATAGCCAACCGTATCAAGGAATTAGGCGGGGGTATCGAAGCAATTCGAACCTCTACAGTTAGCACGGGGATGTCATTATTCGAGGCAGCAACCGTGACCACATTAGGACTAGCAACGGCATACAAAATTCCGATTCCTGAGATTCAGCCATTCATTACTGTAATCATTATCTTGCTGTGGATTGCTGCAGCAAGTGCATTGATATTGCTTCCAGCGATTTTCGTCACACTCGAGAAAATGGGTGTCGGTTCGGTTGGAGGCTCCTCTTCGATGGCGAGAAGGCTTGGTCTCGGTGAATTGAAGCATCGCGGTGATGTTGATATTGTTGAGGCAACACTGATTCCTGACCATGGCGAAGCATGGTGAAAGGTAGAAGGGCATCCGTCTCCACCGCTCATCCATGGTCGGGTATTGGCTGATGAAGTCCGAGCCCGACGTATACCCGTATTCACAACTAGTAAAGGATGGTAGCACCCATTGGGATGGGGTGCGAAATTACCAGGCCCGAAACACAATGCGTGACGACATGAAAGTAGGTGATTTGGTATTATTTTACCATTCCAATACCAAACCTCCACACATTGCAGGCTTGGCCCGTGTATGCCGTGAGGGCTATCCTGACCATACCTCATGGGATACTTCTTCCAAGTATTTTGATGAAAAATCCAGTCCGGATAATCCACGCTGGATGATGGTAGATATTGAGCCGATTCAGTCATTTGAAATGATTTCACTTCCCGACCTTAAAGCGAACCCAGCCCTCGAAGGAATGCCATTATTGGCACGAGGTCAGAGGTTATCTGTTCAATCAGTTAGCGCTGAACACTTCCAAATTGTATGTGAAATGGGTGGGGGACTCAAATGATTCCCGTATCAGCAAGAGCTGCAGGAATTGAATACGCAATACGCGATGTAGTTGTTCCTGCTACCAAGTTGGAAGCCGAAGGGCATGATATTATCAAACTCAATATTGGCGATCCAATTGCATACCCTGGTTTACCAACTCCAACACATATGGTTGATGCATACAGGAATAGTCTCGCCTCAGGAAATAATGGTTATTCCCCTTCTTATGGGCTCCCCCTCCTACGAACAGCAATCGCTGAGGATGAGACCTCAAAGGGCTGGAATTGTGCAGCAGATTCGGTATATGTCTGCCATGGTGTTACCGAGGCTTTACAGATTATTTTTGCAGCCACACTCGAAGAAGGAACCAAAGTTCTCGCACCGGGTCCACATTACCCTCCGTATATGGCGTACCCTCAGATGTTTGGTGCATCTACCATCGAGTATGCATTGAAATCCGATGATGGTTGGGCAATCGACCTCGATGATATTGAGGCCAAAATGGATGAGAGCGTACGTCTCCTTGTACTGATTAACCCAAATAATCCGACAGGTAATGTTGCTGGAGCAGAAGAGATAGATCGTTTGTTGGCAATCGCCTCAAAGTGGCCAAACTGCATGATTATTGCCGACGAAATTTACGACGGACTCGATTTCAGTGGCACACAGGTTTCAGTTGCAAGCAGAAGTAATGCGGTACCCGTTTTCACCTTGAATGGGGTCTCAAAGGTATACTACGCACCTGGATGGCGGATAGGATACATGGCAATTCACGACCCAAGTGGCGTAATGGCAAATGTTCGGGATGGACTCGAGCGATTATTGCGTTCTAGACTATGCGCTTCAACCCCTGCGCAGATGGGTTATCTAGCAGGTCTCACCGAAGATCGTTCTTGGATGGCCGACCACACGTCAAAAGTAAAGGCACGAAGGAAATTATGCCTAGACCGAATCTCAACCATAGATGGTCTTGAGGTAGAGGAACCGGGTGGTGCATTCTACATGTTCGTTCGATTAACGCACCCTCATTGGGCTGCAGATGACAAGGATTTCGTGCTCAAACTACTTCATGAAGAGCACGTTCTGGTCGTTCATGGTAGTGGTTTTTCTCCAGAGAAAGGACAAGGGCATTTCCGTTTGGTATTCTTGGCTGATGAAGCAACTTTGCACGAAGCATTTGACCGAATTGAGGCATTTCTGAATCGGCACTTGTTGGCGAAGGCATGATGAAGGCCAAACTATCAGAGGCGACTATGAGGCGAATGGTATTGGCATGCTTTGCATGCCTCATGCTAATTCCTTCAGTATCGGCTGCAACTACTATTGAAAACCCGGCGACTTTCAATATTGATCACATCATTCCATTGATGATTGCAGTATTTTCAGCTATAATCTTGTGGAAATGGATGATTCCTTCACAACTATCAAGTTTGCAAGTGGGGTTCGAGATTGACGATGGATTGTATGAAGTCCATCGGCTGACTAAGAGTCGAAAAGGTGCAAATAAACTCCTTTCGCTCGAAAATGTAGGAGTTGGTGTCGCATTATACATGATGGCAATGACTGGAGTATTGCTATTGATTGCTGAGTTAATTTTCAATCCAGAAATTTTTTATCTACCAAATCTTATTCTCATGAGTATTTTGGTTCTTGTTCCAGTATCAATTAGCCCCATAGTGGCATTAAATGGTCAAATTCGTGGGAAAGCAAATCGAAAGAAGCGAGCAATGGTTAGTTTTCTGCGTAGCACTGGAATAGTTGCAGGATTGATTACAGCATCAGTCATGACCTTGCTCATTTTGAGAGATAGGGTGGCAGCAGGCCAAGAACCGATTGTGTATGCTCTTGCATTATTGGTGTTCATGGCACCTACAATTCTAGCATATGGCCGTATAATGGGGGCATCTTGGAATATGCTAATGATCTCAAAATTCCGTACTTGGCTGGGCCGTTCAAACCCAATTGACCCGGATAAAATATCACCGATGGGGCGTTTTTTCTCATTCATTCTCGTTGTATTCCTTTTCACCATGCCATTTACAGCGATAAATGGAATTGTCACCGTTCTCCATGTAATGATTAATGACCCGGCAAATGGTGAAGAGGTTCTAAATTATGGTGGGATTATTGGGCATCAGTTCTACCTCCTGATTAGAGATAATCCATTGCTAAGTGAATGGGAAGCCCTCAAGTCTTTGCCAGAGGTCTTAGCAGGCTATCTTTCTGTCAATATTGCAATCGTTGGACTGGCTTTCATTTTCGAATTGATTCGCAACCTTTTCCTTGGAGGTCAAGCATTCGGCGGATTAGGTGGAGTTCACCTATCTACACCTAGAGAAATCCGTTCTGAGAATTTCGCACAATCCAAAATTCTCTATTTTGCTTTCGCTGGATTCAGTGGATATACTGCATTATTATTGGTTCTTGTTTGCTACAAGGAATTCGGGGACGTGATGCCCTATACTGCAACTCTTGAGAATTATGGATTCTCCGAGAAGTATCGTCTTCTTGTGACCTGGATTTTCATCGGTGTAGGTCAGGCGATATTTTTGCTCACTTGGGTTTTGTCAGTTGGACGATTCAATCATCTCCGAACTTTGAAATTTGACCTTAATCCTGACGAAAGGAGAGAAGGAGCCATCATGCGCGGTGGTGGAAATTGGATGTTTGATTTAATCGATGATGCCGCTGAAAGGGATGATATCGATTCACTGCGCCGTTTCCAGATGCGTAGTTTCGATGAGGATGAGGCAATTGTCCGCTTGGCAAAGGCAAGAGCCAAGATGATTGAAATGGCGATGCGCGGTTTATGGCCATCTGCAATAGACGAGGCGAGAAAAGTTTTGGCTCAAGCCGGTGGTGATGACGACGAAGCACGAATGATAATGGCTGCAGGCCATGTAGCTAGTCGTCGACTCGATGCGGCAAGAGAAGCACTTCACAATCTACAATTGCCTGAGGGTTATGATGAGCCTGAATTACTCGCATTCATCACTGAATGGTTTGATCCTTGGTATGGTCAAGTTACAGAGGACGACCTTTGGGATTGGGAGAATAACCCATGCATTGATCACTTGATGAATCTGATGGGAATGCTTGGTGACTGGTCACCTTCTCCACAGGAAGATAACCTTCACAAGGACAGGCTTTCAAACGTTGCTCGACTATCGTACATCGGTTTACTTAGGGCGCAAAATATGCATGATGAATCTATGGATATGGCACTAAGGTTAGTACGTGACGAGCCCTTAATGGTCCGACCACGAATTGCTGCAGCATTATGCTTGATTGACAAAGGAGATTGGCATAGTGCAGCTAGTGTCCTTGATGAATTGGAAGAATCGGATTCGCACGACCCACGAGTAAAGGCATTGGCTAATATTCTAGGACGGCCAAAGAAAGATGAAAGCGCTACTGAACTGGAAATTGCTCTTACAGAGCCACCAACAAAGAAGTCACGTCGTTGGATTGATGAGGCTCCAGCAAATCCAACTGCTGCTCTAATGGTGAAGGGTGGAGTAGATGAAGCATTAAATGCAAATATTCTGATTGCGGCTGCAGGTGCTGTGGAGCGAAAAATGCCACCAAAGTATAGTTCTGGATTAATTTCAGTTGTGGTGAATTGGGGCTTACTCACACCACTTTGGCTATTCGTTGGAATTGCATTATCTACTGAATTAGGCACACTTGAAGGCATTACAATCGGCTTTGGGCTAATACTGACTCACCACGGATACCGTATACTCAGAAAGCAGCAACGTCGTGTGATTAGACATAGGGACCAAAAAGCAATGATTGCATATGCAAGACGTATCAAGAGAAATCGTATTTCCATGAAGGTTTCTGAATTACCAGTCGGCAATCATCTATTGATTTCTGGAATGCTGCTCACTATCAACGGTAATGTCTACGATATCGGACTACCCGGTTGGATGGTTACTCGTTTACATGGAGATGGCGACCGCTCATTGAGAACCCGTCTTGAAAGACGTGCAAATGCAATGCGCAGATCAAAGGATGCACGAATACAGAAACTCACTCCCGGCTGGTGGATTAAGCGGCCAAAGGAAGAAGGAACAAGCGCCCCCGCAATGGAGAGGCTCGTAGGACCAGTTGCATATCGCGGAAGGCCTCAGATGCTCCAAAGAAAGATGGGAATTGGGGGTAGACGAACTGGACGTGGCGGCAGAAGAAAGAGCGTCATGGACACGGGGCTCGCGGAGAAGGGAATTCCACACAATACGATTGTTTCCGAGCGTCGCAGACGGGAGACTGCCCCTGGAGGCCCCCGTCTTCCTTCAGCCAAAGGAAAGCAATCTGAGCGCAAGTTTGGCAAGAAGTGATTGTGGTCGTACCCTACAAGGGTTCAAAGGCCGTATGCAGACCCAGTCCATACATGGTAGAATCCAGAGGAGACTGGAGTGCTAATCCACAAAACAAAGGCTTCGCAGATACTGTATTAGAAGCAGTAGCGAGTAGTGGACAACTCTACAGAGAAGGCCTTGGAATGATTGCCAGTGAGAATATCGTCTCACCAATGGTCCAAAAAATTGTGTCCAGCGACCTACATGGAAGGTATGCTGAGGGTATGCCAAACAAGAGATATTACCAAGGATGTGGTGATTTTGACACCATTGAGGAGTTAGGAATTAATCTTGCAAAAGAGGTATTCAACACTCCATTTGCAAATATTCAATCTACGAGTGGAACAGTTTCCAATATTGCTGCGTTGAAGGCTTTGGCAAAACCTGGTGACAAAATAACTGCGGTTTCTACTGCCGATGGAGGGCATATTAGTCATGCTAGAATGGGTGCGGTGGGATTGAGGGATCTCAATTTATCCACATACCCATGGGATGTTGAGAGAATGGAGCCAGATGTCGATGCAGCCGCATCTCTAATCCGAGAAGTAGAGCCTACAATTGCACTCTTTGGGCAGTCTGTTTTTCTATTCCCTACGCCTCTCAAGGAGTTGGCAGATGCAGCTCATGAGGTTGGAGCGACGGTAATGTACGATGGAGCCCATGTTCTAGGATTAATCGCTGGTGGCTATTTCCAAGATCCATTGCGTGAAGGAGCAGATGTAATGACAGGTTCCTCGCACAAGACCTTTCCCGGCCCACAAGGAGGGTTCATTCTTTCCTCAAGCGATGATGAGAAATTCCAAAGGCGCCTCAACAATGCAGTATTTCCAGGAACTTGTTCTTCATATCACCTTCATCACGTTGCTGGCAAAGTGGTTGCGCTTGCTGAATTCAAGGAGTATGGCGAAGAGTTATCGAAGAATACCGTTGAAAATGCTATGGCTTTCGGTGCGGCACTTGCTGCAGAAGGATTCGATGTGCTTGCAGAAGGAAGAGGATATACCGCTTCACATCAAGTTCTGACCCGTCATGGTGAACTTGATTCTGGTGCAGGTGCGATAGCGGCTGACAAATTAGAGCAAGCAGGAATAATCACCAACATGAATATGTTACCAGGCGATACCAAAGCAATGACTCCGTCCGGTCTACGCCTTGGAGTTCAGGAATTAACACGAGTAGGAATGGGTCGTTCTGAGATGGAGGAAGTAGCGCGCTTCTATGCACGAGTTCTCATCTTGGATGAGAACCCCTCAAATGTGAAAGCAGATGTTCGCGATTTCAAATCAGAATTCCAAACTATCCGATATTGTTTCAATGAAGAAGGGGCCAACGGGTATCCGTTCTGAGGTCTTTTTATGCCGCTTATCGATTTACCTGAAGTGGAAATCGACCAACAATTGAAGACTGCACTTGCATCATCCTTCTCAACAGATTCAGGGCTCATTCTTGATGGCGCAGGGCTTTCGTGGTCACTTTGGCGAGCCGATGGGCTCGAGGCTTGGTGGAATTTTTTCGAAGAAACTATCGATGCCCCGATGGGACGTAAACTTGCCAATGCATCTTGCGACGAAGAGGAATGGCTGCTTGGTGGAGGCCAACTCGATGCCGAGGGGTTGTTCAAACGACGCAAATCCTTGCGCCTTCTCGATGACAGATGGTGGCTACATGGCTGGGGTGCTCCATCACTAAAGCCGTGCGGAATAGAAAGAGGTATTTTGACACCGATTGTCAGTGGGATTCTCCAAGCAGATCTAGAGCACCTAGATGGGTGCAGGTATCGTATGCGTTGGGAACAACGAGGACCTGATGCTACACGTCTCATACTCGACCCTTCTAATGCCCCACTTTCACCTGCAGGGCCATCTCGTAATTCATCCACTTACCAAGCCGGTTCGCCATTCCAAATCGATGTCGAGGCTGGCTGGCGCATAGATGGACAGCAACATTGCCTACTTCCCGCAGGTATGTTTGGCCGCATTGAGGAATCGTGTGCGGGACTAGTTGCAGCGATTAGTGCTGATGAGCGCGCTGCTTGGCCTGAACTTAGCGAGGGCAGCCTCTCTATGGCAATAGCATCTTATCGTTTGTTTATCGCTGGGGAGGAATTATTCATGGCTATTGATTCAGAAGGATGGCTCGACACGGTTGATGCAGTATTTGGAAGAAAGGGATTGGGCACACCACTCAAGGTCGAATCGATAGACTCCCACGGCGGTGTAAGATTGGAATATGCTTCAATTCCACTGATTGGAATTACATTAGGAGTGTTAGCTGCGGCTTGGACTCGCTGCGAAGGCCGACCCGTAAAGGTTGAGTTTTCTCAAAATTCTGCATCGATAATCATCGAATTAAGCAGTCGTCACAAACTCGCTTGAAAGGCGATTCCACCCGTAGGGTGATGTGATAATCGTCCAATCATCTACCATGAAGGTTTATGACCAATACAGAAGTCGACGAGGTTGCACATATGTGTGGAGCGTATCAACATGACAATGTCTCACAACCAAATGGCCTATGTCGCCATAGTTTCCACACTGATTTTTGGATCGCTATTCGTAGGGGCTACTGGCTTCTTCCAAACTAGTGAAGGCGCAGGTGATTTTGACTCCGCAGCCGAGGAGGACCTCATTGGCGGTGGTTCAAATTCTAATCTCGCAATGGACAGTGATGGAGATGGCCTTCCTGATTCTCTCGAAGAGAGCCAATATGGTACGGACCCTCACGATGAAGATACGGATAAAGACGGGATGTCGGATGGCTGGGAAATTGAGCATGGACTCAATCCCTTAGACAATGGTGAATCCGATGATGCCGAAAATGATCCTTCTGAAGCAAATTCTGAGGATGCTGAAATCCAGGATGAGACCGATTCATGGCCCGACCCTGACGACGGACCAAATGGCGACCCTGACCGTGACGGCCTGATCAATTCGATTGAGCAGGAACTAGGGACCGACCCACGCCGTGCAGATACCGATAATGACGGATTAAATGACAAGTGGGAATCATCCTATACTCATGACATTGTAACTCCTACAGGCAATGTTACCATGTTCAATCCTCTCTCAGGAAACTGGGGCTGCTTATTGCTAGATGATGCAATGGAAGAGGCACTTTCCGACCGCTTTGACGGAGAAGATGGCCGTGCAACCTGGGATTCAATGGCAAATGCACAAGGTCATCATTCCTGTGATATGGTCTTGGATTCAGACAACGATGGTCTAGCAAATCTCGAAGAGGAACTCTACCATACTAACCCTACGCTAAGGGATTCTGATGGTGATTTGATTGACGATATCGTTGAAATTTCTAACAGCACTGTCCAGCTGATGACAGCAACTGGTCAGAATTGTGGTCAAGACCTTCTAGACCCAATCACTCGTTCCGCTCCTTTCCATGAACTTGCAGAAGAGCATGGCCTTGCATGGTTTGAGGAAGACATGGATAACGATGGACGACTTAATGGTCCATCGGATTGGGATACCGATGGCGATGGAATGCCTGACGGTTTCGAGTATTGTTTCTCCAATGTTCTTGAGCATCCATTTACTGGAATGCAGATTGCTGCTCAACAAACACTTAACCCTGCAAATTCATCCGATGGATACGGTGATTGGGATGAGGATGGAATGAACAACTTAGAGGAATACCAAGTTGCAAATATCTTTGGCGACAACAAATTCACTTCCCCATGGCATGCAGATACCGATGAGGATGGTATGCCAGATGGTTGGGAAGCAACCAATGGATTAGACCCTCGTGATGGTTCTAACGGCGATGCTGACCCTGACCATGATGGATATGATGCTGACGGCAACGGTCTTGTAATGTACAGCGAACTAGAAAACATTGCAATTGTTGCTGCAATCGATGTAGAACTCGATGATTGGGTTAGCGCTAATCAAACCGTCGCACGTGCTCAGATTACACTCTCTGGTGGTAACCGACAGACCATTCCATTAGTTGCTCCAGTCGATGGGTACGTCTACGAAATTCGAGTCGTACCAGGTCAGACAATCGAGAGCCGTCTCGATGTTTGGATTGAGATTGTAGAACTAGATGAGATGTTCACCAACTTGATGGAATACAATGCTCGTGACTCCGATGGTGATGGAATCATCGATGGCAGGTCTACTGACCCACTGAACTGGGATACCGATGGCGATTTACTAAAAGATGGAATCGAGGTTATTGGTTGGGAAATCCTAGTTGTCAATCGTGGTGTGCAAACTACGCATGTTACTTCGGACCCAGGATTGTGGGATACCGATGAAGATGGCCTTTCCGATTTCAAAGAGTATAGCGAAATCTGTGACATGGGATCTAATGCATCAAATGCAGATACCGATGGTGATGGTCTTGGTGACCAAGCTGAAGCATTGAATGGATTCTCTTGGTATGGTGAGGATTACTTCACCAGCCCTTGTATGTATGATACAGACAATGATGGTCTTGAGGATGGCGAAGAAGTAATTCTTGGACAGGACAACTTCCTAACACATGCAAATAATCCAGATACCGATGATGATGGATTGATGGATGGACATGAGGTTCTATTCGTTCCACGGCCATATCAGAATCCAACAAATCCACTAATCAACGACACCGATGGTGATGGAATGAAAGATGGATGGGAGATGCAGGTGGAATCGATAGAGGACAATGCTCGTTCCCACAGTCTTTGGGTCGTTAGCGAGCCATGGCTTCCTCCAGGCTGTGACTCAACGATTCAGTGTGGCCTCGAAGAAGGAGGATACATGTGGAAGAACTGGCTTGGTGGCTTTATCCTAGAGAAGAAGTACGAGATTCATGAAATGAACTTGTCCAACTTTGCAATGCCTTCAAACGACCTTTGCAATGGTTGCCATGGACGCTGGGCATTAGATCCATCAGAAGGCTCACTCAAGGACGACACCTACGATGTCGATAATGATACATTGGCAAATAGTGCAGAAGCACCAGACCGTTGGAACACCAATCCGGTAGACGACGATACCGATGGCGATTTGCTACCTGATGGCTGGGAAGTTTCTCACAGCCTTCAAGCACTTGAACTTGGACTGGTGGACAATTCTACTTCGGACGCACATGGCGCTCGTGGTGTCATGGACCCATCCCTGAAAGATTCTGATTTGGATGGCGTTGATGATGGTCAAGAAGACCCGGACCATGATGGCTTGAACCGCAGTGGTTTGATTGCCAAGTATTGCCCATCATATGATGACCCAACTTCTTCGAATTGTCACATTAACCCGGATACTCCGGATGGAAAGCGATTCTATGACAACCTTGAGAATTATACCAATTACGAGGAATTCATCAATGGAACCAATCCGATTACTAACGATACTGATGGTGACGACTGGGACGATGGACCTGAAGTATTCTATCAGGACCACGATGATGATGGAATGGCAACAGGGTGGGAGTATTACTTCAACTTCGATCCATTTGACGCCGCAGACCGCATGATTGACACCGATGGTGATGGGCACATGAATTACTGTGAATACAAGTGGGATACCAACCCACGTGACATCAACAGTTTCCCAGGCCAAGGTCAACTATGCAATGCATTTGAGGAGTAGATAATGACTGAGACTAGCAGGTTAGGACTGCTATTTGTCACACTTCTGCTTGCCTTCACCATACCATTGGATGTAGGTAGTGCCGACCATGATGGAGCGGTATTGACAACCACTGCACCTGATGGCATTTGGGTGAATGAGAGCTTGCTAATTAATGGCTCAACCACACTACCTGCACAGGATGCTTCGTGGGTTCTATACGATGTAACCGATCCTTATTCGGAATGGGAAATCTTGCGAACAGGTGAATTTTTCAGCACAGTTACTCCTGTAGATGAAGGAATTTGGATTTGGTCCATCTCCATAGATACTCAGGGGTTGAATTGTACTTGTTGGCTTGAAGTCTGCCA
>Ga0315329_10000175_pt1 | contig 24842 bp, 27 predicted proteins | sample M150032315metaG_FD_203459 | JGI IMG/M metagenome (GOLD analysis project Ga0315329, IMG submission 203459) | Ammonia-oxidizing marine archaeal communities from Monterey Bay, California, United States - M1 500m 32315 | ecosystem: Environmental > Aquatic > Marine > Coastal | place: USA: California...
ATCTGTTATAGAGCACAATCATCAAACTATAGATAAGAATGGTTTAAATTCAGAAACAGACAAAGGTACAGCAAATCTCAAAGATTGGCATTTTGCGTTTAGAGCTTTTGATACAAGAGGTGGTGGTTTAATGTCTGGCTTTATAGGAGGAAGGAAATAATGAAAACACAACTATTAGCAACATTTTGTAAGAGAAATAGATTATACGAATCAATAGATTTGATTATAGCTTGTAACGATATAGTATTTGATAAGATATATGTATTTCAGAACGAAAACGATTATCATCAATTGATATGTACATATAATATAGAAATATCTGATGATTTTATCGATGGTACAGTAGATACAATTTCTATACACAGAAAGAAACAATCAAATTCATTATACACAATTAATGCACTTAATGAGTTAGTTAAGAAACTAAACAATGGTGTATTAGATAATTCATTCCCAATACCCTGGGAAAATTATAGAAATCGCATGTTATTGACAAATGATGAAGGCTTATATGAAATACCAACAAGAGTATATTCTATCATACATACAAAAACATGGAAATCTGATTTTGATGAGAAATAAATTATGCCAACTATAGAAGAAATAAAAACAGCATTAGGTGGTGCTAAATCATCTAAAATTCAGGAATCATTCCAGAAGTATTCAGCAGAATTACCAAGTTCTGCAAAATTATTTGCACCTATTGAAAAATTGGAAGGTGAGATAAGAGATAAAGATAAGATTATTGAAAATTTAAAGAATGAGTCTATTGAATTAAAGAACCAAGTTTCTAAAGTAGAAGAAGAGAAATCTACTATTTTAAAAGAATTAGAGAAATCAAGATGGTTAGAAAGTAAAGCTGTCGTAGCAACAAAAAAAGTATATGACGATAAAGTTGAAACAATTATTAATGAAAATGTAGATTCAAAGATAATCCCTGTGTTAACAGCCGTTGGAAGAAGAAAACAAGGTAATCAACAATTAACTTGGAGTAATTGGTTAAAGATAACTGAGAATAGGTATTTGTTCCAAGTAAATGAAAGTATAGCTAAAAGTGTTTATAACTCTACCAATGACTATATACATAAGAAATTGGGCATGATGGAGAAAAGCCCACCACGCGGAGGCGGAGTTCCAGCTATTAAAATTTACGGACTTGACTTTGATGGTCTTACTAATGAAGTTACAACTAATTTTTCAGGTAGTGGTGCTACACCTTTAAATAAAACCTATTCGTGGTGGATGAAATCAACTGAAACCGCTAGGAATTATTCTGTATTTGGTTATGGTACTAATAAAAGAGGAACTTTCACTCCAAATTTTAGTAGTGGTAGGGTTTTAATGTGGAATGGAAATAGCTGGTATACATATTGGGATGATACTTCTGCTCAAGATGATGGTGAATGGCATCATTGGATGGTATATAATGATGTAGAAACAATAGTAGATTCTAAATTATATGTAGATGGAACATTACAAAATGTAGAAAGAAATGTTACATCTGGAACAGTATCAAATTTATTAACTTACACACAACCATTAACTATTGGTGCATATAAAAATAATTCAACTAATACTGGTCATCATTTTGAAGGTTCTATAACAAACTTTGCAGTATACTCAGGAGATAAAACAGATGATGCTTCTGCTCATTATAATAATGGAACACCTAAAGATTTAAGTGGTGAATCAGATTTACAAGGTTATTGGAAAATGGACGAGGGTAAAGGTTCAACTGTAACTGATCGAAGTGGTGAGGGTAATGATGGTACAATTGACGGAGCATCATGGTTTACAATATTGGATACACAGGGGCGTGAAGGCGTATCGTTAAAAATTTGATTTTGAAGAAAAATAAAATGTATTTTGGGGAATATATATAATACTTATTTATGTATGAAAATGGTTACACAAGTAACAATAACAATTGAACAATTAAACTTAATTAATAACAAATAGGAGATATCAAATGGATATTAACGCATTGAAGAAGCGTCTAGGTCAACTTCAAATCACAAACAATCGTACCTCAAATCTATGGAAGCCTTCGCCAGGCACAACTCAAGTAAGAATCGTACCTTATAAACACAATAAGGACAACCCTTTCATCGAGTTATTTTTTCATTATGATTTAGGTAGAAAATCTTATCTCTCACCAATGTCATTTGGTCGTCCTGACCCAATCGAAGAGTTTTCTCAAAAACTTAAAGCTTCGGGTAATAAGGAAGACTATCAATTAGCTCGTAAGATCGAATCTAAAATGAGAACGTTTGCTCCAGTAGTAATTCGTGGTGAAGAAACACAAGGTGTTAAGTTTTGGGGTTTTGGAAAGACAGTTTATCAAGAACTACTTTCTATTATAGCTGATCCTGATTACGGTGATATTACTGATCAAATGAATGGTCGTGATATTACAGTAGAGTTCAAGACAGCTGAAGAAATTGGTGCTTCGTTTCCAAAAACAAATATCAGGGTTAAACCAAATCAAACCCCGATTACGGAAGATGCTACTCTTCTTGAAAATCTAATGGATAACCAAAAGGATATTACTGAAATTTATCAGGAACAATCTTATGATGAACTTACAGAAGTTCTGAATAATTGGTTAAACCCAGAAGAATCAGAAGAATCAGAAGAGAAACCTGTAACTAAATCCGAAGTTAAAGAAGATGTAAAATCAACTGAGGATGTTTCAGCAGCATTTGACGATCTGTTTAATAACTAATAGAAGACAAGTAAGTTGGGGGGTGAGAGTTCCGACTTTCGCTCCCCTAAGTTATATAAATTTAGGAGACATTGTATGTCAACAAGAGACGAATTGGCAGGGCAACTTGCCGCTAGTTTAAATAAAACTTTTAAAGATACTAAAGTTGCTTATTTTCTTGATGGTAGTGATACAACACCCACCGATATAAAAGAATTTATTTCTACAGGTTCTACATTATTAGATTTAGCAATTTCTAATAGACCACACGGTGGAGCTGCAGTAGGTAGAATTACAGAAATCAATGGATTGGAATCGAGTGGCAAATCATTAGTTGGTGCACATCTTTTAGCTGAAACTCAGAAAAAAGGTGGTGTAGCAGTTTATATAGATACTGAAACATCAGTTAGTCAAGACTTTTTAAAAGTTATTGGTGTAGATGTAGGTAGTATGTTATATCTACATTTAGAAACAGTTGAAAATATATTCCAGGCGGTTGAAGAAATCGTATCTAAGGTTCGTGAATCAGATAAAAATAGGTTAGTAACCATTCTTGTAGATTCACTTGCAGCTGCATCTACAAATGTAGAGATGGAAGCAGATTTTGATAAAGAAGGATGGGCTACTTCCAAAGCAATTATTGTTTCAAAAGCATTAAGAAAGATTACTCAAATGATTGGTAGACAAAGAATTGCTCTTGTGTTTACTAATCAATTACGTGCTAAGTTAGGGGTTATGTTCGGTGATCCTTGGACTACAAGTGGTGGTAAAGCACTACCATTCCACGCATCTACAAGAATTAGATTGAAAAACAAAGGTCAGATTAAAGATGCTAAGAAGAATACGATTGGTATGACGATACTTGCACAAGTTGTCAAGAATCGTTTAGGTCCACCTTTGAGAAGTTGTGAGTTCCCTCTATATTTTGAGAGTGGTATTGACGATGTGGGTAGTTGGTTAAAAGTAATGAAAGACCATAAGATTGTAAAACAAGCTGGTGCTTGGTATACTATAATCGATCACTTAGGAGCAGAACACAAATTTCAATCAAAAGAATTCGGAGAGAAGTTATCAGATCCTGATTTCAAAACATTTGTTTATGACCAAATTTGCGAAAAAGTTATATTGAAGTATGATATGAAAGATATAGGAATTGATGATGTGATTGAAACAGATGAGGTAGTTGGTGAATAATGTCAAATGCCAGATACCTTTCAATCCTGAATGAGATAAAGAAAAAAGGTGGTTCTGTAGACTTTCAGAACACAAATAAGAAAGTCTTAATAGTCGACGGTTTGAACACTTTTATTAGAGTGTTCAGCGTAATGCCGACTCTAAACGAAAACGGTATTCATGTTGGTGGCATTGTTGGTTTCCTTAAAAGTATAGGATTTGCCATAAATATGTTTAATCCCACCCGAACTATCATTGTATTTGATGGTAAGGGTGGGAGTAACCGCCGTCGTAAATTATATTCTGAATACAAAAATAAACGTAGAACTTCTTACAGAGTCAATAGAGTAGATAATATTGGTGGTAATATTGATGATGAAAGAAAAAATATGTATATGCAGCTCAGAAGAGTTGCAGATTATCTTGAATTATTACCATTAACCACTATATCCGTAGATGGTATCGAAGCAGATGATGCTATAGCATATATTGCAAAAAATGTAATCAAAGATGGTGAGAAAGTCATTATGTCAACCGATAAAGATTTCTTACAGTTAGTATCTGATGATATCAAAGTTTGGTCTCCCACAAAAAAGAAATTATATGATAGAGAAGCAGTTTTAGAAGAGTATTGTATAACTGCAGAGAACTTTATTATGGCTAAAATATTTGAAGGAGATAAATCTGATAATATAAATGGTGTCAAGGGAATAGCAACTAAAACTTTGGTAAAAAACATACCATCTTTGAGTGAAGAATCTAATAATTATAATTTACAGGAGATATATAAATACGCACATCAACATAAAGATGATGGTAATAATTTTTTTGTTAAGATACTACAGAATAAAGAATTACTTGAGCGTAATTATAAATTGATGCAATTAGAAGATGTAAATATTAGTGCTTCAACTAAAACAAAATTAATTGATGTAGTTAGAGGTCCTATAAGAAGGTTAATAAAATATAAATTCGAAACCATGTTCATGGAAGATAGATTATTTCAAAATTTGCCAAATGTAAGTAGTTGGTTAGCTCAGAATTTTACCACGATGGATAAATATGCGGAGCAAACTAATGGGTAGGAAAAAAAGATATTTTACTGTTAAGGAAAAGAAAGAAGCTCAAAAAAAATGGCAAATGGATTACTATTATAGAAATAAAGAAGATATTCTGAAGAAAATGAAAGAAAAATACAGACAACGGAAATTAAATTTAGGTAGATCAAAATTGACAAAGGAGTTATATGGAGAATAATTCTTTAACTCAGTTTGGAACAAGTTTTCAATCAAAGATTATTACGTCTTGTTTAATAGATACTATGTTTTTACAAACTGTTATGGAAGTTCTTCAGCCAGAATACTTTGAGTCTGATGCAAATAGTTGGATAGTTAAAGAAATATATAAATACTTTGTAAAATATAAAACTACACCAACATTAGAAGCTTTAAAGATAGCAGTAGATGATGTAGAGAATGATGTATTAAAATTAACTATTGTTGAAGCATTAAAAGAATCTTGGAGATATAGAGAAGCAAATGATTTACCATTTGTTCAAGAAAAAACATTAGAATTTTGTAAAAATCAAGTTCTCAAATCTGCTATATTAGAATCTGCTAATCTTCTTGAAAGTCAAAATTATGATGGTATAAAAACAGTTATAGATGCTGCTATGAAAGCAGGAACTCCTGTTGATATTGGACATGATTATAATGTAGGTATTGAAGAGAGATTGACTAAATCTACAAGAATTACTATAAAAACGCCTTGGGATATAATAAATGAAGTTATGGATGGTGGATTGGGTGAAGGAGAGTTGGGTGTTGTAGTTGCGCCAGCAGGTGTTGGTAAGACTTGGTTACTTCAGACAATTGCAGCAGGCGCAATCAAGAGAGGATTTACAGTAGCACATTATACCTTAGAATTAAATGAAACATATGTTGGTTTGAGATATGATACAATTTTTAGTGGTATATCCACACAAAATATTAAGTTTCAAAAAGAAGAAGTTAAAAAAATAATTGATTCACTTGAAGGTAGAATGATTATTAAATACTATCCAACACGTGCAGCAACTGTTAATACACTTTCAGCACATTTAAAACAATTAGAATTGAAAAGTATAAAACCTGATTTAGTTATAGTTGATTATGCAGATATATTGAGAGATAATAGTGGTATGAGAGAGGTAAGGCATCAGTTAGGTGCTGTTTATGAAGATTTAAGAGGATTAGCTGGTGAGTTCAAAGTTCCAATATGGACTGCATCACAAGCCAATCGTTCAGCGTTAGAAGAAGAAGTGATTGAAGCAACAAAGGTTGCAGAAGCATATAGTAAGATTATGATAGCTGATTTTGTGTTGAGTATAAGTAGACAAGCACAAGACAAGTTAAGTCATACTGCAAGATGCCACATTATCAAAAACAGATTTGGTATTGATGGTATAACTTACCCAATGAGTATGAATACTAATCTCGGTAAGATAGATATCTATGCTGGTAATAGTCAACCAGGTAAAGAACAACAAGGTAAAATGGATAATAGTGAAGAATTTAAGAGACAATTATTAGCAAGCAAGTATAAAGATATGAAAAAAAGTGAAGTAGAAGGCTTCGAGTAAAACTAATAAGAAAAAATTATTTAAAAATCATAAAAATTTTAAATAGTTTGTTTTTAATTTAATATATATAATAGTTATATTTTGGGAAGGGTTAATAAAGGAAAACATTGGAGCCAGAAATAGTGGAAAAATTTAAGTTATCGGAAAATTTTATAAATAAATATAAGAAAAAAAAACCACCATTTGGTTTTAATGGATTAGGTGAATTAGTTTATATGAGAACCTATTCTCGTATTAAAGAAGATGGAAAAAATGAGAGATGGTGGGAAACAGTTCAAAGAGTTGTAGAAGGAACTTACTCAATGCAAAAATCCCACATTGATTCATATCAGTTGGGTTGGAATGCATGGCAAGCTCAAAAATCAGCTCAAGAAATGTATGAGAGAATTTTTAATATGAAATTCCTACCACCTGGTCGTGGGTTGTGGGCTATGGGAACACCAATCACCGAAGAAAAAGGTCTTTATGCGGCACTTAATAATTGTGCATTCGTATCTACTAAAACATTAAAAGAAGATTATTCAAAACCATTTTGTTTTCTAATGGATGCCTCTATGTTGGGTGTTGGTGTCGGTTTTGATACTAAAGGTGCAGGTAAGATCGTAATTAAAGGTGTAAATCGTAATAGAAATGAAGAAATATTTATGATACCTGATACAAGAGAGGGTTGGGTAGAATCACTTCGTTTATTATTAGAGAGTTATTTTCACGGAACATCACCAATAGAGTTTGATTATAACCAAATAAGAGATTTAGGTGAACCAATCAAAGGTTTTGGTGGAGTGAGTTCAGGTCCTGAACCACTAAAAGAAATTCATAATGATATTAGAAAAGTATTAGATAAGAATAGTGGAGAACCAATCACAATAACTACAATTGTTGATATTATGAATCTTATAGGAAAATGTGTTGTAGCGGGAAATGTTCGTAGAACTGCTGAAATAGTTTTTGGTGACCCTGACTCAGAAGAATATTTAGATTTAAAAAATTATAAAGTAAATCCACATAGAGAAATGTTTGGGTGGACATCTAACAATTCTATCTTTGCAGAACTTGGTATGGATTATACAGAAGCAGCAAAAAGAATCGTAGATAATGGTGAACCAGGATTTGCTTGGTTACAAAATATGAGACATTATTCTCGTATGAAAAATGGTGGTGATGATAAAGACCATAGAGTGGCTGGTGGTAATCCTTGTCTTGAACAATCACTTGAATCATATGAGTTATGTTGTTTAGTAGAAACATTTCCAAACAATCACGATTCATTAGAGGACTATCAAAGAACATTGAAATATGCTTATCTGTATGCCAAATCGGTAACACTTGGTAGAACACATTGGTCAGACACTAACAGAGTTATGTTAAGAAATAGACGGATTGGATGTTCAGTAAGTGGTGTTGCTCAGTTTATAACAAATCGAGGATTAGATGAACTTAGAAATTGGTTGGAGAGCGGCTATGATACAATACAAGAGTGGGATAAGATGTATTCAGATTGGTTTGCAATACCACGTTCCATTAAAACTACTTCAGTTAAACCAAGCGGCACAGTTTCCTTATTGGCTGGTGCTACTCCAGGTTTACATTATCCCGAAAGTCGTTTCTATATTAGGAGAGTAAGATTATCAAAACAATCTGAATTAATAGAACCATTAAAAAAAGCAAATTATACAATAGAACCAGCATTTGGTTCAGAAGACACTACTATGGTAGTGGAAGTACCAGTAGATGTGGGTGAAGGAATTAGGACTGCGAGTGAGTTATCCATATGGGAACAATTCAGTTTAGCAGCATTTATGCAACGACATTGGGCAGATAATCAAGTAAGTTGTACAGTTACATTCGACCCAGAAGCAGAAGCTGATGAAATTGCACCTGCTTTAAACTATTTTCAATATCATTTGAAAGGTATTTCTTTACTACCAAGACACAACTATGGTGCTTACAAACAAATGCCATATGAAGCAATAGATGAAAAAACATATCATTTTGAAGCAGAAAGACTTGGTAAGTTATATTTTGGTGTAATTAAAAATGAAGAAGCAGAAATAGACAAGTTTTGTAATAACGATAACTGTGAAATACCAGGCGAAACTATAAAAAAAGCTTGACTTGAACTGGTTTTTATTCGTATATTCATACATGAAATTAAAGAGGTATAGCTATATATCAAAATATCTTTTATCAATATAAGAGACGAAGAATACATATTTGGGATGATCAAAAGGGATATTCAGTACACCCTTTTAGTCAATATGCATATGTAAAGGATACTAAAGGAACATATACATCTTTATATGGTGATAAAGTAAGGAAATTACCTATCAGTAGAATAGGCGAAACCGATACAGCTTTTGAATCGGATGTGTTGCCAGAAATTAGGTTTTTGGTAGATAGTTATACAGATTCAGATGAGGTATCAGAGGGTCATAAAGTTATGTTCTTTGATATTGAAGTAGAGGTTACACAAGGATTTCCTGATGTAAATAAAGCTGAAAATACAATTACTTCTATTGCTTTATATGATGAATTGACTAAACAATATTATTGTTATGTTCTTGACAAAGAGGATAAAGTCAATCCAAATCAATTTGGTGAAACAACTGTTATTAAGTTTAAAGATGAAAGAGACTTACTAACTGCATTTTATCAAAAATATCTTGAAATATCACCAACAATTATAAGTGGTTGGAATAGTGATAGATTTGATGTTCCATATCTTTATAATCGGTCTCGTCTGTTGTTAGGAGATGAAGTAGCTAATTGTCTTTCACCAATAGGAATCGTAGAATTTCAGAAATATAAAGGAACATATAAGATTGCAGGTGTAGCTTCACTTGATTATCTTGAATTATATAAGAAACTTACATTTGGTGAAAGGTCGTCATATCGATTAGATGATATTGGTAAGTTAGAGGTTGGTATAAATAAAGTATCTTATGAAGGCACACTTAATGATTTATATGATGGTGATAGAAATAGGTTTGTAGAATATAATATAAATGATGTTATTATTCTTGAGAAACTTGATGCAAAGTTAGATTTTATTGGTATTGCTAGAGCTATTTGTCATTTGGGTCATGTTCCATATGAAGATGTATATTATTCATCAAGATTCCTCGAGGGTGCTATTCTTGTGTATCTTAAAAAGGTTGGTATTGTAGCACCAAATAAAGTAAAAGCAAATAAACAATTGATGGATGGTAAGGATAAGTTTGCAGGTGCATATGTTCAAGACCCACAAAAGGGTAAACACGAATGGGTGTATGACTTAGATATCACAAGTATGTATCCGTCTATTATTATGAGTTTAAATATATCTCCTGAAACTAAGTTGGGTAAGTTAGATAGTTGGGATGTAGAATCATTTCTTAAAGGTGTGGATAAGACATATAGTGTTAAGGATAAGAATGGTAAAGAGAGTGCTAAACTAACTACAGCAGAGTTCAAGAATTTTTTGAAAGATAATAATGTATCTATATCTACTAATGGTGTGTTATATACACAAGATAGAAAAGGTCTTATACCGACATTGTTAGAAAAGTGGTTTGATGACAGAGTTCAGTTTAGAAAGTTAGCAAAGAAATTTGCAGATAGTGGTGATAAAGAGAAATATGCATACTTTGATAGACGACAATATATTCAAAAGGTTGTTCTAAATTCACTATATGGTGTGTTGGGATTACCCGTATTTCGTTTCTATGATATAGATAATGCTGAGGCAACGACGACAACGGGTGTAGAATTAATTAAATATACCAGAAGTATGGTTAATCATTATTACAATTCAGTAGTAGAAGATAAAGAAGATTATTGTATTTATATTGATACAGATTCAGTTTTTTATTCTGCTATTCCTATCATTCAGAAGAAATATCCACACATAGATATTAAAGATGAAAATTTAATGACTTCTAAGATTTTGGAAATTGCATCAAGTGTTCAGAAATATTTAAATGATTCATATGATTTATTTGCTAAGAAGTTTTGTAACATAGATGAACATAGATTTGAGATTAAGCAGGAATTGATTGCTAAAAGTGGGTTATTTGTTACAAAAAAACGATATGGTATGAAGATTATTAATGATAATGGTGTTAAGGTAAATAAACTTCACGTAAAAGGTTTAGATATTGTTCGTTCAAGTTTTCCAGCGGCTTTTAAAGAATGTTTAACTAAAGTATTAGAAGATATATTAGCAGATGTTCCTAAAATAAAAATTGATGAGTTTATTTTAAACTTTAAAAAATCTATGAAGTTAAAAAAATATGACACGATAGCAATGCCAACTTCAGTTAAAAATGTGAAAAAGTTTGTTCAAATTACTGATGGTTTCATAACTCCAAAAAAAGGAGCTCCTGTTCATGTTAAGTCAGCAATAAACTATAATAACTTTTTAGTTATCAATAAATTAAATAAAAAATATCCTCCAGTTGGTAATGGAGAAAAAATTAAGTGGACTTATTTAAAAGATAATCCGTTGAAATTTGATACTATATGTTATAAAGGTCATGAAGACCCAAAACAAGTATTGGATTATATAAAACAATATATTGATACGGATAAAATCTACAAACAAGCACTTAGTAAAAAAGTAAAGATGCTATATCAAGCATTACAATGGGAAGAACCAAATGATGATTTTGGTTTTAATAAATTCTTTTAATTTGGAGAAATAAAATGATACTTATATATATGTATATAAAGGAGTTACATAATGGATAAACAAACGTTGATGGGATTTGTCAACAGGTTTTACTTGGGTGGTCAGACACAATCTGCACCTATAGTTTCAACAAAAGATACTCTTAGTTGTTCATTCATCAATTCAGCAAAAAGTTGTGTTGGTGATATTGTTCTATCTAAGAATGGTTTCGGTGATTATGAAATGGGTCTCTATGAGATTCAAGACTTAATTAAGTTACTGAATGTTTTGGATGGAGAGTTGGTTGTTGAAGCTAATGAAGTTGGTGATATTGTGTCTCAATTAGTTATTAGTCAAAAGAGTAATAGCACTAAAGTCAATTATGGATTGGCTCGTCTTGATGTGGTTTCTAAGAAACCCGATCTGACGAATGTTCCAGAATTTGATTTAGAATTAAAAATAGATAAGCAATTCATCAGTTCTTTTGTTTCAGGCAAAGGTGCTTTGAGTGATGTTTCTACTTTTGCAATCCTATCGGATGGTGTAGAAGCAAAAATTGTAATCGGTTACAGTTCAAGTACACAATCAAATAAAGTAACTATTCCTGTAGAAACTAAGAAAATGTCTTCACTTGATGATGCTGTTTTCTTTGATGCAGATACTTTTAAAGAAGTTCTAACTGCAAATAAAGATTGTGAATCAGCAACTCTTTATGTTTCAAGTGTAGGTTTAGCAAAAGTTAATTTCAAAGTAGATGATTTTGATTCTACTTATGTCTTGGTAGCAAAAACAACTGTAGACTAATGGAACAATATGTAGATAAATCAAAAGTTTATCTGCGGGAAATAGATAAGAAAACTGCGAAGAGGATGATTGTAGTAAATCATTATTCGCATAAGTTTTCTTCTTGTAGGTATGCCATAGGTATATTTTATAAGTCAGAAAACCCACATCCTTTTTTTAAGGATATGAGTGAAGAAAAACTTGTTGGTTGTATGACTTATGGCTACCCTGTAGGAAGATCGGTAATGAGGTCTATTTTCAAGGATGAAGATATCTTGCAGACAAAAAATATTTTGGAATTGACAAGATTATTCATTCATGATGATTATGGAAAGAATATTGAATCTTATTCTATTGCACAATCATTCAAATGGTTAAAGAAGTATGATGAAGATGTTAAGGTATTAATCAGTTATGCAGATCCCGATAGATTACACTTGGGTGGTATTTACAAAGCCACCAATTGGATGTATCAAGGTGCAGGATTGAATTTAATGCCAAATTATTCGATATCATTAACTAATCCATATGAGTGGATACATAGTAGAACGGTTTCAGCTACTTGGGGAAGTCATAATGTAGAGAAGTTGAAAGCAGCTATAGGATACTCATTTTGGAGAAGAAAAGAACCAGATAAACATCGTTATATTTATTTCATAGGAAATAGAAAAGAAAATAAGAAGTTTATAAAGAATTTAAAATATGAATCAAAACCATATCCAACAGATGCTGAAGAGTATGTTTCACCAGTAGAGGAAATTAAAGTGGAAAGTAAATTATGAATAAATTATTAATAGCACTAGCATTATCAGTAATAGGACACATAATAGCATTTTTTCATATGAATGGACAATTCAGGTGGGAATGGATGAAATCACAATGGTATATTTTATTAATGGGAATACCAATTAGTTATTTATTTTATTATTCAACAAGATTTTCATATGAATATTTTGGGTATTTTTGGAATATAAGATTAATTGGATTTGGTATGGGAACACTAATATTTGGTTTATTGACATGGGGAGTATTAGGAGAAATGCCTAATATGAAAGTTATGGTAAGTTTAGCTTTAGCATTAGTAATAATTTTAATACAATTAACTAACGTAGTGAATTAGATGAATATAGCAATATTCGGAGATAGTTTTGCAAATGGAGAAACTGGTCTTCTAAATCACCTAAGTCATACAGGATTAACACAATACTTTATTGATGATGAACATTTTGTAGTTAATTTTTCAAGACAAGGAAATCGAAATCATGATATAGGTATGGTGGAAGATTATACATTTTACCTAAGACAAAATCCACATTTAAAATTTGATATTGCTTTTGTTTTTGAAACCGAACATACCCGAAACTCTTCAAATTGGATTCAATATTTAAGAGATGGTGGGAGTGTTAGAGAAGTAGATATTCATATGGCTAAAGAATATTATAAATTATTAGGAGAAGCACAATCTATTTATAATGTTCCAATTTATTTGATTGGTGGTGTTGCTGATACTTTAGAACCAAGTGTAGTTGAAGAATATGGAATTAAATGTATATGTCAAAGCACAGTAAATTTGGTGATGACAGGAGAACATACAATTGAAGAGCCAGTAAAGTCTTTTGTATATCCTTTACCAATGTTTATGAAAGAGATGGCAGAAGTAATAGATGATAAGGAATATTTTTTAAAGATAGAGAAAATGGGTAGTGATAGATATCAGCTGATGTTAGATAATCCAAAATATTTTTATCCTGATGGTGTTCATCCAAATAGAGTAGCTTATAAAGTTTTATATGAATATTTGAATGAGGTAGTTTGATGAAAATAGGAATAGTAGGACAAGGTTATGTGGGAACTGCAATTAAGGTTGGATTTGAACCACATTATACTGTAGAAACATATGATAAGTATGATGGTTTTAAAAGTACCGTTCAATTATTTGATTTAGTTGCAGAGTGTAAAGTTATATTTGTATGTGTTCCAACACCAATGAATACAGATGGAACTTGTCATACAGATATAGTTGAGAGTGTTATAGAAGAAATAGATAAATGGGTAAGTAGTTATCACAAAGACATTAAACCAACTGTAGTAATTAAATCTACAGTTCCACCTGGCACAACAGATAGACTACATAAGAAATATAAAAACGTTGATGTTATATTCAATCCAGAATTTCTTACAGAAGCTAATTTTCTTGAAGATTTTAAGAATCAGAATAGAATTATATTAGGTGGTATTCGTAGAGGAACTACTAAATTAAGACAAGTCTATAGTAAAGTATTTCCACACGCAACAATCGTGAAGACAAATGCAAAGTATGCAGAAACTGTAAAGTATTTCATCAACTGTTTCTTAGGAACTAAGGTATCATTCGCTAATGAGATGAAGATATTATGTGATGAGATAGATATTGATTATGATAAGGTTGTAGAGTATGCAACATATGATGAAAGACTTGGTAAATCACATTGGGCAGTTCCAGGTCCAGATGGTGATTATGGATTTGGTGGACATTGTTTACCAAAGGATATTTCAGCTATAGTAAATGAATATGATGATATGAAACTACTACAAGTTGTATTGGATGTTAATAACAAAGTAAGAAAAAATAGAGATTGGGAAAAAATGAAAGGAAGAGCTGTAGTATGAAAGAGCACACTTTATGGGTTGAAAAATATCGACCAGCTAAGTTAGAAAATTATGTAGGTAATGAACATTTAAAAGCAAAGGTGAGTGGATATCTAAAAACTAATGATGTTCCACATTTACTTTTATATGGAAGAGCAGGAACAGGTAAAACTACACTTGCTAAATTAGTTGTTAAGAATATTGAGTGTGATTACCTATATATTAACGCATCTGATGAGAATAGTGTAGATACAGTTCGTAATAAGGTGAGACAATTCGCATCTACGATAGGTTTCAAGGATATGAAAGTAATTGTCTTAGATGAGTGTGATTACATCACACCTAACGCTCAAGCGGCTTTGCGTAATCTTATGGAGACTTTTAGTAGACATTGTAGGTTTATCCTAACTTGTAACTATGTAGAAAGAATTATTGATCCAATACAAAGTCGGTGTCAAGTATTTGAAATTATACCACCAAATAAGAAAGATACTGCAATACACCTTGTTAAGATATTAGAACAAGAAAAATTAAAGTATAATGCTGAAGATATTAAGGTTTTAATTGATAGTAGTTATCCTGATATAAGAAAGATTATAAATGCTACACAACGAAGTGTGGTTGATGGTGTAGTTGTTTTAGATAAACAAAGCACTATACAAAATGACTATAAATTAAAGGTATTAGATATTTTAAAAGTTCAGGATAAGAAAACTGCTTTCGGAAATCTAAGACAATTATTAGCTGATAATGCTATCAGAGACTATTCAGATTGTTTCAGATTATTGTATGATAATGTGGATGAGTATGGAACAGGTCACATAGCAGAGGTAATTATAATATTAGCTAGATATGAACAATCAGATACACAAGTAGTCGATAAAGAAATAAACTTTATGGCTATGTTAATTGAATTATTAGGAGTAATCAAATGAGTATGCACCCAATGGGACCAATGAAAAAACCAAAAACACAAGTCAAGGTAGATTTAGGACAAGCTGAAACTATGAAGTGTGATAAATGTTCAAATTATTTGTTCATTACATCGTTTGTCTTGAAGAAAATATCAGCACTAATATCACCAAATGGACAAGAGGGAATAGTTCCTATCCAAGTTTATAGTTGTGGTAATTGTGGACATGTTCCAGCAAAATTACTTGAAGGAAGTGATGTTACAGGTAAAGAACTTGGCCAAGAAAAAACAGACAATTAAACGGAAGGGTGTATTTGATTATTTAAATCAAATCACAAAACATCAGAAAAAAGGATTTTGGGAATCACTTTCTGATGAAGACAAAAAGGGTTGGTCTACATTTCTTGTAAACCGATTCTTATCAATGAGATCAGATTTCCTACCCATAGTGAATGAGGTTCAGAAGTATAGCTTGAAACCAGAATTGATTTACAAGACATACATGGATATTATTCCAAAAGGAAATTATTACTTGAGATATATCAAGGGAAAGAAGAAGAAGAATATGGATTACCCAAATTGGATGATTAACGTGGTCAGTAATGACTTACAAGTCAGTAAAAGAGAAGCAATTGATGCTATCGAAATGTATATGTTAACTGAAGCAGGACAACAAGAACTGTCAGAACTAATACAGAAATTCGGTGTTGATAAAAAACAGCTTAAATCAGTTGGATTGTATTTTGAATCAAGTGGAACAGACATAAGAACAATTGGCTGATTTCAAGGATTACATCGTTGAGTTAGTTCCCCGAATGGCTATACAGGAGTTTATAGAACACTACCATTATAGTCATAGTTGTAATGGTATACAAGGTTTAGAATGTTTTGCACTATTTGCACCAGGTAATTTTGGTATACCCAGAATGGTAGGTGCTATGATGTATGCTATACCATCTATGCCAAATACTGCTAAAGCATATAATCCAATACATCCTAAAAAATGTATTGAGTTAAGAAGATTAGTCTGTTTAGATGAAGCACCTAAGAATAGTGAAAGTTTCTTTATAGCTCAAACTATAAAATGGTTAAGACAGAATACAGATTATGAAGTCATTATTTCATTTGCAGATAAACAACATGGACACACAGGAGTTATTTACAGAGCTAGTAACTTTGAGTTTATTGGTGAAACTGGTGCAGGTAGAGTTCTGATGGTTGATGGTAAAGAGTATCATAGTAGGTCTCTAAGTCAACCAATCAAACCATACAGTAGAAGAATACGTGCAAGATGGGAAGCAAAGGATCCTGATGTATTCTTTAAGAAGAGAAAGAGTAAAAACAGATATGTTTATTACTTGAATAAAGGTATTAAAAAGAAAATAAAGAAGTTTAATCGTGAAAAGAATTAGTTACAGTCAATATAGTCAATGGGCTGTATGTCCTCATAAATGGAAACTAAATTATATAGATGAGTTAAGAACATTTAAGGGTAACATACATACCTTATTTGGTTCTGCTATGCATGATGTATTACAGACATATCTAACTGTAATGTATAATGACAGTATTAAAAAAGCTGATGCTTTACCATTAGCAAATATGTTGTTACATAGGATGAAAACCTATTATAAAGATATAGTAGAAGATTTACATGGTGAAGAGATATCAAGTCAAGAAGAAATGCAAGAGTTCTATGAGCATGGATTAGCTATAATAGAGTGGTTCGTAAAGAAAAGGTCTATGTATTTCAGTAAGAAGGGTTATGAATTAGTTGGAGTTGAAGTTCCAATTGATTATGATTTACCAAACAAGATTAAGTTTGTTGGTTATATTGATGTTTTAATCTACGATACTGTAAGAGAAAAGTATAAAATCATAGATATCAAGACTTCTACTATGGGTTGGAACAAGTGGGCTAAAGCAGATAAAACAAAGACAGATCAATTATTATTATACAAACAGTTCTATGGTGCTCAACATGATATACCCTTAGATAAGATAGATGTAGAATATTTTATAGTTAAAAGAAAACTTTATGAGAAATTAGATTGGCCACAAAGAAGAGTTCAAACATTTGTACCAGCAAATGGAACACCAAGTATCAATAAAGTTACTAATAACATAAAAGCTTTTATAGATGAATGTTTTATTGATGGAGAATATAACCAACCACATATTTATAGGAAAGAAGCATCAAAGAAGAACTGTCGGTTCTGTGAGTTTAATCAAACTGAATATTGTGATGCTGGAGTCAAATAAAATATGTATGATAAATTTAACATAAGTCTAAGATTACCAATACATCAATTTCTTAATCAGAAATCTGAAGAAATGGTTGTTGATAAAATAAAAGAGTGTTACTCTAAGATTAACACATCTTGGACATTAAAGGTTTGGATGGATTCTGATATTGTTGATGCTCAAGATGTTGTAGAATTTGCAGAAAAATATGAAGATATTTTTAAACATAGAACATCATTTACATCAAAAGATAAAGTGTATGCAAATGATTATGTTTTGTTTGAAATAGTAGATCCTAACAATAGATTACCAAATCAAGAAAAATTTAACAGAAGTAGATATATTTACAAAACTCAAGTTGGAGAATTGATACCAAAAGGATTAGATGAATACATAAAAATATCTAATTTTATTTTAAGTGTTAACCAACGAAAGGCATACGAAACATCGAGACCATCAAGATAGCAATAATAGGTTCAAGAACCTATACTAACAAACTAAAAGTAAAAGATTTTATATTTAAACTCAAAGAAGAACATGGAGAGTTTATAGAAATTGTTAGTGGTGGGGCTAAATTTGGTGCAGATAAATATGCAAAAGAATATGCATTTGAATTTGGTGTAAAGTATACTGAATTTCCACCATATCATGAACCACACAATTCTTATTGTATAGAGAGTCAATTTAAATACGGCAAAGAATATAACGTTAAACATTTTTTTATCAGAAACGAAGCAATAATAAAGTATTCAAATGGAGTTGTTGCTTTTATTACTAATGGGGAATTAACATCAGGGACTGCAAATGCAGTAAATCACGCAAAAAAACACAAGAAAAAAGTTGTGTTTATTTCTTAATATATTTATATTTATATATATGAATATACGAATGGAGTTTTAATTATGGAAAGCAAATTAACATCGGTAAAAGTTCTTATCGACTTATACAAGAAATTTAAAGGGCTAAGTATTGAAGAGGAATTTACTCTTCAAAAATTAGTTAATCGTTCAATGGATTTATATTGTTCGGATGTAAAATTTCAAGAACAAATCATGACCTATACTAACTTAATTCAAAGTGGTAGTAGGTACTAAAATATGGCTAAAAAGAAAATAATGTTATTATCCGACGACTTGAGAATGTCAAGTGGTGTTGGAACAATGTCAAGAGAATTCGTTATAGGAACAATAAAAGATTTCGACTGGGTTCAAATTGGTGGTGCAATAAAACATCCCGAAGAAGGTAGAGTGGTAGATATATCGGATTCTATCAATAAAGATTATAATTTAAAAGATGCATATCTAAAAATATATCCTATTAGTGGTTATGGAAATCCCGAAATTTTAAGAAGTATTATGTCTGTAGAAAAGCCTGACGCAATTCTACACTATACCGACCCAAGATTTTGGAATTGGTTATATCAAATGGAACATGAACTTAGACAAAGTATTCCTATCTTTTATTATAATATATGGGATGATTTACCTTATCCTCATTGGAATGAACCTTTTTATGAGAGCTGTGATTTGATGATGAATATTTCACGACAAACAGTTAATATTGTAGATAAGGTATGTGTAAATAAACCAAGAACAGATTGGGATAACACATATGTTCCTCATGGAATAAATCATAAAGTATTTTATCCAATAGATGCATTACATAAAGAGTATGATAAAGTTAAACAATTTAAAAATCACATAACAGGTGGTCAAGATTTCGAATATATTGTATTTTGGAATAACAGAAATATTCGTAGAAAATTACCTGGTGATGTTATAATGGCATTTAAACAATTTTGTGAGTTAATTGGTGAAGAAAAAGCTAAAAAGTGTGCTTTGATAATGCACACACAGCCAGTAGATGATAATGGAACTGATTTACCTAAAGTAGTTGAGAAACTATTACCAAAACATATGAAAGTTATATTCTCAAATGAGAAATTAGATAACCAACAAATGAATTACATATACAATACAGTAGATGTTACAATTAATATTGCATCAAATGAAGGATTTGGATTGGGAACTTGTGAATCGTTAATGTGCGGGACACCTATCGTTGTTAATGTTACAGGTGGATTACAAGATCAATGTGGTTTTAAGAAAGAAGATGGTTCATATTTAACGGTAGACGATTACAATGATGATTTCCAATCCAATCATAGAGGGAAATATAAGGAGCATGGTGAATGGGTGTTCCCAGTATTTCCCTCTAATATTTCATTACAAGGTTCACCACCCACACCATATATCTATGATGATAGATGTAATTCGGAAGATGCAGCAGAAGGATTAAAATACTTCTATGATATGGGTGAAGAAGAGAGAAAAGAATGTGGTGAGAAGGGATTAGAATTTGTTAAGACAGAAGAGATAGGTATGACAGCAGAGAATATGAGCAACCGATTCATCAAAGATATGAATACTGCATTCGAAAAGTGGACACCACGTAAACGATACACTTTATATAAGGCATAGGAGTTATAATGACAAAACCATTTATTTTATTTCAAGGGCCTGTTGCAACACGAAGTGGATATGGAGCACACGCAAGAGATCTTGTTTTAGAATTATTAAAAACTGATAAGTATGATATTAAAATAGCGTCTCTCCGTTGGGGAAATACGCCAATGAATGCATTGAATGATCAGAATCCTGATCATAAACTTATATTAGATAATATGATATATGAAGGTAAGTTAGACAAACAACCAGATTTGCACATACAAGTTACAGTCCCTAATGAATTTCAGCAGGTTGGTAAAAAGAATTTGGGTATTACTGCAGGTCTCGAAGCAACTGCTATTCCTAAACAATGGGTTGATGGAATGAATAGGGTGGACTTAAATATAGTTCCAGCTGAGTTTGTTAAAGAAATGATTGAACATACCCAATATGAAGAAAAGAAAGGTAAAGAAGTAGTTGGTGTTCATAAAGTTAATAAACCTATAGAAGTTTTATTTGAGGGTTACGATGAAAAAATTTATGGTAAGACAAAAGAATTTAATCAAGAATTACTTGATGAGTTTGATAAAATCAGAGAACCATTTTGTTTTTTATTTACAGGTCATTGGTTAAGTGGTAATATGACTGAAGATAGAAAAGATGTTGGTATGTTAATTAAAACATTTATCGAAACCTTTAAGAATAAAGGTAAAAAGAAAAGAGCAGCATTGATTCTAAAAACAAGTAGCGCTACATTTTCAGTAATAGATAGAGAAGATATTTTGCAAAAGATTAGAACTATCAAAAATAGTGTAGAAGCTAAGATATTTCCAAGTATTTATTTACTACATGGTGATTTGGAAGATGAAGAGATGAATCAGTTATATAATCATCCTAAAGTAAAGGCTCACGTTTCATTTACACATGGTGAAGGATTTGGCAGACCATTACTTGAAGCATCATTAACAGGCAAACCAATTATATATTCTGCTTGGAGTGGACATTTAGATTTTCTACCACCAAGTATGAGCACTGCACTTGAGGGAACTTTAGTTAAAACACCATCTGGTGCATTTCCAAAAGATATGTTTGTTGATGGTATGGCTTGGTTTGGTGTAAACTATAGTAAAGCTTCAGCAAAGATGAAAGATGTATTCTTAAACTATAAGAAATATACACCTATATTTAATCAGTTAGCAAAAACAAATAAAGTTAAATTCACAAGGTCTAAGATGGGTGAAAAGTTTGTTGAGATAGTTGATAGAATGGTTGGTGAAGTTCCACAAGCAGTAAGTCTTAAATTACCAAAATTAAAGAAAATATCAGGTGGTCAAACAGGTGCAATCAAACCACCACAAGAAAAACCAAAAGTTAAAGATGTTATAAAACTACCTAAACTGAGGAAAATGTAATGGAAAGAGTAATAGTTTGTCCAGTATGTCATGACACAGATTCTTGTTTTGAAGAGGTGCAGGATAACTTTAGTAGTTATATGTGTTTTAATTGTGGTTTTATGAGTGATACAAGATATAGGGTTGGTAGTGTAGAGTTGGTTGATAATATGAATCAAAGCCCACAGTTGGTACAAGATTTACAATATCATGATGAGAAGAAAGGTATTGTTTGGTTTCCCTGTGTTATTAATATGGGTGAGTTAGGTATAATTTATCCTGATGAAGATACAAGTGTTGTTGAGGCTTCATATACACATGGCAATAAGAAAAAATATGTTTGGAAATATGCTAAAGTAGCAGAAATACCAGAAAAAGAACGTGCTAAGTATGATAATTATGATAAGAGACTTGATGTAGAAAATGCACAAGTATATAGTAAACATGAATTTTTTAAAGCATGTCAAGATATGGGAATAATTAAAGACTTGAAAGTAAAAGATGGCATTTCTCCCGAAACACAGAAGTAGAATATTAAATAAAGTACCTGTCGCTAAGAGTGGAATACAGAACGGAACTATAATAGAATTTCGTTACAAAAAAAAAGATGGTAGCGGTGGTTTGTATATGGCTATTGTGTTGAGTGTCTGGCCACCAGCTGGTGGTATATCAGAAAAAAAGATACATTCATTATCTATGGATTATATTTCTGATAATCATTTAAGAAGATTTGTTAAACGAATTGGACAACCATCGGTAGATGAAGACGTTAGAACACAAACTGGAAAAGAAATAAGTAAATTCATGTTACCAGAGGGTCGTCAAGCACCAAAAAGATTTTACAAAATAAAATTAGATAAGATACCAGGAATTGTAGAAGAAGCATATAGGACATTTAATTTAAAGAATATGAGTCAGATAAAACAATTAGATTATGATTTTAAAAATCTAATACCATCAAGGTTTTTAGGAGAGGCTCCTGAGTGAAGATCAGTTACGGCATAACCGTTTGTAACGAAGAAACTGAGATACAAAGATTAGTTACATTTTTATTAAAACACAAAGAGTTACAAGATGAAATAGTAATCACCTATGATTCTAAGAATGGTTCTAAAGGTGTAGAAGAATACTTGAGAACACATTCAGTAAATGGTGAGTTTAATTGGCATGGTTTTGATTTCAAAGGAAACTTTTCAGATTTGAAAAATCATACAATATCTATGTGTAGTGGTGATTATATATTTCATTTAGATGCAGATGAAATCCCACATGAAATATTGATGGAACAATTACATACAATTTTAGAAATGAATGATGTAGATTTGGTTTGGATACCAAGAGTAAATACAGTTGAAGGCCTCACCGATGAGTGGACACGAAAATGGGGTTGGAGAGTATCAGAAAAAAATTGGGTAAATTATCCAGATTACCAAGCAAGAGTATTTAGAAACAGAGAAGATATTAGGTGGACTCGTAAGGTTCATGAGTATATTGACGGTTGTAAAACATATGCACATATACCACCACACGAAGAATTAAGTTTATATCATCCTAAAACATTAGAAAAACAGATAAAGCAGAATGAATTTTACCAAAGTATTTGAATTTGAATCTCTGATTGGAGATGTTTATGGTGTTTTCAAATATGAAGATTTCATAGAGGTTTCAGATTCTACATTTTCCCAAAAAATAAAAGAAAAAAATAGTCGTTATGGTGAAGAGAACCACACTCGTACCGTTTATAAAATTGATGATTTTTATATCAAGGTTTGGGATGTAGATTATATCAGAGCAAATACAATATCAGCTGCATTCGCAAGTGGTTTCTATGATAGCACAATCATTCCTAACTTCGTTGGTTTACTATATGATGAAAACAATAACTGTAGAGGTTACATAGCTAAAGAATCTACACCATCAGAAGAACATTTTGAAGAACTTTTCAAAAGAATAAAATTAAAAACTATAAATACTAATTACTTTGCTTACGATTTTTGTAAAAACCACACATATGAATTTGAAGGAAAGCCAACTCTAATAGATTTAGAGGGAATATATCGTATAGATGAGTATGATAATCTTTCTAAACACCACTATGAAACTTACCTTTCAGCTGGAAATTTTATAGAGGATAATACTTATAAAACATTTATTGAAAATTATACATCATTAATACCAATTAACTTAGAAACTTTTTTTGATATGAAATTACAACATGGTAGTGGTGGCAAAGAAATAATTCATAATGATAAGAAAATCACAACTGTTGGTGAAGCTGTAAGATATTTTTCAGAAGAGGAGAATAGAAAAGAAGCAGAAAGTAAGTTAGATAGTAAAAATCATCAGTATTGGAATTGTATGTGGGCTGAGTTTAAAAGAGATGCTGGAGATCACCACGCATTGGGTTGGGAAAATATGACTAAAGAATATTATGATTCTTTAGAATCAATGCCAGATGATGAGATACAGTTAGCATTGATAGAAAATCCTGTAGAGTTTTATGGTGGTATTTTAAAACATGGATATCATAGAGGAGTTGCTATGATGGGTAGAATACTTAATGGTAAGGAGTATATTCCATTTTATATACCTAAACAAACCATATCCAATCCTATATCCAATGTTAATTTTATTGAAATGATGGATATAATGGGATTTTCGAAAGAAGAGTATGCAATATGTAATAGTGCTATCTTAGCAGTTATGGGAGTGGATGCAAGAAAGAATAAGAATGGTGATTTAGATTTAGTATTCAGTAGTAAGTTGAGGAAACAAATCGAAGATGAGAATATAGAGTTACCAAAAGAGATACATCCATTTGGTAAAGATAGTGGTAAATTTAGATTCTTTGGTTGTAAAGATGATGATGATTTAGTTTATAACTATTCTGTAAATATTAATGGTTATAACTTTGCAGAACCAAGATTTTATTTTAGTAGAATGCATATGGTAAAACCATCAGCACACAGAAGTTTAGAAGAAAATAGGAAGATAAAGGAAGAAGGTAAAGCTGGTGTAGATAAGTTTATAGAGAAGAAAAGTTATCAAGGATATCCATTTCATTTGATTACTCAAGAACAATGGGGATTCAACTTGATACAGGAAGTAGAATGAACGATATATTTTTAGCATTTGGTGATTCCTTTACTTGGGGCCATGGATTACAATACTATGATTGGATAAAAAATAGTAAAATGTCTAAGGAAGAAATAAAAGATTTTTTGTTAGAAGACCAACAATCTCAACATCATCAATGGGTAAATTTTGATTTTAAATGTTCTGCTGCAGATT
>Ga0315329_10000176_pt1 | contig 24779 bp, 21 predicted proteins | sample M150032315metaG_FD_203459 | JGI IMG/M metagenome (GOLD analysis project Ga0315329, IMG submission 203459) | Ammonia-oxidizing marine archaeal communities from Monterey Bay, California, United States - M1 500m 32315 | ecosystem: Environmental > Aquatic > Marine > Coastal | place: USA: California...
GAGGGTCGCTTGGAACGGGGCGGAGCGTACTGTCGGCCCCCATGCCGGATGGAAGCGGAGACCTGTCAATCGGCACCGATGGCCTGACCATCGGTGCCGACGGCAGAGCCCGCTGCCCGTGGCCCGGCGGCCACGACGACTATCGCGCCTACCACGACGACGAGTGGGGGCGTCCGACGGTCGACGACGTCCGCCTGTTCGAGAAGGCCTGCCTCGAGGGCTTCCAGGCCGGGCTCTCGTGGTTGCACATCCTCCGCAAGCGGGAGAACTTCCGGGCCGCCTTCGCCGGCTTCGACCCGACCGTCGTGGCCAGGTTCACCGACGTCGACGTGGCCCGGTGTCTGGCCGACGCGGACATCGTCCGCCACCGGGGAAAGATCGAATCGACCATCAACAACGCGGCCCGGACGCTGGAGGCCATCGAGGAGTTCGGATCCCTCGCCGCCTACCTGTGGTCGTTCGAGCCCGATGGCCCGACCCGCGTCGACCGTGCCACCGGACTGGCCGGCATCCCGGCCACCACCGCTGAGTCCACGGCACTCAGCCGCGACCTCAAGCGGAGGGGTTGGTCGTTCGTCGGACCGACCACCGTGTACGCCCTCATGCAGGCCATGGGGATGGTTAACGACCACCTCCCCGGCTGCGACCTGCACGCCGTGATCGCCGCCGAACGGGCGGCCCTCGTCCGACCCGTTCCCACCGCCGACCCGGCAGCCACGCCGTGATCCGCCTGTCGGTACTGGACCAGTCGCCGGTGCCCGAGGGCTCGACCGCCGGGGACGCCCTCCGTAACACCCTCGATCTGGCCCGCCGCACCGAGGACATGGGCTACCACCGGTACTGGGTGGCCGAGCACCACGGCATGACCGGGCTGGCCGGCTCCAGCCCCGAGGCCCTTATCGGCTCCATCGCCGGCGCGACAGATCGGATCCGGGTGGGCTCCGGCGGCGTGATGCTCACCCACTACGCACCCCTGAAGGTGGCCGAGGCGTTCTGCGTCCTGGCCTCGCTGCACCCGGGCCGCATTGACCTAGGCGTCGGCCGGGCACCCGGCTCGGACCACCTCACGGCCGCCGCCCTGGCCCGCGGCGGCGCACGCACGCCGCTGGAGAACTACCCCAATCAGGTGGAGGAGCTGGTCCACCTGGTCGACGACACGCTGCCCGCCCACAGTCCCATCCAGGGGGTGCGAGCCACGCCACGGCCCGACGAACCGCCGGAGATCTGGTTGCTGGCGTCCAGCGCTGACTCGGCGGCCTTCGCCGCCCACTTCGGACTCCCGCTGGGCTGGGCCGACTTCATCGCCCAGGTGGACGGTGCCCCGATCATCGATGCCTACCGCCGACAGTTCCGTCCGTCGGCCCGGTGCGCCGAACCCCGGGTGCTGCTGTGCGCCAGCGCGGTGTGTGCCGACACCGACGCCGAAGCCGAAGCCGTCGTAGCCGCCGTCCGGGCGTGGCGTGCGTCCGGCCTACGGGGACCCGTGCCCGCCGCCCGCGCCCCCTCCGCCTCTGGCCTCGATGGAGCGGCACCCCCCGTCGCACCGGCCCCGCTGTCCATCCAGCCGGGCCGCCGCTCGATCGCCACCGGCACCCCGGACCGGGTGGCGGACCGCCTCCGGGAGATGGCCGAGGCCAGCGGCTCCGAGGAGCTCATGGTGGTGACCATCTGCCACGACCATGAGGCCCGGGTCCGGTCCTACGAACTGCTGGCCCACCAGTTCGGCCTGGTCCCCCCGGCTACGCCCGGACAATGACCGACGACGCGGCCCGGACCGCCACGCTCGCCGACCGGATTCCGGCGGGCACCGACCCCGACCTGCTCCTCGACCTGTTCGTGGACTGGGCCGCCGAACGCAACCTGGACCTCTACGAGGCCCAGGAAGAGGCCATCCTCGAGTTACTGTCGGGCACCCACGTGATCCTGGCCACCCCCACCGGATCGGGAAAATCGCTGGTGGCCACCGCGGCCCACGCCGCGGCGATGGCCCGGGGCGAACGCAGCATCTACACCGCCCCCATCAAGGCCCTCGTCTCGGAGAAGTTCTTCGCCCTGGCCCGCGACTTCGGCCCCGAACACGTCGGCATGGTCACCGGCGACGCCTCGGTCAACCCGAACGCCCCGATCATCTGCGCCACGGCCGAGATCCTCGCCCACCAGGCCCTGCGCGAAGGCGCGGAGTGCCCGTTCGGCCTGGTGGTGGCCGACGAGTTCCACTTCTACGGCGACCCCCAGCGGGGCTGGGCGTGGCAGGTCCCCCTGCTGCAGCTGCCCGATGCCCAGTTCCTACTCATGTCGGCCACCCTCGGCCCGACAGCCCGCTTCACCGAGGACCTCACAGAACGCACCAGCCGCCCCGCGGTGACCGTCGCCGGCACAGCCCGACCGGTGCCGCTCACCTTCGAGTACCGGGAGACCCCACTCCACGAATCGATCACCGAACTGGTCGACACCGACCGGGCGCCCATCTACATCGTCCACTTCACCCAGAAGGCGGCCTCCGAGAAGGCCCAGGACCTGTGCAGCCTCGACGTCCTCAGCAAGGACGAGAAGGCCGCCGTGCGCGCCGAGGTGGGCGGCTTCCGGTTCGACACCCCGATCGGCAAGGACCTGAAGCGATTCATCGGCCACGGCATCGGCCTGCACCACGCCGGGATGCTGCCCCGCTACCGCCTACTGGTCGAGAAGCTGGCCCAGGCCGGACTACTGAAGCTCATCTGCGGCACCGACACCCTCGGGGTGGGCGTCAACGTGCCCATCCGCACCGTGCTTTTCACCCAGTTGTGCAAGTACGACGGCGTCTCAACCCGCCTGCTCGGCAATCGTGAGTTCGCCCAGATCAGCGGCCGGGCCGGACGCCGGGGCTTCGACGACGAGGGCCACGTCTGGGTCCAGGCGCCGGTCCACTGGATCGAGAACCGCCGGGCCGAGGCCAAGGTGGCGGCAGATCCGGGCAAGAAGAAGAAGTTGGTGAAGAAGAAGCCACCAGATCGCGGCTACGCCCACTGGAACGAGGAGTCGTTCCAGAAACTGGTCGACGGCACCCCCGAACTGCTGGTCTCAAGTTTCGACGTGACCCATCAGATGGTGCTCAACATGTTGTCGAGGCCCGGCGACGGACGACAGGACCTGAAGCACCTGCTGCTCGACAACCACGAACCCCGGGACCGCCAACGTCAGCACATCCGACGGGCCATCGGCATCTACCGGTCGCTCCGGGACGCCGGGGTGATCGTCGAGCTCGACGAGCCCGACGACGAGGGCCGCCACGTGTCGGTCGGGATGGACCTGCATGATCGCTTCGCCCTCCACCAGCCGCTCTCGCTGTTCGCTCTGGAGGTCATCCCCGAACTGGCCGACCGGCCCGAACCTGAACCGGAACCCGAGGAGGACGTCGACGGTGACGGCGACGCTGCCGGCAGGCCGGAGCGGGCCGCCCGACACGCCGATCCGGACGCCGCGGCCCGTGAGCACGCGCTCGACGTGCTCTCGGTCATCGAGTCGGTACTGGAGAACCCCGGCGTGATCATCGCCGCCCAGATCCACCGGCTGAAGGGCGAGCTGGTGGCCCGCCTCAAGATGGAGGGTGTCGAGTACGAGGAGCGCATGGAGCGCCTCGCCGAGGTCGAGGCACCCAAACCGCTCAAGGAGTTCCTGTACGGCACATTCGACGTCTTCCGCGGCCACCACCCATGGGTGGGTACCGAGAACGTGAAGCCCAAGGCCGTGGCCCGCGAGCTCTACGAGACGGGCTTCGACTTCCGCCAGTACATCGAGCACCACGGCCTGAAGCGGTCGGAGGGAACCGTCCTGCGATACCTCGGTGAGGCCTACAGGGCGCTAGCCCAGACGGTGCCCGAGGACAGTCGGACCGAGGCGTTACGCGACCTCGAGGCGTGGCTGGGCGAGACGGTCCGCCAGGTCGACTCCAGCCTCATCGACGAGTGGGAGAAGCTCCGTAACCCCGAGGAGCCACCCGACGTCGGCGTCCTCGATGGGGCCAACGACGCCGGCCCCGAACGACCCGACGTGACCCGCAACGCCCGGGCGTATCGGATCATGGTCCGCAACGAGGTGTTCCGCTGGGTGCAGTTGCTGTCACACCGCCGACTTGACGACCACGAGGCGCTGACCGAGGTGCCCACGGTCGACGACACCCGCCGGACCGTCGACGACGTGACCGCGGCCATCGCCCCGTACTGGGAGGAGCACTCCGTGCTCCCCACCGACAGCCACGCCCGGGGCGGCGGATTCTTCGTGCTGGACGACTCGGGCGGAGCACGGGCAGTCCGTTGGCCGGTGGTCCAGACCATCGCCGATCCGGAGGGGCACCACGAGTGGGTGCTCGAGGGTCAGGTCGACCTGGAGGCCAGCCGGGAGGAGGGACGGGCCGTTGTCCGCCTCGGAGCGATCCGCAGACTCTAAAAGTCGCGCTCGGCCACGAACCGGGCCAGACCCGTCAACTCGTCGACCGCTCCGGAATCCAGGTCCGCCCCGTCAATGGCCCCCAGCGCAGCGCCAAGGCGGCGTCGGGCCTCAGCCACCGTGCCGTCGCGCCCGCCGGCGGCCTCGATGACCACGGTGGCCCGGGCCACCTGGTCGTCGGTCAGGTCGCCGTCAACGGCGTAGATGGCCCGCAACTCCTCGGCCGCCGTACCCCCGCCGGACAGCACGAGGGCCACCGGCATCGACTTCTTGCGTTCCCGCAGGTCGTTGCCGGCCGCCTTGCCGGTCACCGCCGGGTCGCCCCAAATGCCCAGCACGTCGTCGACGGCCTGGAAGGCCAGACCCAGTTCCCGCCCGTAGGTCTCCAGGGCATCGACCTGGTCGGCCGGCGCCCCGGCCAGCACGGCACCCACCGACGCCGAGTAGCCGAGCAGGGCGCCGGTCTTGTCGGCCTCCATGGCCAGGCAGGCCGCCAGGTCCACCTCGGGCAGGTCGTTGAAGGCCATGTCGGCGGCCTGGCCGGCGATCATCGCCGTGGTGGCCACCACCAGCCGGGTGGTGGCCCGTACCTGTTCAACCGACGGCTCCTCCCCCGACTGGCCGCCCCAATGGCTGTCCGGCTGACCGAGCAGCACCTGGAAGGCCAGATTGTGCAGGGCGTCGCCGGAGATGACCGCGTCGTCCACCCCGAAGACCGCCCACACCGTCGGGCGATGCCGTCGCTCCACGTCGCCGTCGATGATGTCGTCGTGCACCAGGGAGAAGTTGTGCACCAGCTCCACGGCAGCCGCGCCGGGCACCGCCACGGCGGCGGCGGCGCCCACCGCCTCGGCCGACAGGACGGCCAACGCGGGCCTCAGGCCCTTCCCCGACCCGGCCGTCGACGGCGACCCGTCAGCCTCCACCCATCCGAAGTGGTACCGGGCGGGTAGGCGAAGCTCATCGCACAGGCGATCCACGGCAGCCACCAGCGCCGGTTCCACCAACTCTCGGGCCCGTACCAGGACCGCCGGAACCGCCGCCATCAGCCCCGCCGGTCGGGCAGGAAGCGGAAAGCGTCGCGTACCTCAGCCACCCGGGCCGGATCCACGTCAGCCATGACCACACCCTCGGTGTGGTCCACGCCCTCGGCCACCACCTCGCCGGACGGGTCCACGATCACCGTGTCGCCCGAGTAGGTCAGCCCGTTGGCCTCCCCCACCCGGTTGACGCCCACCACGTACGCCTGGTTCTCGATGGCCCGGGCCACCAGCAGGGCACTCCAGTGGTCGCGCCGGGACTCGGGCCAGTTGGCCACCACCAGGTAGGCGTCGGTGTCCAGCGCCCGATCCCAGAAGGCGTTGGCGAAACGCAGGTCATAGCAGACGAACAGGGTCAGCCGGAGGCCGTCGATGGTGACGGTGACCGGAGTGTCGCCGGCCCGGTAGGCCTCGTGCTCGTCGGCGAACGTGAACGGATGAAGCTTGTCGTAGTGGTGCCGGGTGCCGTCCGGGCCTACCAGCAGGAACCGGTTCACCGGCAGCGCACCGGCCTCGCCGTCCGGATCGTCACGCGTCGGGATCGATCCACCCACCCAGATGTCGTGGACCGCGGCCTGGCCGGCCATGAACTGCTCGGTCGGTCCGCCCGGCGGTTCGGCAATCCGGTCGGCGGCCAGCGAGAAGCCCGGTCCGAACATCTCGGTCAGCAGGACCATGTCGGCCCCGTCGGCGGCCGCCTCGGCGATCATCGGGGCCACCCGGGTACAGGTGGCTGCCGCGTCCTCCCAGACGATCTCGTGCTGCAGGGCGGCGATCTTCATGTGATCAGGCTGCCAGACGGGACAGGCGATCGATGGCTTCGTGGAGCACCTCGAACCGCTTGCAGTAGGCGAACCGGACGATCGACCGCCCAGCCGACTCATCGTCGTAGAAGACCCGGTTGGGGATGGCCACCACGCCACACCGCCCGGGTAGGTCACGACAGAAGTCCATGCCGTCGTCGTAGCCCAGCGGTGCCACGTCGGCCGTCACGTAGTAGGTCCCCTGTGCTGGCAGCACGTCGAGGCCCACCGAACGCAGCCCGTCGGCCACCAGGTCACGCTTGGCACACAGGTCGTCGGCCAGCCCGGTGAAGTAGCCGTCGCCCAGGGTCAGGGCGGTCACCATGGCCCGCTGGAACGGGGCCCCACTGGTGAACGACAGGTGTTGTTTGACGGTGTGCACCGCGTTGACCAGCTCCGTGGGGCCATGGGCCCACCCCACCTTCCAGCCCGTCAACCCGAACGACTTGCCCCCCGACGAGATGGTCACCGTTCGCTCGGCCATGCCGGGCAGGGTGGCTAACGGGATGTGGCGGGTCCCGTCGTAGGTCATGTGCTCGTAGACCTCGTCGGTCACCACCAATAGGTCATGGGTGATGGCCAGGCGGGCGATCTCGGCTAGTTCGGCTTCGGAGAACACCTTGCCCGTCGGGTTGTGTGGCGTGTTGACCAGGATCAGCCGCGTGGACGAGTTGATGACCGCCTCGAGCTCGTCCGGGTCGAACGAGTAGTCGGGCGTCCGCAGGGTGACGGCTCGCCGGACGCCTCCGGCCAGCTCGATGACCGCCGCGTACAGGTCGAAGTAGGGCTCGAAGACCACCACCTCCTGACCCGGTTCGACAAGGGCCATGATCGCCGCCCCGATGGCCTCGGATGCGCCGGTGGAAACCATGACGTCGCCGGGATCGACCTGCTGGCCGTAGAAACGGGCCTGATGGTCGGCCACGGCCCGGCGCAACTCGGGGATGCCCCGGTCGGGCGGATACTGGTTGAAGCCGTCCCGGATGGCCTGGATGGCCGCCGCGGTGACCTCGGCCGGACCGTCGGTGTCGGGGAATCCCTGCCCGAGGTTGATGGCCCCCGTCTCGACGGCCAGCGTCGACATCTCGGCGAAGATCGACAACCGGTGTCCCTGCATCCGGGCCACCAGATGGGGGTTCGGGACGTCCATGGCCGCCGACGCTACCGGTGCCCCATCCGGCGACAGCACCTAGCCCAGGCCGGGCGCACCCGCGTAGGCGGGCAACGCCGTCTGTCCACCCAGATGGGCGTACAGGACCCTTGACCCCGGCGGGATGGCGCCGGTACGAATCAAGTCGATCAGGCCGGCCATCGACTTTCCCTCGTAGACCGGGTCGGTGATCATGGCGTCGGTCCGAGCCGCGAGGTGGATGGCCTCGATGGTCTGCTCGTCGGGAACGCCGTAGGCGGGACCCTCGTAGCCCGACAGCACGGTTATCTCGTCGTCGCGTAGGTCGCGTCCGACGCCGATCCGATCGGCGGTGTTCCGGGCGATCCTCGTGACCTGATCGATGGTCTGGTCCAACGTGCCCGAGGCGTCGATGCCCAGGACACGTCGATCCGGGCGATCCTCGAGGGCGAATCCGGCGATCATCCCGGCGTGCGTCGACCCGGTCACCGTGCACACGATGACATGATCGAAGAACACATCGTGCTCGACCTCCTGAACCGCCACCTCTCTGGCCCAGTTCGCAAATCCCATGCCGCCGAGCGGATGGTCCGACGCTCCGGCCGGGATGGCGTACGGCTTTCCACCGGCCGCCTCCACCGACTCGAGCGCCCGCCGCCAACTCTGCCGGAGCCCGATGTCGAATCCCGCCGGGTCCATACGGATGTCCCCACCCATGATCCGCGTCAACTGGATGTTCCCGACCTTGTCGTAGGCCAGCTCGGGCCAGTCGACCCAGCCCTCCTGCACGGTGACCGCGTCCAGTCCCAGGAACCGGGCCACCCCGGTGACCTGACGGGTGTGGTTGGACTGGACGCCGCCGATCGAGACGAGGGTGTCGCATCCCTGTTCGAGCGCGTCGGCGGCCAGGTACTCGAGCTTTCGGACCTTGTTTCCGCCGAAGGCGATCCCCGAGTTGCAGTCCTCCCGCTTGGCCCAGATCTCGACCTCGCCTCCCAGCGCCTCGCTGAGTCGCCACAGGGGATGGATGGGCGACGGGCCGAAGAGCAGCTGCACCCTGGCGAGATCGTCCAGGCTCATGACCCCTCCTTCATCAACACCTCGGGTGCCGGATAGCGCGTCCTCCGTCGATTCATTCGACGGGGTAGCGCTCGAGCAGCTTGCGGGCGATGACCATCTTCTGGATCTCGCTCGTGCCCTCCCCGATGATCATCAACGGGGTATCTCGGAAGTAGCGCTCCACGGGGAACTCGGCGGTGTAGCCGTTGCCGCCGTGGATCCGCAGGGCGTCGGTGGCGATCTCGAAGGCCGCCTCGGACGCGAACAGCTTGGCCATGCCGGCCTCCATGTCGACCCGCTGACCGGCGTCGGCCCGGCGGGCCGCGTCGTACGTCATGAGCCGGGCCGCCTGGAGCTTGGTGGCCATCTCGGCCAGCTTGAACTGGATGGCCTGGTGCTCGAAAATGGGCCGGCCGAACGTCTCACGCTGCTGGGCGTACCGCATGGCCGCCTCGAACGCCGCCTGGGCCACACCCACGGCCCGCGACGCGATGTTGATTCGCCCCAACTCGAGCGCGGAGAGGGCGTACTGGCGGCCGTGGCCGATCCCCTCATCGCCACCCAGCACGTTGGCGTGCGGCACCTTGTGGTTGACGTAGGACATCTCGACCGTCTCGAGGCCCTTGTAGCCCAGCTTCTCGATCTTCTTGGACACCGAGATGCCCTCGAAGGCCTCGCCGGGGTCCTTCTCGACCAGCAGGCAGGTGATCCGGTCATCGGGGGTGCGGACCATAAGCATGACCAGCGAGGAGCGGACGCCGTTGGTGACCCACATCTTCGTTCCGTTCACCACCCACTCGTCGCCGTCCCGCTCGGCCCGGCAGCGCAATGCCCCGGTGTCGCTCCCCGCGTCGGACTCCGACAGCGAGAAGGCGGCCCGGAACGAGCCGTCGCACATGCGGGGCAGGAACCGCTGTTTCTGCTCCTCGGTCCCGAACCGGCCGATCATCGTGGCGCCGATCTTGTGGGTGTTGAGGATGCCGGCCAGCGACATGAAGCCCCGGGAGAGTTCCTCGATGATGCGGGCATAGGTGGTGATGTCCAGGCCGAGGCCGCCGTATTCCTCGGGGATGGTCGAGCCGAACAGGCCGAACTCGCACATCTGGTCGAACATGGCCTGCGGGAACTCGTCGGCACGCTCGAACTCGGCCACGTTCGGGATGACGTCGCGGTCCACCCACGTTCGGATGGTGCCGACGATCTCGTCGGCCAGCGCCTGGTCGGTCGCCATCGGAATGCTCGTTTCTCTCTGGAGGGCTTCTGCTCGGATGGGCTCCCGGCAGGGAGCATGCAAGGGTTATCCTCCCAGCCCGGTGACCGTCGGGGCCACCCATGGGACGAGACTGCCGCGATGCGTCACCTCTCTACCCCTCTGATCCTCGTCGCGATCGCCGTGGGCTGTTCGTCATCCCCGGCCGAGTCCGCCGACCCCTCGTCGCCGACCGCTTCGCTGACGTCGGCCACGGAGGCGCCGTCGACCTCGGCCTCGGGCAGCGGTTCCACGACCACCACGGTGGCGCCGGCGACCACCGTCGCTCCGGTGGCCACGTCGACGACTGTTGCGCCTACTACGACTGGTGTGCCGACGACGACGGAGGTTGTGCTGGACCTTCGGGTCTCGTTGGTGCGGGGTCGGGCCGACATGGTGACCGGTGGGGACGTGGTGGTGGCCGTTTCGGGCGCGGACGTCGGCGAGGCGGACTGGTCGCTGGCCGTCGACGGGGCACCGGCCGAGGCAACCGCACATACCGACGGGCTGCTGCTGACCGGGCTGGCCGAAGGAGCCTCCACGCTCGAGGTGGTGGTAGATGGCGACGTGGCCGCAACTCTCGCGCTGGTGAACCATCCGATCACCGGACCGGTGTTCTCCGGGCCCCACGTCACGCCCTTCTTCTGCACGCTGGACGACTTCGGACTGGACCCGGCGCCAAACCTGTCATCAGATGGAAACTGTTCAGCGGTCACCGAGGTCACGTGGTGGGCCCACCACTGGGACGGGTCCTGGTCCGAGTTGGTCGACCCGACCGACCGGACCACCTGGCCCGAGGACCTCAAGGTCACCGATAGCCACGGAGGCTCGACGCCGTTCGTGGTGCGCAGGGAAAGGGGCACCATCAACCGGGCCGTCTACGACATCGCGGTGGTCGACGATCCCGCCGCCGAGGTACGCGCCGCCGACTGGAACGGAGTGCTCCACTACCGGTTCGGCGGTGGCTGCGGCAGCGGACGGACCCAGGGCTCGATGTTGAGCACCGACGTGTTGCATCCCGACTCGCTGGCCGACGGCAACATGGTCGCCACGTCGACGTTCAACACCTTCAACACGGCGTGCGACGACGTGCTGTCGGCCGAGACGCTCATGATGGTCACGGAGCACATCGTCGAGACGGTACGCGACCCCCGGTACGTGGTCGGCCAAGGTGGCTCCGGTGGCGCCATCCAGCAGTACCTGATCAACCAGAACTACCCGGGCCTGCTCGACGCCTCGAACACGCTGGTCTCCTACCCCGATGCGTTCTCCATCAGCCCCGGGGTGACCGACTGCGGCCTGCTCAACCGCTACTACGGCACCCCGGTCGGCTCGGCGTTGACCACCGAACAGCGCACGGCGATCAACGGACACGGCACCCCGCTGTTCTGTGCCGCCTGGGCGGCCACCTTCCTGCCGCTGGCCTCGCCATCGGTTGGATGCCACGGATCAATCCCCGCCGAGGCCATCTACGACCCGGACACCAATCCCACCGGTGTGCGCTGCACCCAGCAGGACTCGCTGCCCAACCTCCTGCCCCGCCACCCCGACACCGGCCATGTCGACACCCACGTCGACAACGTGGGCATCGAGTACGGCCGCCAGGCCCTGGTGGCCGGCAAGATCACCGTCGACCAGTTCCTGGACCTCAACGAACACATCGGTGGCTACTGGCTGGATGGCGAGATCACCGACGACCGGCGGGCCGCCGATCCGGCGTTCGTCGAGCACGTGTACGCCACCGGACGGGTCAACCAGGGCGGCGGATCCAACCGCACCGTGCCCACTGTCGACGTCGATCTGTACACCGATCTGGGCTTCGACATCCACGACCGGTTCCGCCTCTTCTCGATCCGCGAACGGCATCGTCTGGACGACGGCTCCACGGCCGGCAACCGGGTCATCTGGACCCAACCGGGGGGCAACCTCATGACGTCGCTCGGGGGTGCAGGCGGCGACCTGGATCCCGTCGCCGTGGTGGCCACCCTCGTCCGATGGCTGGAGGCACTCGACGAGGCCGGCGTCGGACCAGGAACCCGAGCCGAGGGCATCGCTCCGACCCGCGACGACCTGCTGGCCGCCCGCCCCGACGGCCTGGCCGACGACTGCTTCGTGGACGGCGTGCACCTGGTGGGCGACGACGTCTACGACGGCATCTCCCCTGATAGCACGACCTGCACCGCCGCCTACCCGATACACGGCGACCCCCGGACGGCCGCCGGAGCCCCGCTGACCAACGACATCGTGAAGTGCACCCTGACGCCAGTCGATCCCGGCGCCTACGGAGTGCCGTTCAGTGACGCCCAGGCCGACCGACTGGTCGCCGTGTTCACCGGCGGGGTGTGCGACTGGTCGGTGCCGGGCGTCGGGCAGGTTCCGCTACGGGGCACCTGGCTGCGTTACTGACCCGACCCGACCTCGGCCCCGCTCCGGTTCGGCCGGAGGATCGGGCCGGTCAGGGCGAGTGCGACGGCCGCTGTCAGGGCGCAGAACAGGAACCCCCCGGGCCGGTCGGTGAGGGCCACCACCGCCCCCACGAGAAAGCCTCCGATGGCCATGGCCAGGTCGAAGGCCACGCTGAACGACCCGATGGCATGGCTGCGCTCCGCGTCGGGGGCCCGTTCCACCACCATGGTGAACAGCGCCGGGAACAGGAAGCACTGGCCGACGGCGATCACCACCACACCGACGACCACGCCCGTCTGATTCGTCCACAGGCCGACGATGAGCATCCCGCCTGACGTGAACCCCATGGACAGCCGGGTGGTGGTCAGTGCACCCAGCCGGTCGGGCAGCCGAGCTCCGACGAGCCGTATCGACACCACGATGGCCGCGAAGAGGGCGAACACCCGACCCGCCGAACCGATCCCCATGTCGGTGGCATGCAGGGCCATGAAGGCCAGGAATCCCGAGTAGGCCTGCAGTCCGACGAACAGCATCACACCGGGTCGGATGGCCGCCGGATGGAGCCGCCATCGGAGCAGGGGCACGTCGGGCGGGTCGACCGGTCGACCCGGAGCGGAACCGACCAGCAACACCGGCACCAGGCCCAGCATCGCGGCCACCAGGAAGGCCCGGTCCGCTCCGCCCGTGTCCATGAGCCACTCACCCAGGGCCGGTCCGACGGCCAGGCCCAGGTAGAGGGTGACGGTGAAGTAGCTGGTGGCCTCACCCCGACGGTCGGGCGGCGACAGATCCTGGATGGCCGACGAGATGCCGATGAAGAAGGCTGCCTCGCCCATGCCCAGCACGAGGCGGGCCACGACCACCATGGCCACCGAGTCGGCCGGTATCAGCAGCAGCAATGACGTCGAGACGCCGACCGAACCCAGCAGCAGCAGGAAGCGTCGGCCCCGACGGTCACCCAGCGGACCGATCAGCGGCCGCAACAGCGCCGCGGAGAAACCGAACGCCCCCACCGAGAGGCCGACGGCTACGCCCCCGCCGCCCAGCTCGTGTTCCACGAACGCCGGGACGACCGGCCACGTGCTGCCCAGTGCCGTGAAGTAGCCGAGCGACGCCACGCACAGCACCAGGAACCGCGGGGTCAACAGCCGATCACCCACCTCTGGTCCGGCCGGCAATGGTCGCGTCATCGGGGCACAGTACGGTCCAACCGGTGCACGACCACGATCCGGACCAGCTCCAGAGCAGGCTTCAGGACCCGTACCCGTCCGACGGGGCGATCGGTGCCGCCCCCCGTCCGAAGAAGCCGTACACGACGTTCGTCGTCGAGCGCGAGATCGCCGCTCCCCGAGCGGTGGCCTTCGACACCGTCTGCAACCTCATCGACGAGGCCACCGGTGGGCCGGTGACCCCGGGGCAGATCGATCCACGAGGCCTCGGGGCACGCTTCGAGTTCACCCTCGGCGAGCTGGACCTCTCTGAGGAGGTCATCTCCTTCGAGCCGCCGTGGCGCCGGGTCTACGAACTGTCCGGCGCCCCGGTGGCCCTCTACCAGGGCACCACGGCCTTCACCGATCAGGGCGAGCGGTGCGTCATGGCGTGGTCGATCGTCATCGATCCACTACCCGACGGCGCCTCGGACACCTTCCTGACCGAGGTGGAGCCGTTCCTGACCCGCTTCGCCGATGGGGTGAAGGTCCGCGCCGAAGCCGCCTGACCCGCCCCCTCCACGCCCTGACTGATCACTCCACTAACCACCCGACAGGGACAAGAACCTCCAACATGCGCATCGCCATCAACGCCTCGGCCGAACTACTCCACGTCGACCTCGGTCGTCTCCGCGAGCACGCGGAAAAGGCCGCCGAGGACGGATTCTCCGGTTGGTGGTTGGCCCAGACCGGGCTGATCGACGCGCTGACTGCGTTCACCGCCCTGGCCGACGTAGCTCCCGGGGTGGAGTTCGGCACCGCCGTCATCCCGACCTTTCCCCGGCACCCCACCGCGCTTGCCGGCCAGGCCCTGACCACCGCGGCGGCCCTCGGCGACCGACCGCTGGTGCTGGGCATCGGCCTGTCGCACCGCCCGGTGGTCGAGGACATGCTCGGCCTCTCGTTCGCCAAGCCGATCCGCCACCTCATCGACTACCTGGAGGTCCTCCAGCCACTACTGGAGACCGGCTCCGTGGACTACAACGGCGAGGCGTTCACCGCCCACATCTCGACCGGTCGTCCCGTCGATCGGCCACCATCGGTGATGGTGGCCGCCCTGGGCGAGCAGGCCCTCCAGGTCACCGGCCGGCGGGCCGACGGTTCGATCCTCTGGATGGTCGGTGAGCAGACGGTGGCCGACCACATCGCCCCCCGCCTGAGCGAAGCCGCCGATGCCGCCGGGCGACCGGCGCCACGCATCGTGTGCAGCCTGCCGACCTGCGTGACCTCCGACGTCGACGCCGCTCGGGCCGCCGCCAACGCGGTGTTCGAGATCTACGGGCAGCTGCCGTCGTACCGGGCCATGCTCGACCGTGAGGGCGCTGCCGGCCCGGGCGACGTGGCGGTCATCGGCACTGAGGAGCAGGTGGCGGCCCGCCTGACGGCGTTGGCCGATGCCGGGGTGACCGACTTCTCGGCCCTCGAGTTCGGCACCAACCCCGACGAGTCGGCCCGCACCAGGGCACTGCTGGTCGACCTCGCCGGACGCTGAGAGCCGGATGCTGAGGCCAGCCGGCCGGCGATCAGGCGTCGCGGCGGTCGGCGTCCTCGATTTCCTCGCGTGACAGGCCGATCAGGAACAGCACGGCGTCCAGGTAGGGCACGCTGAGAGTGGCATCGGCGGCCGCCCGGACCGTCGGCTTGGCGTTGAAGGCGATGCCCAGGCCGGCCACAGCCAGCATGTCGAGGTCGTTGGCGCCGTCGCCCACGGCCACCACCTGTTCCAGCGGCACACACTCGGCCGCCGCGATCTCCTCCAGCAGTCGGGCCTTGCCCGCCCGGTCGACCACCGGACCGACCAGTTCGCCGGTGAGCCGTCCGTCGACGACCTCCAGACGGTTGGCGTGTGCGTGGTCGATGCCCAGCCGTTCGGCCAGCACCCCCACCACCTCGATGAAGCCGCCGCTGACCACGGCGATGGTGTAGCCGAGGCGCTGGAGCGTCCGACAGAAGGTGCGGACCCCCGGGGTGAGACGGACCCGATCGGCCACCGTGGCCAGCACCGACGCGTCGGTCCCGGCCAGCAGGGCGACGCGTCGACGCAGGGAGTCCTCGTAGTCGAGTTCGCCCCGCATGGCCTGCTCGGTCAGGTCGGCCACCTCGCCACCCACCCCCGCCTCCTCGGCCACCAGATCGACCACCTCGTCCTGGATGAGCGTGGAGTCGACGTCGAGCACCACGAGTCGTTGGGCCCGGCGGGCCAGGCCCTCACGGGCCACCGCCACATCGAAGGTCGGGTGCCGGGTACACGCCGACAACAGCGCCTCGCGCAGGCGGTCCCCCTCGGCACACCGGACCAGGAACTCGTAACTCCACACCGGATACCGGCTGAGCCGCACGATGCGTTCGATGTTGCCGTCGGCCCCGGCGATGGCCTCGGTGACCACCCGGAGGTCCTCGGGGCCGAGGCGCTCCCCCAGGACGGTGACCGCGTGGCCGCCGATCCGCGGGCCGTCGGGTGCGTCCTCCACCACCTCGAAGTCGACCTCGACGTCACGCTCCCACCCGAAGAGCAGCAGGTCGCGGAGCAGATCGCGGCCACCGGGCACCGACACCACGAGCCCGAGGCTGAGACGACCCCAGACCACCACCTGCTCAACGTCGAGCACCTCGGCGCCGGCGTCGTCGAGGATCCCCATGAGGCCAGCGGTGATTCCCGGCCCGTCGAGGCCCGACACCCGAACCAGGACGGTACGGGCCGCTCGGTTCGGCGTCTCGTCGTCCCGCCGGATGGCCACGACCCAACGGTAGGGCAGGGGCGACGCTAGGGTGACATCAGAATCTGATGGACCGTCAGAAACTTTCCAGGAGCCTTCATGACGACCATTCCCCGCATCATCTCGGTCGACGACCACGTGGTCGAACCCCCCGACCTCTGGACGTCGCGTCTGCCGGCGAAGTACCTCGACCGTGGCCCCCGGGTCGAACGCGACACCGCGGTGTTCAACTTCGAGGGTGGCGTCTTCTCCTACGAGAAGGGCGTCGAGGGCGGCCAGATGTGCGACTGGTGGCTCTACGACGACCTCGTCTACCCGTTCCCCAAGCTCTCGGCGGCCGCCGGCTTCGACGAACTCGACGTCGTCCCCGTCACCTTCGACGAGATCCACCCCGCCGGTTGGAAGCAGGCCGACCGCCTGATCGCCATGGACGAGAACCACGTCGACGTGTCGATCTGCTTCCCCAACGTGCTGCCCCGCTTCTGCGGCCAGGCCTTCCTGGAGCGCGACGACAAGGACCTCGCCCTCTTGTGCGTGCAGGCCTACAACGACTGGATGATCGACGAGTGGTGCGCCGGTGATGGCAGGGGCCGCCTCGTCCCGTTGACCCTCATCCCGCTGTGGGATCCGGTCGCCGCGGCCGCCGAGGTCCACCGCTGTGCCGACAAGGGCTCGTTCGCCGTGGCCTTCTCGGAGAACCCGTACCCGCTGGGCCTCCCATCGATCCACGACAAGGACCGATTCTGGGACCCGTTCCTCCGTGCATGCGAGGAGACCGACACCATTGTCAACATGCACATCGGGTCCAGCTCCAAGATGCCGTCGACGTCGCCGGACGCCCCGTTCGCCGTGTCGTCGACCCTCACCTTCTCCAACGCCATGGGCTCGATGTGTGACTACATCCTGTCGGGCACATTCGTGCGGTTTCCGAAGCTCAAGATCGCCTACGCCGAGGGCCAGGTCGGGTGGATGCCATACGTCATCGAACGCATGGACAAGATCTGGGCCGAGCGCGGCGACGCCAGCTTCGGCATCGACCTCCCGGAACGACCCAGTTCCTACATCCCCGGACACATCTGGGGCTGCATCTTCGATGACGAAATCGGTCTCAAGAACCGGGACGTCATCGGCATGGACCAGATCTGCTTCGAGGTGGACTTCCCCCACGCCGACACGACCTACCCCCACACCCTGGACGTGGCCACGAAGATCTGCACCGAGGCGGGCCTCGACGACGGCGAGATCTACAAGTTGATGCGAGGCAACGCCATCGAGGCGTTCGGCCTCCAGCGCTTCGGCATCACCGCCTGACCCACCTCCGGGTCAGGGGCGGGTGAAGGCGGGGCTGAAGGCGTCGCGGGGCACCTCGTCGAGCGCCATGGCCACCTCGTCGACCGACGGGCCGATGCGATCGGCCAGCGGCACCAAGGCTTCCATGTCGATCCGGTAGACCTTGGACGCGTTCTCGGCGAAGATCTTCCGCAGGTCGGCCTCGTCCCAACCGCTGAACGACCGACGGAGGTGCAGACGGTTGTAGGGGAAGGTGCTCTCGTTGTGCGGGTAGTCACTTCCCCACATGATGCGGTCGATCCCGACCTTCCGCATCGCCTCTGCCTCCGACGGGCTGGGGAAGCTGGCCCCGATCCAGACGTTGCGGGCGAAGTAGTCACTCGGTTTCTCGGGCAACACCAGCTCGGCCGGGAAGCCCAGCTCGCCAACCCGACCCGATGACATCTGGGCGTGGTAGCCGTCCATCCGTCGCAGGTCCTCGATCACCCATCCCACGCCCTGCTCGGTCATGACGTACCGGAGCTCGGGGAACCGGTCGAAGACACCCGACATGATGAGGTGCGACAGGTTCCGGTGGGCGAAGAACGGCACCTCCAGCAGGAACATGAGGCTGGCTGCCGGGGCATCGCCGTAGCTGGGGTTGCCCGACCCGCCGTGCTGGGTGATGGTCAGGTCAAGGTCACGGCATGCCGCCCAGACACGGTCGTACACCGGGTGGTAGAGCCCGGGCATGCCCGAGTCCGGCGGCACGGCCGGGAGCATGAAGCTGGAATGGCCGTTGGCGGCCGCCAGCTCCAGGTCGGCGATGGTGTCGTCGAGGTCGTTCAGGAACACCTGGGGCAGGCCGCAGCGACGCTCAGCGTGGGCGGCGCAGAAGTCGGCCAGCCACCTGTTGTGGGTCCGGATGCCCTCCAGGCGTCGCTCGTACTCGGCCCGGTCGGTGGCCGGGTAGGTGATGAGGGCGCCGGTCGGGAAGAACGGGGGCACGGTGTTGGGGAACACGATCTCGGCGGCCACGCCCTCGGCGTCGAGGTCGCCGTTGCGCCGATCGTCGTCCCAGTTGCGGGACCGGCCGTCGTCCTGCAGATCGCGGAACGGGTTGGAGTAGGCGCCCCGCCACTCGGCGAACGCCTCGCGGTAGGACGGGGAGAGGTACTCCTCGTAGGCCTTCATGTTGCCGCCGGCATGACAGTCCGACGAGATCAGGGTGTAGTTGGTGCTCATGGCGTTCCTCCGGTTCAGGGTGATCGTAGAGAGGGAAGGGTCGGGCCGACTCAGCGGCCCAACAACTGGGCCAGTTGGTCGACCATGAAGCCGACGTGGTCACTGGTCAGGCCGTGGTGGATGGGCAGGGTCAGCCCGGCGTCCATGACCCGGTCGGCGTTCGGCAGACCGTCGTCCGGTGCCCGGTGCTCGATGTGGGCGAACCCCGGCTGTCGGAGCACGTTGCCCGTCCAGATCATGCGGGTGGCCACGTTGCGGGCCTCGAGGAACTCCTGGACCTCGGTGCGATCCAGACCGGAGTCCTCCCGCAGTTGGAAGCAGTAGCGCATCCAGGTGGTGTCACAGCCCTCGGTGGTCCGGGGTCGCACGATCCGGTCCTCGTGGCCGGCGAAGAACTCGTCGAGCATCGTCCAGTTGTGTCGACGAAGGCCGTTGAAGTCGTCCAACTTGTCCAACTGCACGAGCCCGAACGCCGCGCTCCATTCGGTGGGTTCGAAGTTGTAGCCCACGTCGTCGAACACGAAGACCAGGTCGTACGGCGTGCCGTCGGCCAGCGGACCGAAGCGATCCGCCTCACCCTGGCGCGAGCCGTAGAGGTACGACTCGCTGCGTCGCCCCCACCGCCGCAGCGACAGGCACCGGTCGCGCAGGGCATCGTCGTCGATGCCCACCATGCCGCCGTTGCCACCGCACGTCATGGCGTGCGACAGGGCGAAGCTGGTCACCACCAGGTCGGCCCGGCTGCCGGTCCGGGTGCCTCCCAGCCACGAATCCAACACGTCGCACGAGTCCTCGATGACCATCAGGCCGTGCTCGTCGGCAATAACCCGGATGGCATCCCAGTCGGGACAGTTGCCGACCAGGTTGGGGGCCAGAATGGCCTTCGTCCGGGGACCGACCATCTCGGCGATGCGGGCCGGGTCGACCTGGAAACTGTCGGGTTCGACGTCGACGAACACCGGGACGATGCCCGAGTGGACCATCGGTGAAATGTCGGTCGAGAAGGTCAGCGGCGACGTGATGATCTCGTCGCCCGGTTCGCAACCCAGCAGGTCGATGGCCAGGCGAAGGGCCGACGAACCGGAGTTGACCATCACCCCGTAGCGCTTGGCCAGCAGCGTGGCGATCCGGGACTCGAACTCGGCGACGTTGACCCCGATGGACAGGTTGGTGGACCGCATGACCTCGACCACCGCTTCGATCTCGCGCTCGTCGTGGACCGACCCCGAAGGGGGAAGACCAGTGATCACTGCGGAAGGGGTGGTCTCGTCGCTCATGTCTATGGATCTTAGACATCTGTCTATGATCCGTCTACTCCGACTAGCGTGGCCGCATGGCACGCAAGCGGGGGCTCGCCCACGGCGACGTGGTCGACGCTGGCCTGGCCCTACTGGACAGCGGCGGCCTTGAGGTGGTGAGTCTCGCCGCGGTGGCGGGACGTCTCGATGTGCGCCCTCCGTCGTTGTACGCCCACGTCGACGGCCTCGCCGGGTTGAAGCGCGACCTCGCCCATGCGACGACCGTCGAGTTCGGCGAGGTGCTGCGCGACTCGGTCCTGGGTCGCAGCGGACCCGACGCCGTCCGGTCGTTCGCCGACGCCTACCGACGGTGGGCCACAGGTTTCCCGGGTCGCTACGAGATGACACTGCTGCCCATCGCCGCGGACGACGACGAACGGCGGGCCGGCGCCCGTCTGGCCCTCGGCGCCATCCAGGCCGTGATCCGGGGCTTCGGTGTCGACGAGGCGTCGGCCGTCCAGGCCGGGCGATCCCTACGGTCGGCCATGGACGGCTTCACCCGTCTCGAGAACGCCGACAACATGGGACGCGGCGACCACGACGCCGACTTCGCCTTTCTCGTCGACCTACTCATCGACGGCATCAGCCAGGCCGGCACCGGCGGTCTCACCTAGAGCGGGTACGCCGTCCGGTCGCAGATGGGACGCAGGGCGAAGCTCGACACCATCCGGGCCACCCCCGGCAGTTGGGCCAGATGGGTCCGGTGAAGCACCTCGTAGTCGGCCACGTCGTGCACCACCACGTGGACCAGGTAGTCGAAGTCGCCGGCCATCAGGTGGCAGCTCAGGATCTCCGGGCGGTGGGTGACCGCCTGCTCGAACGCCTCGAGGGTGGCCTCGTCCTGGCCGGTCAGGGTGATCTCCACGAACACGTCGGTTCCCAGACCCACCGCCGCCGGATCGACGAGGGCCACGTACCGGTCGATCAGGCCGCCCTCCTCCAGGCGCCGGACCCGCCGCAAACTGGCCGACGGTGACAGGTGGACGGCCTCGGCCAGGTCCACGTTGGCCATGCGGCCGTCCTCCTGGAGCAGTCCGAGGATGGCACGATCCACGGCATCGATGCTATTTGACGCTGCTGACATGACTGAGAGTCTATTTAGACGCAATCGTCTTGTGCCATATATCCAAGATGCGCCGAACTCCGCAATCGGGCAGCGTGGCCCGATCCCTACCGTTGGACCCATCGGGGAGCGGATCGCTGCCCACCGAACGCCCGGCGTCCCGCCGGACCGACCACAGGTACCAGTCACAGGAGCGCACCATGGACATCGGAGTCCCCGCAGAGATCAAGACCGCCGAGCGACGGGTCGGCCTCACCCCGGCCACCGCCGGCGAGCTGGTGAACCGTGGCCACAAGGTCGCCGTCGAGACCGGGGCCGGTGACGGCGCCGGCTTCAGCGACGTCGACTACATGGAGGTCGGAGCGGTCATCGCCGGCACCGCCGACGACGTCTTCGCCAACTCGGAGATGATCGTCAAGGTCAAGGAGCCCCTCGCCCCCGAGAGGGCCCGCCTGGCCCCCCACCACACGCTGTTCACCTACCTCCATCTGGCCGCCGACCGTCCCCAGACCGACGACCTGCTGACCAGCGGCGCCACCTGCATCGCGTATGAGACGGTCACCGACGACGCCGGCCGCCTGCCGCTGCTGGCCCCCATGTCGACCATCGCCGGCCGCATGTCGATCCAGGCCGGAGCCCACGCGCTGGAAGCCACCCAGGGTGGAGCGGGACTCCTGCTGGGCGGCGTGCCCGGCGTTCGCCCCGGCAAGGTCGTGGTCATCGGCGGCGGCGTGGTCGGCGAGAACGCCGCGGAGATGGCCGTCGGCCTGGGCGCCGAGGTCACCGTGCTGGATCGCAGTCCCGCGGTGCTCGACGGGCTGGCCAAGCGATTCGCCGGTCGGGTCAAGACCGTGTACTCCACCAAGGCCGAACTGGACGCCTCGGTGTTCGACGCCGACCTGGTGATCGGCGCCGTGCTGGTCAAGGGGGCCAAGGCCCCCCACCTGGTCACCCACGACATGCTCGGCCGGATGCGGCCCGGCTCGGTCATCGTCGACGTGGCCGTCGACCAGGGCGGCTGCTTCGAGACCACGAAGGCCACCACCCACACCGACCCGACCTACGTGGTCGACGGCGTCGTCCACTACTGCGTGGCCAACATGCCGGGCGCCGTGTCTCGCACCTCGACCCAGGCGCTCTCCAACGCCACGCTCCCGTTCACCCTCGCTCTGGCCGACAAGGGCACCGACGCGGCACTCAGGGCCGATCCGCACCTCATGAACGGCCTCAACGTGTGCGCCGGTCGGGTCACCGACCGTGCCGTGGCCGAGACCTTCGACCTCGAGTACGTCGAGCCGCTGGCCGCCCTCGCCCTTCGCTAACCCACGACTCGGGCCCAGGGTCCCGGGTGACGGGCCGGTACTAGCGTCCCGCCCATGTCCGGAGCCGTCGATGCCGTGGTGGTGGGCGGCGGCATCCTCGGCCTGGCTACCGCCGACGCCCTCCAGCACCGCCTGCCGGGAGCGTCGGTCGTCGTACTCGAGAAGGAGGACGTGGTCGCCACCCACCAGACGGGTCGCAACAGCGGAATCATCCACGCCGGCCTCTACTACGCCCCGGGGTCACTCAAGGCCGAACTGGCCGTGCGGGGTGGCGCCCGGATGGTCGAGTTCTGCGCCGAGCACGGTGTGGCCCACGACCGCTGCGGGAAGCTCGTGGTGGCCACCGATGCCGCCGAGGTTTCCCTTCTGGCCGCGCTGGCCGACCGGGCACGGGCCAACGGGGTAGCCGTCACCAACCTGACGCCCGCCGAGGCCCGCCAGTACGAACCCCACGTGGCGGCCACCGCGGCGTTCCACGTGGCGGCCACCGGCCGGGCCGACTTCACCGGCGTGGCCACCGCCCTGGCCCGCCGGGTCGTGGCCGCTGGTGGCGAGGTCCGAACCGGTGTGCGGGCCGGACGGGCTACCCCCACCACCAACGGTTGGCGGATCGACACCGACCGGGGACCGGTCGCCGCCCGCTTCCTCGTGGGCTGCGCCGGCCTGCACGCAGATCGGGTGGCCCGGGCGGCCGGCCAGCGCCCCGATGCCCGGATACTCCCGTTCCGGGGCGAGTATCTCGACGTGACCGGCCCTTCGGCCGACCTCGTCCGGGGGCTCGTCTACCCGGTGCCCGACCCCCGGTTCCCCTTCCTCGGAGTTCACCTCACCCGGGGCCTTGACGACCACGTCCATGCCGGCCCCAACGCCGTGCTGGCCCTGTCCCGCGAGGGCTACCGATGGACCGATGCCTCGATCCGCGACCTGCTGGGCACCATTGCCTGGCCAGGCACGGCCCGCCTCGTCGGGCGCTACTGGCGACCCGGCCTCGACGAGATGCTGCGCTCGCTCAGCCGCCGACGCTTCGTGACCGCTGCCCGCCGACTCGTGCCCAACCTCGACGCCGCCGACCTCCGACGGGCACCGGCAGGCGTCCGGGCCCAGGCCGTGGACCGAAGTGGCGCGCTGCTCGACGACTTCGCCCTGATCGACGGCGACCGGTCGCTGCATGTGCTCAACGCCCCGTCACCGGCGGCCACCGCGTCCCTCGAGATCGGCACGCTGGTCGCCGATCGGGTGGCCCGGTCGATCACCGGCCCCGCTTCCTCGGTCGGTTGACCCGAGGGGAAGAATCGACGCCGTGACGACCACCGAGCCCGATTCCGACCAGTCCCACGAAGACCTCACCGCCCGACGGGCCGAACGCCTTTTGGACGGTTCGTCGTGGAACGACTTCTGCGACACTCTCAAGGCCGCCGGACAGGTGGTGCTCGCCGAGACGACCGACGGCGATCCGGTGGACCGGGTGGAGGGCTACCGCTACCTCGTCCGCATGCTGCTCATGGCCACCTTCCGGAGCGTGGAGCGTCGTACCCCGTCGGGTCCACCCAGTCGCATCACCGTCATCCCGCCCCCACTCAAGGGAGGCATCGGCGTGCAGTCCCCCAACCAGGACCACATTGTCCAGCCCGTCGACCCGACCCGTCGCTACCGGATCACCGGCGACCCCGGGACGGCCTACGTGCACCTCTCGGCATGGAGCCCGCCGATCCCCACCGACGTCGGCGCGTTCGCCAGTGGCATAGACGCACGCGACTATCTCGAGGTCTTCAATCCGAACTCGTCGGTCACCCCGTTCACCTGCGAACTGACCGACATGATCGGCGACGACGGCACCGTCGACTTCGTGCTGGCCGCCGACGAACCCGACGACGGCTCCCGATGGCTGCCCATGGTGCCCACCACCGACGAGTCCATGGGCACCCGCGAGCTCATGGGTCGCGTCGTCTACGACGACCGCGCCACCCAGGCCAGGCCCCGCCTCACCATCGAATGCCTCGACGACCACATCGAACCCGAGCCCCCATCGCCCGACGACATGGCGGTCCGCCTAGCCGTCGGCGCCCAGATGGTGCTGGGTATACAGGCCGACTACGCGGCGTGGACCCGCGATCTGGTGGCCGCCGAGAACAACCTGCAGCTCACCGACGACCACTACCGGCGCATTGGCGGCTCACCGGACGACCGGCACTTCGAGTTCGGCTACTGGCGCCTGGCCCCAGACGAGGCCCTGATGATCGAGTTCGTCGAGCCGGAGTGCCGGCACTGGAACTTCCAGCTCTGCAACCACTGGATGGAAAACCTGGCCGACTACACGGCCGGCACGGGCTACGTCGACCGGGAGCACGCCACCATCGGTTCCGACGGCTCGGTTCGCATCGTGGTGTCGGCCATCGGTCCCGATGGGGGCGGCGACTGGGTCGACACCGGCGGCCGTGACCACGGCGTGATGGGCCTCCGCTTCGTCAAGCCCACGGATCGCCCGGTCACCCGCTGCTCCGTGGTGAAGGCCACCGACCTGTCCTGAGGAGGAACCCGTGTCCGAG
>Ga0315329_10000181_pt1 | contig 24289 bp, 22 predicted proteins | sample M150032315metaG_FD_203459 | JGI IMG/M metagenome (GOLD analysis project Ga0315329, IMG submission 203459) | Ammonia-oxidizing marine archaeal communities from Monterey Bay, California, United States - M1 500m 32315 | ecosystem: Environmental > Aquatic > Marine > Coastal | place: USA: California...
CCCACTTCGACTCCCACTGCATCGAAGACCTCCCAGCCGGAGCCGTCGCGCGGGGCCAGTCCGGCCATCCTAGCTGCGTCCCTCACGCTTTGCCCCTCTTGGGGGACCACGTCATGCCGGACACTCGAGTCGTACGATGATACGAAGACCACCGCCTTTGGTCCGACGGGCGGACCCGCAACGACCTCGACGCCCGGCTCTGGCTCGAGAATGAACTCCTCGGCCCCTCCTGCGACCTTCTGAGGTCCGATGTAGAGGACCGCGTTGCGGTGCTGGTCGACGCTTGTCCCGGTGACTGCCTCGCCCCCGGGCGTGAACACGTCGAAGGAGCCCTTCGGTGCGATACCCGCGTCGCGAGCGGCTTGGGCAACCGTGGTGCCTGCAGGCACCTCGACCCGGATCTTCTGGGTCTGGTCCACCGCGTTGGACAGCGTTAGCTGGACCATCCTGTCCTCATCTTTCTCTCTCGATTGACTCATGCTAACAACTCCTCCTCTTCGGGCAAATCTCGATTGAGATCTCCTACCTCAGACCCAGAGTCGCTTACGGTGACTTCTATCTCTAACTCGATCAATTCCGGATTCACGCTCAATCCAACCATATCACCACGAATTCCATTGGAGTAATCTCTAGCTATCTTACGAACTCCGTTTGCGAAATCCTCGTCGAACCACATCTGGTCGAGAAGGTCCTGGAACTCCGGTGAGACACTATCTTTCGAGACATCAGCTGGGCGAGTAGGCCAGTCAAACGGAGTTCCGCAGTGGCATATGTCCTCGCGGCTGCGCCGGCATGGCCGGGGGCCGCATATGTGGTAGACAATTTCCTTCCTTACAGTCTCCCGAGTGTTGCGATTAATCATCACATCGACGACTTTGCTGCGAGCGCAGGTCGGTCTGTTCAGAGTACCTGTTAGCACTACATCCCCCAAAGCGTATGCCCGCTCGCACTTCGGGTTCTTGCATTCATAACGGTGAAGTCTCTCATTGCTCATACTCATCGTTCCTCTTTTTTCCTCTGTCACGAACTATTATGTTCGGCGTGAACCTTCTCCTTAGTCACCAGTGACATCTTCCTCACCCATTCAGCAGCGAAATAATATGATTCAGATAGCCGCCAATGCGGACCACAGGGTCAGTATCGAGAACTGAGTAAACAGAACTGAAATTGCCGTGGCAAATCCACCAAGCTTCCTTGTTGGTACCTGGTATTGTAGCAAAACTATGGTCGTAGGTGTGGGATTTCGTCCCCCCTCGTATGATATTGCCAAACTTCCGCACATTTTCCACATTCAACACGTATGAGATGGGCACTTGATCCAAGTCATTCGCGTCAATCAAAATCTTCCACTCACCACCAGTGGTTCTTCCATGTACGTCTGGCAGACTGACCACTAGCATGCGCGCATACCCATTCGAGACATGCTCGCGAACCACCTTCAGGCTAGGATAGTCTACTCGGAGCTGTGAGATTCTGTTTAGAGGGAAACCACCCTGCAGACTCATTCGTTGCTCCTCCAGGTTTTGCGGTTGACAACTTCCCAAAGGCGAATAATTCCTTCATGGTTGTCGACGAACCAAGCAGGGAACTGAATTGCCACGGACCGTGGTGTCCCTCCAGACATAATCATCGAGGCTGCGCATTCAGGTACCTTGTCTTCAGTCACACTGAAACCTCCGCGTCAAAGAGCAGATTGGCCAGATGTTCAGAATGAGTCCCCTTGGCTAGGAAAGCCTGCTTGAACGGTCCGAAGGAATGGTCAGCATGACAATCGAAACTATTGCTCCAACCACTCCAGATTATCTGACTGGGCCAATCTGACAGTGGTGGCCCGTCAGAGGAGAGCGCGGAAATCAGAGCGAGCCCCTCCAACGCTCCGAAGAGAGCAGTCGATGTGACTATCGAACTGAATGGAACCTCGCCGTCCTCCTGGCAGGACATCGGCTTATGTTGGCTCACTGCTCGAGTGCCGTATCTACAAATCATACAGGTCTGATTACCTAGGAATACATCGAAGCTGCCGATGAAGCCCCTAGCACCCGCGTTAATCATCGGTATCCCGAGGTGCGAAGAGATTGCACTCAACACCGATCTTGATCGCAGATTGTCCACCCCGCTCAATATTGCATCCGCAGAATTGAGAGCGTCTAGGAAATCTGTGGAGAATCCGACTGAATCAGAGAATCCCTCAAGAAAATCAATATCCTCTTCTTTTACCTCATTCTGGACGATGTTATCCTGATTCAATAAGCCGTCAAGGTGAGGAAGCCCCAGCGCGTCGACGTATGCCCTGACCTCTGCCTTAGGCAGGATTCCGCATATTCGGCGAGCAGACACCTCAGCCTTGGGCATCCCCAAGTCATCACTTTTGTACAGGATCTGGCGGTTCAGATTGTGAACTTCGATTTCTGTATCCGGGTCAACCAGATGGACTTTGAGTCCAAAACCGTCACCCCCTGAGTTGGCGATCCCCATCGCCACAGTGTGCATTGCCCAACTGCCTAAGCCTCCTACGCCAGCCACTGTCACACTGCCCGTAACATCCCCCTCGCATCGAGGAATCATGAGTTCAATTTCTGCTGGAGGTTCGCTTTGGTCTGTCTCCGAAGACTCGAGTTTTATAGATCCAAGGACGGAGTCAGCCAGTTCAGTGCCCTCGTCAATTCTTGCACTGAGTACTGTGTGACCGGTCCCGTCGTCACGTGGACTACTCCGGAAAGGAATGGCCTCGCCATCAGGGCCGACTAGACGCAGAGCACTCTCAGGCTCCTTCCCATACTCAAGTGTCGAGGGATCCATCCTGATGTTCACCGTGATGTACTTCTTAGGCACCTCGACAGGAAGTGCGACACCAGTTCTGCGAAGAACCTCCTGCCAGGCCAAAGCGGCCGCGACGGTGCAGAGTCCGGGTTCCTGCAATACAGATGGGGAGCCGCTACGAGAATTGACGTCGGAGGTTATCCTGACTCCATTGTCAAGAATCTGAACGCGCGTGTAAGGAGTGTCAGTTAACGGTACGCAGGAGTCTCCTAGACAAATCAAGAAGTCATATGTCAGTCTGTTATTGGTGTATTCCATCGGAGGGCTAATTCCTAACTGACCAGCGAGTTGGCCGATAGCAGCACCCAGTTCAGAACCCCCGACTCCTTCATCCACCACAGCTACCCGCAGACGCTCCAGTCGATGCTGGTCAACCAGCCCCTCTTGCCTCAATGTCCTTCGCATTCAGAATTGTATGTTCGAGGTGAGACTATTCTACCGTCACCTGTGACCGCAGTTTTGTGATGGAGGGGGTATCGTCACCCGATTCACAAAACTGCTGGGTCCATACCGAGTCCCACCAGTCGTCCATCTCTTCGACCGTAGCAGCACACCATCTCAGATCCATTGCAATCATTTCAAGGATCCTAGTACAAATCTCCCGAGCATTATCGTCTCTCCTGCACCAAATCTCCTGTGCGATGTAATATGCGGCAGGGATGTGTCGCAAAATCAGTGGGCTTGAGTATTCTTTGACTATGCCCTTTATTCGTCCTGAGTCAGTATCCGATTCGTTCCACTCTGGAACTTCTTCCCAGAAACGAAGAGGGAACTGAGATTCGGAATCCCTCACGCCCAGAGCGAGCTTTGACCACTCTTTCTCTGGGTTTTCGAACCAAAGTGGCATTGTATTCTGAAGCGGCACTTTGACGCCCAGAATATCACAGCATCTTGGGATGAATCCGAGGTGAGAATTATTTAGGCCGAAATCACGATTCGAAATCTCCGGTAGGAATTTTCCGGAATGCTTCGATATAGGCAGGGGCTTTTCCAGTATCCTTTCAATCAGATTACGGTTAAGCCGCGTTCGATGGATGAAGTCATCGAAGAACCAGAAACAGCGCTCCCGATGAGTTAGGAGCAAGTAGACCTCAATACCAATTCGCTCTCTCTCTGGCGTCCACATCCTATCTCCATCTTCTCCCACTGGGGCCCTCTCCGGAAGCCCCGGATTCGATATGGCATCCACAACCAAATCCGTCCATCTGCCTTCAATTCTGAGATTCTTGATATCTTCTGACAGATGTTCCTCTTTCTCATGAAGTTTTTTCCCAGGCGCTTCTTGCAACCGGAGAAATTGACTGGCCTGCCTTTTGAAAATCCATTCCTCATCCTTGGTAGGTGGCGGAGAATCTGGATTAAATTTGTACCTCCAGAGTGTGTTACTGCCGCACTTTTTGCATTCATCATCCAACTCCTTGAGTAGTTGGCTATTTCCGCATCCCCCACTCTCCTCATCGCATACTCCCCTCTTCTTGCTAGGGGGGATATTCCACACAATGTCTCCGTCTTTCAAGGTTGTATTCGGTGCTGGGATAGGAGCCTGTCTTCTGCTTGGACCTCCCGGCCTCGTATCATCGCCCTCCCTAATGGGGGCAGGAGCAGAGACAAATTTCCAGTTCTCCACAACGTACCCGCAGTCGTTGCAAACAACCTCTCCAAAAGATTCTAAATCACTTTTATCCAAATCGCTGCTACCACATTTTTTGCACTTCGCATCGTGGTCCATTTTCCATTCCCGCCTAGCCGTTCAGTAGAGCACCTACCACAATTCCGGCAGGAGTCATTCGAATGTCCTTCATATTCCCACCAGATCGCTCGACCATTCTGTATTTCAAGGCCTTAGACAATTGCCTGTCCATGTTCTTTTTCCGGGCGCTTCGCTCCAGTATTTCCTCCATTCTCATTGGATGACCAGTCGGGAAATTTCCACGGTTGAATTGGTAAGGTCTGTAATCTCCATAGGGTTTCTTCTCAAGCCCCATTGAAGAATTTGGATTAATGTGGTAGAATTGGTATATGGTGGCCACGAAACGGGCAAGGTTCTCATCATTGAGGACAGCTTTGGTAGAATGAATATGTGACTCCTCGGGAAGCTTCAGTAAGTGCTTCGATCCAGTTAGCCCCGATACATAGACCCCGTCTTCGGTTTGCTCCGCGGGGTTCTTGGTTATGTAGAAAGTTGGGGTTTTCGCAAGATGAGCGTACTGGTGGATAGCCGGCTTCAGGGGGCCGACAACACCAGTGACATCAATGCTCCATCCGATTGCATCGTTGCTCTGACGAATCCTATGCAGGATTTCCATGACATCGGAAGAAGCGTCGAGCAAGTCCCCATTTGGGTCGATGCTGTAGCATGAATCCTCAGCCGAACTAACGACCGTCGAATCCCCTAGATCTTGCTTTGTCTGTTCGTGGACTTTTTTCGATTCCTCCACCTCGTCCGAGATGCCAATTCCCCCGACCACAAAGGCGTATCTGTCGAATGGAAGAGCAGCCCTGTGCTCTTGCAGGTATTTGGCCACACTCTTAGACTGCGGCACACTCCTTACGAAGATCACAAGGCCCCTGCGCCCCCCTTCCACAGTAAGCCCACTCCACTGTTGAGCAAGTGTCAGATTGGCATTATAACGGCCCAGAGAATTCAGATTCCATTCTAGTCTTTTCAGGCCCTGTTTAATGTTTGTAATCCTCTTCTCATGGGTCTTCTTTACACCTTTCCAATGTCTCTCACCTTTGTGATCTGCATGCTTTTTAGCCGCCTTCAGACTCTTCTCAGCATCCGGTTTCAATTCTTCCCATTTGTCTATTGCAATCTGAAGATCCTTCTCAATTCTAGCTCTCGCCACTTTCTTATCTTCGAAGTACTCAACATGTTTCCTCAGTGTGTTCTCAATTCCCTTTCCAGCAGGGATGCCGTCAACCAGGCCTTGCAGTTCCGAAGATGTAGGTGCGGACCCAAAATTTTCGATGTTGAATCTAGCTATGCCGGCTAGAACCGCCTCCCCCGGAGAACCCTCATCTGGAATATTCCGACCGACCTCGATTGCAGTGTAATCTCGATCAACCCCTCCTACTGTAATCCAAAGTGAGCCCCCCAGCATCTCGTACAGGGAGTACAATAGCCCGGCACCGAAGCCGTTTCCGGAGTTTAACATGAAACTCAATTCGCTGCTGTTCGAGGAAATCGGAGAATTGAGAATCGTTGTCTCCAGATGATCGCTCCAGAGTACCTTTGGGTCCATGTCGGTCCAGACCTCGGGTTCAAGCTTGTCGACTTGCACAGGCTCGCACGAAATACCCAAACTCACAGCTAGTTCGGCGATTCCTGGGGGTATTACATCCGAAGAATCAGCCCTCAGGGCCAGTATTTTGGTGGCCCCTGTCTTTTCGATCAAATCACCGAACAAACGCTTCGCTGAATCCTCATCCTTTGGGTAAAACGGTCCGGTATCCTTTGCGACAGTTAGTACCAAAGTACTCATTCACCATGCACCTCCGAATTCAGTCTAAATCCTGAGAAATTCCTCAGGACCACTCGGTCGCAGCCATGGCCATCCCAGTGTTCTCCTCGCATGCGGAATCAATGTCTACTTGCTCTATCATGAAGCCATCGGTTCCCCCCTCGGGGGCTGACTCGAGATGCCTCTTGACCGCATTCTCCTTGATTCGGATTGCAACTCCTGCGATATCGGCCCCAGATACGCCATCCGGAATCTTGGCCACGCTGTTCGATAGGTCAGTGTCTTCGGATCGCACAACGTCCCCCAAGTGAAGATCGAGGATGGCCTCGTAGTCGTCACGCTTTGGCAGGGACACCTCGATTTGACTCCCTAGACGTCCCGGACGAAGGAACGCCGGGTCGATAAGATCGATTTGGTTTGTTGCCGCAATGATTAGGACTCCATCGCTCGAGTTGATGCCGTCAATTTCGGCGAGCAATTGGTTCACAACATCTCTCTTCGCAGCATATCCTTGACCTACACTGTTTCTATTAGAACCCAGTGAGTCAAACTCATCGAAGAACAGCACACAGGGAACCATCTTCCGAGCCTTGTCCATGATAGTTCTAACCGCTCTTTCGGACTCCCCTACCCACATCGACATGAGCTCCGGCCCGTTGACGCTGAGGAACTGCGCTCCGGCCACGTTGGCAGCCGCCCTCGCAAGAGCCGTCTTGCCCGTTCCAGGAGGTCCATGCAGTAGCACTCCAGACCCTATGCTGAGGCCCGCAGCGGCGTGAATTTCTGGGAACTGAAGCGGGAGGAGCAACTTCTCCTGAAGTACGGTTTTTGCCTCGTCCTGCCCGATAATCGACTCGAAGCCCACGTTCTCGACCTCGACATGGTGTCGGCGCTTCAATGACGGTCTTATCCTACCTGCCGCTTCTATCAAGTCCTCCCTTAGTATCTCCAACTCTGCTGCATCGATTTCGTCTACATCGAGCAGCCTATCGAAGCCAAAGGTCCGATTCGCAGCACGGTATACGCCCTCACGGCACAAGTGGTCGATGTCGGCTCCCACAAAGCCAACCGACAGCTCTGCAAGCTCGTCCAGATCGACGTCCTGGTGGAGTGGCATGCCCCTGGTGTGAATCTCTAGGATCTCGAGTCTGCCATCGCTGTCGGGAACAGGGCACTCGATGACCCGCTCGAACCTACCGGACCGGTTAACGGCTGGATCGATGTCATCCAACCTGTTGGTGGCCCCGATGACTACTACCTGCCCCCTATCCTCCATTCCATCGAGCAGGGTTAGCAATTGCGACACCAGACGCTTTGACATCTCTGTGGCCGTCCGCCTGTCAGGGGCTATGGCATCGATCTCGTCGATGAAGACGACTGAGGGCGCGTCCTGCTTAGCCTCATTGAAAAGATCTCTAAGGGCTTTCTCAGATCTGCCTGCGCACCCTCCGATAATCTCAGGTGCCGAGATCGAGTGAAAGGTCGCTTGAGTCTCCCTTGCGAGAGCCCTAGCGAGCAGGCTCTTGCCGGTCCCAGGCTCACCGTGTAGCAGGACCCCTCTGATGGGAGGCTTTCCGCCCCTCAGGAAGATTTCAGGGTGCAGCAGTGGCACCACCACGACCTCCTGAATCTGCTCGATGACCTCGTCGAGCCCGCCTATGTCTGCGAATGACACGTCCCCAGTTTCGAGCAGCGGCCTTCGGGCGCGCCGGTCGAACAACTCAATCTGAGTGCCCGGCCCAATGACGCCGCCGTTGGGCAGCATGATTGGACGAACCTTCTCGGCCTGTAACTCCAAGATCCCTCCGCTGGGCGAGGGGAAGGTGATGTGGTCTCCCCTACACAGGGTTCGACCCAGGAGGTTGGGGCCGATCAGGTCCTGCATATCGCCCTCGAGCTCCTCGCCCACGGGCGCGAAGAAGACCCTGTCCATCGTCCGGGGCTTCTCAATCATCTCGGCCTCCAGCGAGTCACCGGTCCTCGAGGAAGCGTTCAGCCTCGTCGTGGCGTCGAGGTAGATGAAGCCCGGGTTCGCGCTGGGGCTGACCCTAGCAACGCCAGTCGTCTTGCGCCCTCCCTTGAGGAGGATCTCGTCACCCGGGGAGGCTCCCAGCTCCTCCAGGTCCTGCTCGTGGAAAACCACCAGCCCCTTGTGGGCCAGCTGGTCTGGCAGGTTGGCTACTGTAAGCACCTGGTCATATCTAGCAATCACTCTACTCATCTTCTCTCACTCCCCTACGTCTACTGTGATTGTCCTAAGTCGTCACCTGTGACATTATTCCGCCCCTCAGTCCAATTACCAACATCTCACTCATCGCCCCCGCCGTCATTGAAGTCCACTCCATCCCAGTCGTTGGGCAGGAGCGCCAGAGCTAGGCCGCCGGTAGCCACTGCAGCTGTGATCCAGAAAATTCCTCTCAGCAAACCCATAATTTTCACTCACCAAATCCCTACAATATAGACGCTCAAATCAAACCCATCCTATGTACTCGCCGCCCTTCGCTACTAGCAAGCCTACTTCGAGATCCTGCGAGTTCGCCAGACGTATCTTACCTTGAGAGACCGTCTCACGCATTTCCTCTATCAGTATCTTGTGGATCTCAGAGGTCGGGACTGCCTGAGAGAAAGCCTCGACGAGATCAGAATCAACTAGAGTCCGCGCATCTTCGAAGAAGGCTAACTTCATCGCCTCATCAATAGCCGTTCGGATATCCCGACCGCTGAACCCGTCCGAGATCTCGGCAAGTCTATCGATATCGTATTCCGATGGGTTTCGCTGACGTATCTCAATCATCGAGATAATGATGTCTTTGCGGGCGGAACGTGAGGGGAGGTCGATGAAGAACCGTCCGTGGAATCGATCGAGGAGAGCTGGCGACATCTTGTCGTAGTCGTTCGCTGTGAAAATGAAGAAGACCCCGGAGTTGTCATCTTCCATGAACTGTAGGAGGATGCTTTCTGCGCTGTCACGCGCAGCTTCTGCAGCCCGATACTGCGTACCCGCTCTTGTCTGACCAAGAATCTTCTCAGCCTCGTCGATGAAGCAGACCACTGGAGCCTCGGCAGTCAGATCATTGACCAAGTCTCGCATGAAACTCTCGTTGTCACCGACACACGAGCCAACGAGATCGTCCGGGTTGACTCGGCGGAAGCCCATGCCCCATTCATTGGCAATGGCCTTTGCTATCATCGACTTGCCACAACCTGGAATTCCAGTGAGCAGCACGCCCACGGGAAAGCGTGGAAATCCGAACGCCACTGCCTCCCGACTGAACAAGCGCCCTGTCATCTTGGCCCAGTTGATTAGTGGATCTAGGCCCTTGATGTCATTGTACTGGAACACGCTTTCTGGCATATGAAGAGCCATCATCTCGACTCTCACGATAAGTTCGGCCTTGTTCCCTTCTGTAGTGAGGTTGAGGGAACGGAGGACGTCCTTGAGTTCGACCACTGTCATACTTTCAAGATCCATCGCCAACAGCCCCATCTTGCTCGGTACGCTCATCGGGAGACCTCCTCCAATGTCGAGTCCTCGTCATCGTGGACGGTGGAGTTCGTCGCCCGTTCCTCTTCCGAGTCCTTGGACGGCTCGACCACCACTTTGAGCATCTTTATTTGGGCCTCCAACTCGGCCTTCTCCTCTTTGAGGTCGGCCAACTCAGCCCTAGAATCACGTAACCTATCTCGTGAGTAATTGTAGTCCGACTTGTCCTCTAGTCCAGACTCCATTCTATTCACAATCGTCTGCAACTCCTCGAGCAAAGTGGCAAGGTGGCGCTTGCTAAACGCCATAGTCACCCAATTCAACCTCGCAAGAGCCGCTCGTGCCTCCTCCAACACCGTACATGCATATCTATTCGGATCCACCTCAATACCACCTTGTATAATCAAGGACGTCTGGCGTGAGGGGCTGCAAATATCACTCGTGACCTCACATTCTCCTTTCAAACTCATCACAGGTGACCTCCGCAATCGCCTTCCATCCAGGGTAGCCTGCCGCAGTGCCTGCGTGACACCATCCCGTTGGACCAATCCCTCGCCTCTGGCACCTCGTTGCCGTGGCCGCGCTGTATAGCTAGTAGGCAGAGCGCTAGGGCAGCCTGCATTGCCCCCACGTACGCCGTAGTCGTGACTATCGAGCTGACCACGCGACCCCCCTCCTCCTGGCAGGACACCCTCTCGGTCGCGTATGCCTCGTGTGGTCCGTACCTGCACACCATACACAACCCCTCTCCGAAGTGCTCGACCACACCTCTGGTCCCCTCGCCGCCTCCGTTGACCATCGTGACTCCTCTGTCTAAACAGGCCCTGTTGAGAAGCGTCCTAGCGTTCTGGTTGTCAAGGCAAGACAGGGCTATGTTCATTGAATTGAGTGACTCCTTGATGTGCTCGTCGTACTCGCTCTCGCCGATGATCTCCTGCAGCCCGACGTCTCCTCCAACAATCTCTACGGAACCGCCAATCACATGCTGCGCACCGAGAGGGGCGGGAATCCCCATCACGGAACCGCCTCTAATTTCGAAACGATTACTGAGCCTGTTCGCTGCTGCACTAGCCTTAGCGAGTCCGAGGTCACTGGAATCGTAGAGGACCTGCCTGTTCAGATTGTGAATCTCGACCTCCTGATCGCCGTCCACCAAACCTATCTTCGTAGTAGTGGGGTCGCATCCGGTGAGTAGTAGGGGGGCGGCCCAACTGCCCAAACCTCCTACACCGATAACTAGGGCGTTCACATCTGACAGTTTCTCGGGCAAGGTCATCGAGTCGAAGCAGTAGACACCCTCGGGGGTCTTAGAGGGAAATGGTCCGACGTCCTCGGGACCTGTCTCTACGGTCCAAGTTAGACGCTCGGTTTGCCACAGGGAAGAAATCAGCTTTATCGGAGTTATTCCCAAGGGAACCCTGAATCTGACTAGCGATCCCTCGCCGTCAGTTGTATGCGTCGCAGTACCATGTCCGAAATCGCTCTTCAGGCGCTTCAGAGCTAACTCAGGATCAATACCATCGACTCTGGCTGTAAGGGTGAGCCAACGATCTACGACCTCCATCTTCCAGAAGGCATTGCGTTCTCCAAGGTATTTGTGTAGGAGCGCCGATACTCCACAAACCAGTGTGGCCGAGTCAATCATAGTCTCACGCACGCACGTGTAGCCTATCTCAGGGAACTCGCCGAAGCCCACCAGAGCCGAGCCAGCACCGTGGATTAGCCAGTGCCCACGATGTCCTTCTGGCCTCGTGCAATCTGCCGTACCAACCCAGATGTCAGCCTCCTTGACCTCACACAGAGACACCTCCATCCCTCTCTTTCCAAACATTTCTTGGATACCATCCCAGGTATTGCTGCTGAAGTCAACCAGACCCTGCAGCATTCTGATGTTCACCTCTTCTGGGGGGTCCCTGCTGATTCTGACTATGCCACTGCCATTCCGACAGGCTCCAAGAAGGTCGAGTTGTAGCAGCATCGCCAATATACTCTCGTCGTGCCCCTCTATGGCAATCTCGAGCGAGGCGACCATCTCCTGGTCAAGCAGCCCAGATTGTCGATGCCACTTGTGCTCGTGCATTGATTCCTCAGAGGTCAATCTCCTCCACCTCCTGTGCGATTTCGTGTATCCGATGGTTGTGCCTGACGACCTTCGATACTTGATCGGTGAGTTGGTGTTCAGGGAACACTACGCCCAAGAACGCCCGTTGAGCAGCTGGACTACCCATTCGGATAAGCGCGGCCCCAAGCTCACTCCCAGCGATTGTTATCGGGGGTCCGCATTTCGGAGTAGTAAGGTGGACTGATGCATTTTCTCCAATCACACAGGACCAGTTCGAATTATCATGCAAGCCGACTGTCGGCCTTTTGGCAATGGAGCATATGCCCCATGCCGCAGGAAGCCAGCGGTTCCATATCTCGATTGCACTGCCTACGTCCAATAGAGTCCGGAGTTCTCCAGAGACCCGGTAGACAAACATCTCACCGGATTCTCCGTCTGTTCCTATGTCGAGTGCCTGGGGTTTGTCGCACATCGGGAATGCGCAGTCCGTGGCGTGCACTCTCAAGGTAAGTGGAATGGACACCATCAGACACACCTCGCTGTGTCCCTAGGATTTGGATTGTAGAGTGCGTATTGCAGTTGGTTTAGGTAACAGTCAAGCCTGCAAAGTCTATCTTTTGGGAGATTCAAGAATTCGTCATTGTAGTTCCCTATGCATACAGCACAAAGTGGGATTCGTGGGGCGAACGAGAGCCTGTCCGCGTGGTAGATGTTGCAGTGCAGTATTTGCGAGTCGTCAGGAACCCTGACATATGCATTCGGGACCTCAGCAGGAAAACCTCTGAAATCTATCACAATATGATAGGTGATCGTCTTATCTGTCCTATGGCTCTGTTTCCCAATCATCGAGACTTGGACCACTCCAGAGTTTCCACTGGCGAGTTTGAGGTTACTAATCGAAACGACAGATGGGTAACTAATTTTCATGTGGAGAAAGTCATCCGCAGTAAGTCCGGGAGAGGACCATTTCCCTAGCCAACCTCCTGCCTCGATGGCGCGCGGACCCACATACAGCACCTCTCCGGTCAGTTCCATGGCCGCCCGATTGCCCACTTCGACTCCCACTGCATCGAAGACCTCCCAGCCGGAGCCGTCGCGCGGGGCCAGTCCGGCCATCCTAGCTGCGTCCCTCACGCTTTGCCCCTCTTGGGGGACCACGTCATGCCGGACACTCGAGTCGTACGATGATACGAAGACCACCGCCTTTGGTCCGACGGGCGGACCCGCAACGACCTCGACGCCCGGCTCTGGCTCGAGAATGAACTCCTCGGCCCCTCCTGCGACCTTCTGAGGTCCGATGTAGAGGACCGCGTTGCGGTGCTGGTCGACGCTTGTCCCGGTGACTGCCTCGCCCCCGGGCGTGAACACGTCGAAGGAGCCCTTCGGTGCGATACCCGCGTCGCGAGCGGCTTGGGCAACCGTGGTGCCTGCAGGCACCTCGACCCGGATCTTCTGGGTCTGGTCCACCGCGTTGGACAGCGTTAGCTGGACCATCCTGTCCTCATCTTTCTCTCTCAATCGACTCATGCTGGCGCCCCCACTTCATTCTGATTGATTATCGCCTGTTGCCGATGCATGATTCGTACAGCAGCCGCCCGATTCTCCTCAATGTCCGAGGCCAGGAAAACCACTCTCTCGCTTCTTGGTAGGGGGGCACCGCACCAGCACATCCCTGGAAGTCTGACATTTACCACTCTACGAGTCTCCCCATTATCGTTGAACTCTGGCCTGTATGCCACCGCCCCGACCTCTAGTGACTCATCACCAGAGTCCCGATTCCGCAGTATCATCTCGTGACTGCATCCGGGAACTGGACACTTGTGCAGGTGTTCGGAGGCGTTGCTTGGAATGGGATCCAACCAGTACACCACATTGATCTCGGCACTCATCCTACCACCACCCGAACTCTGGCGACTTGACCAGAAACCAGATCACTGACCACTTCGATAGGCTCCTCTGTCTTCAGAATGGCATCCGGCGCATCAGTTTCGAGTAGGCCAAAGATATCCTTCGGCGCCAGGCCTCTCAACATGCGGAGCACTGATTTGGGAGACATGTAGGACCCGACACCGACTTCTTTGCCATCGTCTATCGCACCTACTGACATCCTATCTTGCTGCATTTGCAAAAACTCTACGAAATCGTTTTGATACGGCTTTGGGTCGAGTCGGTGGTCCTCAAGCTCGTCAAGCTCGTGAGTTTCGAGTATATTCGGATTGGGCATTCCGATTACTGTATCCATTACCTTCCGCAAGGCATCCTGTGCTAATGTGGGGCCATCCTCTTGGATTCCAAAACCGCGGAATTTGCGGGAGGTTTTGGTGCATCTACTGCAGGAGCAGATTTCTATGACCAAGTCTTCTTCTTCCTTCAGAATCGATTCCTCATCTTCCAATAGGTCAGACTCTTCATCTTCCAATAGGTCAGATTCACTCATGCAGCCACCTCAATTGGTTTGCGTCCGTGGTGGGTCCGAGAATTGGTCACTGGTGATCGCGGCTTATTCGGTAGTTCGCCGTCGGAATGCCGAATCTTCCAGTCCTCGTACTGAGCCTTCATTTCCTCTATGCTCTCAGCCGGCTCTATTCCTTTGAGCCTCAGCGTTGACTCCAGAAACGTTCTGGACTCATAGGCACCACGTGCTTTATCATAGGAAATCTGCTTCTGACGGGAGATAGTAGTACTCTGTGCGATATCTGCAATCTCCACTTGCACCTTCTTCTCTATCCTGGCCGAGGCCTCGGAGAATCTTTTGATTTCCTCCCTGCGGTTTGAACTATCGACTCCACGACTCATCAGGTGCTGATGCCTGGATGTCCTGCCGACCCTGTTTCGATACTGGTTGTGAGACTCTTTCTGTAGTGATGACTGTACGTTCTTCATGCAAATTCCTCCTTGTTCAATATACTATGTTCAGCGTGAACCTTCTCCTTAGTCACCAGTGACACTACCTCATGTGCGACGGCTCCACCTCGACCAACACCCTCCTTTGCTCGGAATCAAAGTTCAGCACCCTAACAGTCCACAGAAACTTCCAGCCCGAATCGAGCTCGCGTTGCCGCGTCTCTTGGTAGGATTTGCTGATCACCGTCACGGGGATGGAAAGCTCGCCAGTCTGGGGGTCGAACAGCAGGAACTTGTTATCGCCTGCGCTGAAAACCCTGACCAAGTCGTTACGGAAGTAAGGTACAGAGTCTCCTCGGGTCCTGTAGCCCTGCACGTGCACTTTGCCGTTGGAATTCTCCCGCCTCGCGATCTCGACCGCCCTGATGTCCGAACCGCTTCGAACCCCGGGCACCCAGAGCGTGCAACCGTCCTCGATGACTCCAGAGCCAACGAGAGAACTCCTCTCTGGCTTGTTCCATCTAACCGTGAGGTAGTGCATCTTCGGGTCGACCAGCATCCGCCGCCTGCCGGTCCTCGGCGCACGAGTCCCAATCATGACCCTCTGCCCGGGAGGTACCTCCTCACCATCGAAGATATCGCCGCTTGTCAGGTAGCATTGGACCGGAGTGCCGTCCCTGGGCCTCATCCCGCTTAGGGTGATTACTTCTTGTACCGTCAGGGAGGAGTCGGTGTCTATGTCGACCCAAAGGTCAGGTACTTCGACATGTCCTACCGTTATCGACGACATACCAGCACGTGTCACTAGTGGCCAGTGCCCCTCGTCACGGGTGACGCAGATATCTCCTCACAGCGGACGCAATAAATCAGACACGGGCCGATAGAGGCTAGTGGGAGGGTGAAGCCCACGATCCCGGTGCAATCCCGGGCCATGTCTCCATTATGGGCAATTAGTGTAATGGATAGCATGTGGGCTTCCTAAGCCTGGGGTGGGGGTTCGAGTCCCCCATTGCCTACCACTCAATTTTTATTATGTCCAGCATGAGGGAGGAAGGATGCCAGAGGTCAAGAACGTCCACATCCTGATGATGGGGAGAGACCCCGGGCACGCGAAGATCGGACTTCAGAAGCTAGAATGCGACGTGGTCCACATCATCACCTCGGAAGAGCTAGCAGAGGAGATAGATCACAAGTCTATGATGGATGAGTGGGCCAGCGACCTCGGGATTAAGCCCGGCGAGATACACACGATACCGAACTCAGAATTATTCTCTGCCGAAGCCACGGGCAAGGTAGTGGCAGCGGTGCTGTCGATAATCCGCCAGGAGACCCATCGCCCCCTGATGCACCTCGGCGGCGTGCGTGAGCAAGGTGTCCACGTCGACCCACCAACTCGGAGAAAGGCCGACGATGTACATTGCTTCTTCTTCATCGGGTTCACAGGGGGGACGAACCTGATGGCCGGAGCGGCCGTCCACGCAGCGAACCTATTCAGCGCTAGCCCATATTACGTCGCCCGCGTTCCAGATGGTAATCCCGATGAGGGCGAACCGGTCGTCTTAGCCCCGATGAATGCCACGGCTTTGCTATCGGCAGCCCCCAATGAGGCAATCATAGATTTACTCGAGCATCCAAAAGGCCGTCTCCTTTCCCTTGATAATATAGAAACCCACATTCTGATTAATCGCCTAGATCACCTTAATCTCGCTTCAGTGGGAAGACTCGAAAATGCCGAGCTTGACATAAGCAGCCGATGGGTCTACGATGTTAGCGAGGAAGGCATCCTCCTGCTGGAAATAATGGCCGAGAGGCGCCGGCTGACCGAACCACCTGAACAGCAAGGAAGGGATGCAGAAGACGAGGGAGCCGCCGAAGAAGAGGGGAGCGCAGAAGAAGTGGACGGCCCCCCTGACTCCTCGGATCCCAAGATGGGCGACCTGACTGATACCCTGCTCACAGTCACCCGAGAGCAAGTACCTGCAGACAAAGAGATGCTAGCAGTCCTCATGGAGAGGTGGAACCTTGAGGGAAGGGCGGAAGTCTGGCAGCGCGACGACGAGCGCACACTGCGGATCCACTTCGTCAACACTGAAGACGAGTCATCCAAACCTAATCTACACCAGTGGAAGGAGGTGAAATTCGAGGTTGAAAATGACCTACTAGTCAAGGAGATACTGAAAAAATTGCCCTCCAATATGTTTGGTATGAGGGACGCGCAGCACGCCGAGGCGTCCCGTATCATCTCCGGCGACAACGAATTCGAGTTGATGCTCTTACTTGCGAAGTTGATATTTGAGAGATTGGGATTCTCCTTCGGTCCCTCGCCACGCGGTAGTAGTGGCTGGGGAAGGACTGGCAAGAAGAGGCCTTAACCAATCTCAAAATCACCCGTGGTAGACGGTCTCCTGCCTGCTATCTTGGATCTCCTGCAGCCTCGCCATCTCTCCCACCGTCAGCATGGTTTGCAGCGGCCCGTTCCTAAGCATGGTCAGGAGCTTCCCTCCCATCGGGGTCATTCGCCACTTGGGCTCCGTGGGATGAGTCTCGACTAGGAGTGAGGTCTCCATCAGGTCAATCATCCAAGGCTCGACACTGGTCTCCTCGAGGAGTATATCCAAGTCGCCTGTGTCGTCTGACATCATGAAATCCAAATCGAGAGGATTCAATGCCATTGCCATCTTCAGTGCATGGATTCCGGGTAGCATTATGACATCCCTGTTCGGCATTACCGCCCCCCCCTCTTCGGGTTTGATTACGTAGAAGGCGTGAGCATCCAGCACTCCCGCGACTAGGCTGGCCACTGCGGCCATGTGCATGGTGCCGCCGGTGATTCCAATGTTCCACTTCCAGGTCTCTATCTTGCCCTCAGAGAGTTTGTGCTCGTGTCCAGCCACACTCCAGGCACAGCCGATGAGTGAGCTGACACTGCTAGGCTCGAAAAGGTCGGAGACAGCCTGCACTGTGCCCCTCCTGAATTTGTACTTCTGCGACCACTCCCTCAGACGTCTGCGATACACCTTGTCATACTTGTCTGAGGTGATGATGTGCACCGCGTCTGGCAAGAAGTGCTGTATTGAGGTGATTGCGTGCTCATGCGAGCCTCCCATGAACAAAATCATCACCTGGTCACTGATCTTCTCCTCGCCACTTACGTCCTCGGCCATACCTTCCTCTCACGCACGTTACGTGATAAACACAGAACCCGCATCAACCGTTGTGCCTTCTTCATAAAGGGTTGAGATATTCCTGCTCTCATGTCCAACCAAGAAGCCTCAGTCACGTGTCCGCACTGTGATAAGCAGTTCAACGTGGCCGACCGGCTGAGGGCCCATATCGAGGCCGAGGTCCGCAACGACATTCACGAGAAAGCGGAGAAGGCTGCAGCAGAGTTCAAGAAGACATTGGAGAAGGAACTCAAATCAAAACTCGACTCTCATAGGCTGGACTCGAAGAGGGAACAAGCCATTCTCGAGAAGAGATTGAGTAAGCAGGCCAAGGATCTTACGGGCCTCAGGGAGACTAAGCTCGAACTGACCGAACTCAAGGGAACTATCGATGTGGAGGTCAAGGAGGCCAGGGCAAAGGCAGTTACAGAGGCGAGGAAGAAGTTTGAAGATGAGATCGAGGGACTCGTGGACAAGAGGGTTGAGGAAGAGTCGGAGAAGCAGAAAGTGCTTGAGCAGCAGATTACCCAACAGCGCAAGGAACTCAACGGCCTTCGCAAGCACAAGATCGAACTCGCCGACCTGAAAGAGACACGCGAGATAGAACTTGAGGAGGCCAAGGCCGAAGCGGCCAGGCAGGCCAAGAGACAGCTCAATCAGGAGCTCGACGAGAGGATCAACGAGCGACTGAAGGAGGAGACCTCCGACAAGGAACTCAAGATCGGCAAGCTCGAGCTGCAGCTGCAGCGCCAGAACACCAAGATCCAGGAACTCGAGGAGCAGAGGACAGCAAGCCACGGCGAGTTGGAGGGCGAGGTCCTCGAGCTCGCAGTCGAGGACACCCTGCGCAACCTGTTCCCGCGCGACGGTGTCAACGAGGTCAAGAGGGGCGCATACGGAGCAGACATCGAGCACTCTGTGCCCAGTCCTAGCGGGACTGTGGCGGGCAAAATCCTCTGGGAGTGCAAGAAGCACAAGCGCTGGAACGACGGGTGGGTCGCCACGATCCGCAAGAACGCCATCGAGTACGGGGCAGACACGATGGTAATCGTGACCAGCACCATGCCGGACGGGATGGAGTCATTCGGAATGGTAGACGATGTCTTCGTCTGCAGGTATCACGAGGTTAGTGTAGTCTCAGCCCTGCTGCGCTACGCAGTGCTCAGGGCGAGCGGCGAGAGGGCGCGCGAGCAGCACATGATGACCACCCAGGAGCGCGTGCTCGAGTACGTCAGCGGACCGGAGTTCGCCATGGTGATGAAGGGAGTCATGCAGGCCTACGAGGAGTTCGAGGATGACCTGCGCAAGGAGGAGCAGTACATGAAGACGCGATGGAAGGCCCGAAGGGGCTACCTCAGAAACGTCATTGACTCGGTCACATCCATGATGGGCAGGCTCGAACACTTGGGTGCTGGTGACTTCGAAGTTATGGACGAGATTGACGGAAGCGCCCCCTCGGGGTTCCTAGTGGTGGAAATAATCGAGGAAGAGGAGTGACGCTGTACACCAGCAATCACTAAATCAACTGTGACTACTGTGCATGACATGGACCTCAAGAGGCTAGACGGAAGACCCCACCTCAGAGGCATCCATCTCAGGGGTTTCAAGGGTGTGGGAGATCTCGGAGTTGATGTCCCACTCAGGCCTCTGACGGTCGTATACGGCCCCAACTCGGGGGGAAAATCAACCATTCTGAAGGCTTTATCGAGCATCGCCCAGACTAGGCACAAGAATTCACTGTTCGCCATCAACCATTTCTGGTCGCCATCCGGAATCTGGTTTGATCTGGGTGCCAAGGGACAAGTAGCACACCGAGGCGAAGGGCCGAGAAGGAACACATTCACACTGGGATTCCAATTCTCAGACATATCGTCCAGGTTCCCGTGGATCGATTCAAACGGAGAAAGGATAGCTAGGCCTAACTCTCCGTTGGCCCCCCAATCTCACAATAGAGTAATGTTCGAGGATATGGAAGAAGGTCGTATAAATGCTGCACCGGACCTCAAATCAAGATTCTATTACGATACATCGTTTGAATTGCCAGAAAAGCTACCAAAAAACCACATCCTGTTTTTCAGTCCCACAGGCTCCTCATCGCCAAGAAACAGGATGCCAATATGGGTCGCAGATGATTCCAATATTGACCTTGAATATGTGGAGGGAATTGTAAATTATCAAGGAGCCAAACAGTACGTAGGATACTCCAAGGTGCATATCTCCAAGGTACAATCAATTGAGAGGGATGGTAGGCATTTCTTCGATGTAGAGTATTCCATCCCAACCGAGGACCATGGCGTAGATTCTGATGTCGTTGACCCCGCTACTGCTCTCGAACCTGCAATGTGGGCGTCCAAGGTGTTGCAACTGAACAGCAGAATAGACTTGACATACCGCTTCCCAGTTGCTAAAACTGGAAATAAGTATGAATTAGTTAAGATTGAATTTCTCGAGGAAAGGAAGGGAGAATTCCACAATATACTGACCTTGAACAGTGGAAAACTTAGGGCAACCGATTGGTCAATCAAGCCAGACAATGAGAAAAGCGTGTACTATTTTACTCATCACAACTGTCCAAGCATTACCGATCCAGGCACTGTGGATGAAAACGAAAAATGGGCTGATGAGGACCTGAAATCTGTCGTGACTCTGGCAAAACTCATGCTCCCAATTAAGTACAAAATCGACACCTTCGCTCAAGACGATTACACAGATATTGTGAGTTGCCGGCCCAGATCCGGAGAAGAAGAGAGCATAGGATGGACCCCCTCGGAATTTTCAAGCATGATCAGATCAGTCGATCAGGAAGTCGATAAACTACCCGATGAGGACGAACAACAGAGACAAGACTTGGTCATAGATGGAATTGACACATTACTCGAGAAATATGGGTTTCGTTCAATGAGCATACTTGAAAAGAGGGCTCTGAGGAAATTCCTAAATCCCCATACTAAAATCGATTCGAAGAAGGATTACAGTGCAGAAAATTCCCTGTCCCGAAAAAAACCATTGTGGCAGTTAGTCCAGCTGTATAATCAGGTTCAACCGAGGATTCCGCAAAAACAAGTCACCGAGGGCCTCATCGAAGGTATGTCCCGCAGGGATATTGAAGAAGAAACCGAAATCGGATCTAGGACTGATTACGTGAAACACTTCGATGTATACAGGAATTCCCTAATGCCCTACACCGAGATAGATCAAAATTTGACAGTGGGAAAACCCAGACGTCGAGGCTCTCAAATCTTGGATAGATGGGGTAGCCTACCAACAAACTCCAGATGGCACTTCAGCCGACTATACTGGTCCACTATCCAGTACATAGAAGAAATTGTGGAACACATGAAAAGGATCGACTACCTCTCTGCATCGCGCCTGTCTCCTGAACGAATCTATTCATCAGAAGAGGTCGATAGGGCGGGTATTAGGGGGGAGAGGAGCATCGCCAACCTGCATAGCAAATTCCCCAAGGGCAGCCCCAGACTCGATGCCCTCAATCGCTACATGGAGGAAGTGCTCGAAATGAATGTGCAATTCAACGAATTGTTGGGGCCGTATAAACAGGGGACCGGCCTGGTCGACGTGCGAGTAGGCAGACCGGGCAAGCGCAAGATTTCCCAGTTGCCCGACGTCGGTTTCGGCGTGAGTCAGACCCTGCCTGTCTTGGCCGCGTTGGTGGAGGCGAACCTGCCGTTGGAGCTGGATTCTCCCATATCGCCTATGCTTGTTATAGAGGAGGCAGAGAGCAACCTACACCCGGCGGCGCAGGCAAGACTGATGAAATTGATAATGCAAGAACTCCCAATCGAGACAGGTCCCTCTATTGTATTGGAGACACATTCCGAACACTTCCTGAAGACGATATTACATCAGCTGAGCGAAGGAGACGATCTGACAGACGATGACGTCGCGATCGTCTACGTGGACGAAGACGAAAGGGGCATGTACGCCGTACATATGGAGACGCGCAATGGCGAGTTCCTCCACCCATGGCCAAGGCCGGCCCGCTGGTCCGACCCCACATCCCCAATTATATGAGGTAGGAAAATGCTCAACGTCCACCTCTCTCCGGTCGTTCCGAATGCCAGCGAATTCGACCCCCTGTCGTTCAAGGAACTTTGTCGCCAGGCAAAGGATAATGTCGTAAAATTCATTGTGAAAAGGGAATTAAAAGGCGATACCCTAGGGAATTGGAAGAAATTTTTGGCTGAAATAGAGGATAACGCTAAGTCTACAGGATCGCCAATAAACCTCAGTGGCGCATGGCATGCAGGGCCAGACCAAGTTGCCTCCCTCGGAGAAATCCCGCTAAACTCACTTAGTCTTGTGGAACTGACTACCAAGAATCCAAAACAGATGTACAGATTGTTAGTCTCCAAACTAGGACAGCATGATTCCGTTTCGACCATCAATGGCCTTTTTGAAAAGTTAAGTTCCTACTCAGTTAGTACTCCGAACATCATAATTTATGACAGGTTCCTGTTGAGAATTGAAGACGAAATAATTACCAATAAAAAGGACCCAGACAATCTCAAACCAAACACTCACGAAACTAGCCTAAGGAAATTAGCACTAATCTGCAAGGCCCTCAGCCCGCTCGACTCTCCGAATCGAATCACGATTGTTACAGAATTCTTCGACTCATCTCGCTTGCAAAAGAAAAAGAAATGGGAGTATCATGGGCCCGAAATAAAAGATTTCTTTTCGTCCACAAAATACACTGCTCGAGTGGGGAACATAATCCGCTCGACGGTGACCAGCCTAAGGAAACTATTCCCCGAATTGAATGAAACCGAATTCATCATTTATGATTGTAGTGATCCTTCACTGGGCGAAGATAGCATGGAGCATGACAGATTCATTCAGTTCGCTTCTGAGGCCAGCCTCATCTCTTCCGCAGGCTTCTCTTTCAGGCTACCCGGCAGAGCTGATGATAGTGGAGTTTGGAACGATCTCGCTGAATTGCCTGTTAACTGTTCCTGTAAAGGTGTGCTAAACTCAACAGAACTACCTAACTCAACATACATCGTACCTGTAACTGGGGGCATCACGCTGCCTCGACGGGCTCACAAGATAACCATACCTGACGTGTGAAACCAACTACATGTTGCGACGGAACTTCCCGCCCGTCTCGAACAGAGCCTGAGTGACTTGGCCAACTGTGCAGTGCTCGACTATGTCCATCATGACTTCGAACAGGTTGCCACCTTCTCTTGCAACCTGCTTGAGCCTCGCCAGACCTTCCTCGGCTTCGGCAGCATGAGCCTCCTTGAACGCCTTGTTGCGCTCGATGACCATCTGCCTCTCTGCTTCGTCCGAGCGGGTGACGTCTACGTCGAAGTCGTCGGCCGACATCACCGCCGAACCCTCGTCGACATAGGTGTTGACGCCTACGATCGGCAACTCGCCCGAGTGTTTTTGGTGCTCGTAAACCATCGACTCGTCTTGGATACGGTTGCGCTGGTAATTGACCTCCAAAGATCCCAGCACACCGCCTCGGGCATTCATCTCTTCAAAGATCCTCAGCACCTGCTCCTCGACGTTGTCGGTCAGCCACTCGGCGATGTAGGAGCCCTGTAGGGGATTCTCGTTCTGCAGCCAACCATACTCTTTGGATAGGATCAGCTGGATTGCCACGGCATCTCTGACCGTGTCCTCGGTGGGAGTTCCAAAGGCCTCGTCACGGCTGTTTGTGTGCAGACTGTTGGCGTTATCTGCCAGAGCGTAGAGCGCCTGCAGGGTAGTGCGGTAGTCATTCCAGGTGAACTCCTGTGAGTGCAGACTGCGCCCACTCCCCTGGATGTGATATTTGAGTTTCTGACCGCGTTCACCAATCCCGTAGAGGTCGCGCATAGCGATGGCCCATATCCTGCGACATACCCGTCCTATTACCGCATACTCGGCGTCCATCCCGTTGGAGAAGAACCAGCTGAAGTTGCGCACGAACTTGTCAGCGTCTAGCCCGCGTGCGTTAAACAACTCGACGTAGGTCAGGCCGTTTGAGAGAGTCAAAGCCGCCTGACTTATCGGATTGGCGCCAGCCTCATCGATGTGGTACCCCGAGATCGAGACGAAGTAGTGGTTGCGCACGTCGTTGTCGACGTAGAACTCCGCGACGTCCCCCATCATTCTCAGAGCGGTGTCGAGGTTGAAGACTAGGGTGTTCTGCCCCATTGCCTCCTTGAGCTGGTCGGCTTGGACCGTGCCTCGCACGGTGCTGAGCGTGCTCGTCCTGATTTCTACTCTCTCCTCATCAGTTGGTTCCTTGCCGTTCTCTTCCACGAACTTGGCCACCTGCTGGCGGATGGCGACGGTGAAGAAGGCGGCCAAGTGCCACCAGTAGTTGCCGTTGATGGTCTTCGAGACAGAGGTATTCGGAGCGCATAAATCGAAGCCCTCGAACAACTTCTCCATCTCGTCCACTGTGCTGATACTGACGCCGGACTCGCAGACCTTG
>Ga0315329_10000183_pt1 | contig 24199 bp, 39 predicted proteins | sample M150032315metaG_FD_203459 | JGI IMG/M metagenome (GOLD analysis project Ga0315329, IMG submission 203459) | Ammonia-oxidizing marine archaeal communities from Monterey Bay, California, United States - M1 500m 32315 | ecosystem: Environmental > Aquatic > Marine > Coastal | place: USA: California...
GTTATTTGGTATCCATCTGCAAGTCATGTTAGACTTGTGTGTACCTGTGCATATTTGAACAAAGTTATCCTTCATATGCTTCTCCATATTCATTGGTTCATATGCCTGTGTGATACATCCTGTAAATATAATCGTAGTCATCCCTAACAAGATCGTTCTTGCCATCATCATTTTCTTTTCCTCGTTGTTCTATGTCCAAAATAGTAATATAAATATGCAACCTATACCTATTATATAGACTGCAGCACTTAATAGGAAATCCTTTAAATCCATCCGAATGATCTAAATAAGTCCCATATTAAATATGCGAACAGTATATAGAATCCCTTCCTATAGAAGTCGTGCTTATTGTATAATTTCTCTGAGATATATAACCTCTTTTCCTTTGCTTTTGTATTCATTTTATCCTACTATAGCAGTAGGAGTTTGATACCCATCCATACTTGACTCTAATCCATCTGTTGCAAGTTCTAACTGCACTATAAGACTGTCTGGAGTACCTACAAAGGTACATCCAACGATTAGAAATTCACCATTATGCATAAATTCATCCTCTACTACCCCACCAGACTCAATCGGTTGTTTTAAATCTAAATTAATGGTTTGCCCACACGATATATTAGTCCTTCCAGATATGGCCACATTCACAGTGTTAGATGATAACAATTGTCTTACTGACTGCCTCTTAAAGTTACCTAATTGAGTCTTATGATGGAGATTGTTAATCGTGGTATCTTTTCCATTAATATTCATTGGGGTTTCATACCCAAAGTCCAAGGCTGCATCTGTATAATCTATAATACTGTCTAATGACTCACTTTGTGGGGCAATATCTAATGCTTGTCCCGCCACTGCACCATCCGCAGGCAACCTAACCACCTCTGGTGCAACTCTAAAGGGTAATGACTTGGATATGTGTCCTTTAGTCTTATATTCCCCTTTGGAATCCATGTCCCACTCATCTGCATCTGCAATTCTGAATGGTATCTCTTGATAAATCTTGTTAATGGGATTCATGGTAATTCTCTTACCAGAATACAACCCATTTTTTGTGTTCTCTAATACATTAAATAAAGCAGGTTTACTAATATCATATATGTCTGTACCTGGCCCCGGCCTCTTACCTTGTGATCCATCTTCATCATATGATGCATTTGGATCGCCTGATCCAGCAAGTGCTTCACCAAATACTGCATCACCACCCAAGTATTTGAGTCCATACATGTCTTCTATCTTATTAAGTTTGTATCCCTTGTTTGCTGTTTGGTACATGTAGTAAGAATTAGGTGTCATTCCTTCTTCTGATTGTGCATAGGATACTAGTCTATTAAGGGTCTCTGAGACTGTCCAGTTAGGGACAACACACTGGATATTTCCTTCTGACTTTATCCTAACACCAGTGTATTTACCATCTGGTTTCTTATCAGAATCCTCTCTAATACCCAACTCTTCCTTCATTATTTTTGCACATATATCGGATACTGTTCCATTATATGCACGAGAAATTCTTTTTCTATTTGCCTGTAATGCTTCTGGTGAGACAAAGTGCAATGTATATCTAGTGGAATTACCATCTTTCATCATTTCTGTGACTTTATATATTCTGAATACTAAGTCAATTTGTTCTTCATAAGGGACTTGTTCTTCTGGGCCCTCTATCCCTGCTAAATGAATACGAATATATTCCTGTCCAGTAAACCCCATACGATTAAAAAAGTTTGCACCATCACCTATCGTAATGGAGCCAGTGATAAAATTTTGATAAATTGATTCAGTGATTTGAAACTGTTCAAATATTTCTACTACTTCGTCTTGGATGCCTGCATTATTTGATATTGTTAGAGACTCAATAAAATATCTATTAGGAGTACCCTGTCCTATGAACATCGGCATAATATTACTCCCTAATTAAATCTCTGAACTCTTTGACAATCTGGTGTGAATATCCTAATGGAATATATTTAAGGAATTTTGCATCATCATTAAGTTCTCGTTCATGTTCTGCATTAGTTTTTACTGTATACGCTGCATTATAAACTGTTGTTTTATTATCTTCACTGTCAATATAATAGTGTGGTCTGTCTTTATAATCAGCAAATGAATATAATGTGAAAGATTTCTCTGACTTACTACCTATAACTGTTTCACCTGTCTGGAATGTTCCTTGTACATCATTAACTACTACATGATTAAATGTTGGATCAATATTAATTGCATATCCTGTTGCTTTGGATGTTGATCCTGTTATCTTTTCACCCATAGTGAACTTACTATCCGCAGATGACACTATAGATGTAGATACTTCTGCAACTAGTGCTGTTCCAATATATTTTCTGTCAATATATTTTTCTTGCATGAAATTTGACCTTGGCCAATCACTCCATACTGTTAAATGTTCGTTCACTAACCAGAATAACCAATATAATGTTCCATCACCATACACTTTAGATGCAGTTGCATCTGGTCTATCTCCATCTCCAACATGCATAAATTCGTACCCTGTCGCACTCTCTTCTTTATCCCCAAATACTCTTACCTGTCTGAATAAATCCTTAGCCCTATGTAATACTCCATCTTTATTGATGTCGTAGTCAATAGTTGGAAAATGTCTAAAATAATTTGTTGCCATTCGTTACTCCTAGCCTGTTGGATCACCTGAGCCATCTGTTGCTTGTGGTGAATCTTTTATTTGTCCTTCTTGACCCTCTAATTCTTCATGGACACTTCCAATACCTTTTGTTCTATTAACAGATACATTCTTATCATATCTGTCTGCATCCATAGTGATAAGTTCAGTGAAATCTACACTTAATACTACACCATTTGGATGAACATCTGTTATTTTCTCTCCAGCTCTTGAATACACAAAATTCATATCATGACCACCAGAATAGTCAACATCAACCTTAGTGATTGCTGATGGTAATGGTTTCTCCATGTTATTTCTAACATCTCCAGCAATATCTATATCCCACATTGCAGGCAATATAAACATTCTTGGTGATTTTAATGAAACTGTAGGTAATGCAGAATGTTTTAATGCATATATGATCTGTTGGATTGCAAGGGAATCTTCATGGTTGTATGGATGTAATTCAAATGAATAACTATGTGTTCTAAATCCTACTCCCTCAAATAGTTGGAATTTAACTGGGTTTTGTACTATACCAGACTGATATGGTCTTATATTTGACATCTTATCCTTGACCTCTTTCCATTTTTCAGTACCAGCTTGCAATACACCAGCACCAGCAGTCTTTATACCATCCCATACCCCATCAGAATTCATCACTTGGCCTGCAGTAGCACCCATAATACCCACTTCCTCACTCTTATATGTCATTGAAATATTATCGTTTATCTTAGGTAGATATAATCTTATCTCGTAGTTCTTTCTCTTCTGGCCAGCTCCTACATCAAATCCTTCCTGTTCTAATGTTCTAAACACAATCCAGTTATTAATAAATGCTGAATTTGGATCAGTAGGAAATTGCAAAGGTTCAACTTGTGGTAGTGGAGTTGAATATGCCTCGGCACCCAATTTCATCTCTGCTTTTCTTACTTGTGAAGCAGACTCTGCCATTGTTTGTTGGAGTGAAGTAATTTCACTGGGTATATTTGAAGTAGATATACCTGTTGCAGACTTTAACAGATCATCTAGTGCATCTGCTATGTTTGCATTGAATAAGTTTCTTTGCCCTGCTAGTGCAGAGTTTAGATCGTTTTTAATTGATCCGATAAGTTTTGATTTTAGACTCGATAGTAATCCCATCCTAAATACCTTTATTAAGTTATTTTATATAAGGTATTTATATGAGTTACAAGGGAAGATTCAAACCAATTCACTGGAAAAAGTATAAAGGTGATCCAACTAAGGTCATTTATCGTTCTTTGTGGGAGTTAAGGTTCATGAAATACTGTGATACTAACGATAGCATCCTAAGATGGTCTAGTGAAGAGATTATCATACCATATCGTAGTATAGATGGTAGAGTACACCGATATTTTCCAGACTTCTGGATTGAATACAAAAAGGCTGATGGAACAGTCGATAGGGATATCATTGAAGTCAAACCAAAGAAATTTACACAACCGCCTGTTCGTGGTAAGAAATCTAATGGTCGTTATTTGAAAGAAGGTAAGAGATATGCAATCAATGAACTCAAATGGGATGCAGCTCGTGAATACTGTTTGAATCGTGGATATAATTTTAAAATATTAACAGAAGATCACCTAGTTAAATGACATAAATACATATATGGCAGGTAAACTATTTGACAGATTAGAGAGGGAAGCCTTTAGAGGTGGTATCGAGGCAAGGACAAAGAAGTCAATGACTTGGTTTCGTACTCGTGTGTCTCAGATAAAAAGAGTGAGTAGAAAGGGATTAGTCTCAGATCAAAGACAACGGACTAACCCAATATTAGGCGATATGGTTATGTACTTCTATGACCCTAAACATAAGAAAACTCTCCCTTACTACGATAGATTCCCTTTATGTATACCCTACGAAAGAGCAAAAGGTGGGTTTAAGGGACTTAACTTACATTATTTACCACATACAATGAGGGCTCAATTCCTAGATCAATTATTTGACTATACAAACAATGACAAATATGATAATTCAACAAGATTTAGATTGACTTGGGAATTGATACAAAAGATTAAAGGTAGACCTTACTACAAAGCATGTGTACATCATTATTTAACTGCACACATGAAGTCTAGAGCTGCAATAGTTGACAGTGCTGACTGGGAAATTGCAATATTCCTACCTGTAGAATCGTTTAGAAAATCTGGACTTGCAAACATATATAAAGAGTCCAAGAGAAAAATAGCTGCAGCAAAATGAAAATAGATAGATTTAAACAATCAATAGACAACTTACCTCGTGCAAATAATTACACTTGTTCTTTATTTGCAAATTTATCAGTAGATCATAAAGACCCTGCTGTTGATGATGAAGGTACTGCAACTGGTGAAACAACAGATAGAAGAAATACAAGTGTACTTAGAATGAGAGGAATAAGGTGTGAGTCTATGTCAGTGCCTGGCCGAGGATTCTTAACCCATACACCAACAGAGCATGGCCCTCGTAGAACTGTCCCACTTGCACCAATGTATGACCCCTTTGATTGTATCTTTCAATTAGAAAACTCATATGAGGACAGACAACAGTTGGAGATGTGGCAACAACATATGGCATCCCCAGCCTCAGAATTTTATAGTAATTATTTCGATAATTACAAAGGAACCATTTATCTAGAACAACTAGATAAATATGGACAAGTAATATATAGATGTGTACTTGCAGATGCATGGCCATTACAATTAGGTCAATTGCAATTTAGTAGTGGGTCTGGAGACTTCACGAAATGTAATGCACAGTTTATGTATAGATATTGGCATAGTGAGTTTACGAACTCTAAAGCCGACAACTTTCTTGGTGGTGTTATTCAGAAATTTGGAAAGAAATTAGGAAGAAGAATCGCTAAGAAATTAGAAAATGAAATATTTGGGTAGTAATACCCTTTTTTAAGATGGAGAATATATTATGTCGTTACCAAAGGTAAATCAGATCGAATATGGTGTTGAGTTACCAATAAGTAAACAAAAGGTGAAGTTTCATCCATTCACAGTAAAGGAACAAAGAACTCTTTTACTTGCATTGGAAGATGGTAGTGCAGAGGTTATTGGAACAGCACTCATCAATATAACACAGTGGTGTTTGTTAGATGAGATAGATGTTAAAACACTTGCAGGGCCTGATCTAGAATGGTTGTTCCTACAGATAAGAATGAAGTCTGTAGGTGAGACATCACAAGTTAGGTTTACATGTGAAGAATGCGATAGTCCTAATGACTACGAAATTGATCTTACCAATGTCCAGTTATCAGAAGGTGACATGGAAGCAGGGAAGATCATGTTAGATGATAAAGTAGGTATGACACTTGCACCACCTTCTTTCGGCACTGTCGAAAGGTTGTTAGAAGGTAAGGAAGAGTTAGATGTCGAAACATTGTTTAGTTTAGTTGGGGAATGTGTAGATAATATTTTTGATGAGGAGTTTGTTCATAATAGAGCAGACTTTGAGGAAGATGAACTACAAGTCTTTATAGACAGTTTATCATCTGAAAACTTTGACAAGATATCTGCATATTTTGAACAACTACCAAAACTTTCTTATACAGTTAATTATAAGTGTAATAAAGAAGGTTGTGGTCATGAAAATGAAGTAGAGTTAGTAGGACTTGCCAATTTTTTCGGATAGCCCTCTCACATGATAACCTTGCAAATTATATGCAAACAAACTTCGGTTTGATGCAACATCATAATTATAGTTTACAAGAGTTGGAACAACAACTGCCGTGGGAGAGGGAGATTTATATTTCTCTTCTAATGCAATGGTTAGAAGAAGAGGAATTGAGACGAAAGCAAGAACAGAATAGGGCTAGATAACCTTGTTCTAAGTTTAATAATAGGAGAGATTAGTTATGCCAGATCAAGTAAGTATGGACATGACCAGAAATGAGGTTCAAATAGACCTCGATAAGTTTATGGCAATGTCCGCAGAAGTATCTGACCTAAAAGATCAACTGAGAGAAGCAACTGACCCAGAATTGCAAGACAAAAGAAATCCATGGCAAAAATGGATTCACCTTGCAAAAGCTGTGGATGCATGGAGAATATGGCCTCGTGCATTTTTAAGTGTTTATATCTTCCTCATTTATTTTGTAGTAATGTGGTTTATAGATTTACCCGCACCTACTATGGAACAAAGTGGACTGATATCAATACTAGTTGGAGCAGGAGCTGCTTGGTTTGGATTGTATGTTAATAGTGCATCCAAAGATCATGCGTCTGATGCAAACGGAAAATAAGTAAATAGGAATATCAAATGGCCACGACCAAAGATAACGAGTCTTTAGATCAAAAGAAAGCCGTCAAGGCAGCCTTGGATGAGTCATTATCCCTCAAAGAATTATTAGCAATTAATGAGGATCAAAGAACTGACGCCCAGAAGAGGGAAATTCGTAGACTCAAACAAGATAAAAAGGTTGCAGATACTGCTGAGAAGAAAGCACAAGCTCTTCATGACCTTGTAAAAGATCAAAAAGAGGCAGTTGAAAAACTGAATGACACTACACAAACTTCTTTCAAAGAGATGGGAGTAGATGGTCGAACTGGCGTTGGTAAACAGTTAGAAGCAATTGCACAACAAAACAATTGGTCTAAAGCAAGACTTGATGTTGCAAAAGAAAATGCAAGAGAAGGTATTGATATTGCAAATCAAATAAAAGCTAGAGAAGAGTTTCTACAAACTACCACTAGTGGTGTCATGGATGCATCCCAAGATGCTGAACTCAATGAGATGAAGAGACATCAAACAAGACTCAAGTCTCAACAAAGAATATTACAAGACAATAGAAAAGGTGTAATTGAAGGCATCCGAAACTTTAAAATTAATTTTGCGGGTATGAAAGATAGTTTTAATTCTTTTGTAGATACTCAAAAAGAATCTATTAGTAAAGGTGAGTTATCTGCAAAAGGTCTTGCTGGTTCATTCAAAGATGACTTTACTAGACTTGCAGGGCCACTTGGTGGTATCCTATCTCAAATTCCATTCCTAGGCACTATTGCAAAACTAGGTAAATCTATCTTAATGAGAATAGTTATAAGAGCAAGAGATGCATGGGTTAGATGGCGTTCAGACAAAGCTACTACAAAACTGCAAATGTCTTTGCAAAAGAAAAAAGAGATTTCAGAAAAGAGAGCACAAAGAAGAATGGTTAAAGCTGCAAAACAAGGAGCCCCAACTCCTGCAGCTGCTGGTGGTGGTGGTGATAAGAAAGGTGGTGGTATGATGTTAGGAATGAAAATTCGTGCAGTTGGAACAGCACTAGCAACAGTATTACCATTACTTGGCCCCGCACTTCTTGCATTCGGTGGTTCATTTGCAGCACTTGCCCCACTTGCAGGGCCAATGGTTGTTGGTGCTGGTGGTCTTGCACTTGCAATTGCAGCCTTAGGTGTTGGAGTTGGTGTTACATTAGCTGCAATGGCACTTGGTGTTTTGGCAATGGGAAAAGCACTCCCAGTTCTATCAAAAGGGTTTGAATCATTTAGTGACTTACCAGCAGATGACATAAGATACAACATCTCAGAGATTGGTAAGTCTATGGGATGGTTATTAGGATTAAGTTTAATTGCCCCTCTAGCAAGTCTTGCTGGTGCGGTGTCTGGTGGTATACCTAAACTTGCAACATCATTTAAAGCATTTTCAACTGAGAACATAGATGGTGCAGACATTGGTCAAAACATCACTAATCTTGGAGCAGGGATGGAAGCACTTGGTGCAATATCAACTGGTAGTTTAGGTGCAGCGTTTAAAGGAATGATTGGTGATTTCTTTTCTGGTGATGGGCCTGGGCCACTGGAGAAAATGGCAAATGACCTCAAACACTTTGAAAATCTTGATGGTGATAAATTAATTTCAATAGGGCCTGGAATTACAGCAGTAGCAGAAGGTATTGCAGCAATGAATGCTGGTGAAGGTGGTGCAATGGATAAGATTGGTTCTGGTCTTAAATCTTTCTTAGGTGGTGGTACAGTAGACTCACTTAAAGCAGTTGCAGAATTACCAGACACATTAGCGACTAAAGCAAATGCAATCAAAGCAGTTGCAGATAGTTTTAGTATCTTAGGTACATCATTAAAAGGAATATCATCAGATAACCTTGAAATGCTTGAAGATACAATGGATGCATTAAGTTCTAGACGAGGTGATCTCTTGATTACTCCTTCTGTTCAGATTGCAAGTGTTGAAGGAATGGCAATGCCAGTAAGTATGATAAGTGGTGCAGCTCTTGCAGCGGGTACGATAGGATCAACTACTGGTACAGTAATTGTAAATAATGTTTCAGCTCCAACCACTCAAAATAATATAAACAATACTCAAAATGTTAGAGCTACTGGGACTGCAAGATCAGAACAACTAGTTCAACAAACACATTAAAACAATTGATCTGCTGAACAAGTATCAGCTTCTCTACAAATCATTAGTCTATGTTGAAACTCTAGTGGTTCTACCCACTCAAATTCCAATGGTAACATTATAGGTTCAAGCAAGAAGTCTGTTCCAGCAATCTGTTGACATCCTATAAGAGAAGCCATCATCACACCCATATATAAATAATTTTTCATTTTATACCTCTTTCCAATTTAAGTTTATCATAACCCTCATCATCCAAATGTGTAACGGCTAACCATGCATGAGTCATTTCATCACCTGTTCTACTACCACCAACTACCCATTGATCTGGGTCTGGATTGTTGGGATTATTACTTGTGTTATCATACCATTGTTTCAATACTATTACTGCACCTGTAGGAAGTAGTGGTGCAACATCTGGTTCAAACAAATGACTATGATGCCATACTGCACTCCAATTACTAATCTGACTTATTGGTTCAGTTCTGCCTGTCTCTGGATAAAATATCTCCATACTTGCAGCGTTCATTCGTAAATGTCCATGAGGTTGATAACTGTCAATCCTTACTGGATGGTCAAATGAATGAAACCCTTGAGTCATGTAATAGTCATTAGGTGGGATGACAATATCTTCCTGTTTACTAATCCTATACAAACTTAGGTCTTGTTTATACTTTAATTCTTTACTCTCTTCTTCTGAATATAACCAGAGACCAATCTCAACAACATTATCCCTAATCATACTGTCTGGTGCCATTGCACCCAACCCGCCGGGAAACATGTGAATGTCCCATAATACTTGTGCATTTGCTGGTAAGGTTCTACAGACACCTGTAGGTACTATTTCACCCCATTTACCCATTGCATATTCTGTTAACATACCATACCTCTCACCATCAACATGAACAGATGAGTTTGCATGATGAACAACAGACTTTGCATCACCTCTAGGTTTAACCTGTACTGCACGAATACAACGATCTTCTGTTAACCCTGTATCAACATAGTGTTTATGCCACATGTCATTACCACTCGCTGGTATGTCTATTGGTATTGATGGGACAACTAAGTCTGGTTGTCCAAGATCAACAAAGTTCCATGCATCTAAATCTCTCGTGCAACACCATAAGACAATTTCAACATCTTTATCACCATAAGGAGAACCACTTCTTACCCAATCAACTACCACATCAATGTCGTTTTGTGGTAGTCTCCAATCACCTTGTAGGTCTTGAATACCTATCCCATGATCGTATGCATAAGGTGGCATTTCTCTGGTTGATATTTTGTGTTGTATTAGAGGAGCCCAAGGTCTTACTTGTTCATAAGACTCAAAACTCATTGGCCCTATCCCACCTTCTCTATGACATACAACACAATTATTATTGATTATTGATGATACTCCATCAATATAGGTGGGTTCGTCCGCGTATACTTCTCTAGCTACCACCAACAGCATTACAGCCGATAGTACAACTATTAAAAATTTCATTTGTAATCCTCTGAATTCTCTGGATGAGAATTAAAGTGTTGAATCCAGCCCCACTACCCGCCGTCAACTTACTCCACACTGCCGCATAGGAGCATTGCCTCGAAGTATCTTACCCCTTCATCATGTATTTATAAAAAATCAATAATGGATAAGATTAAACATCATTCGCCAGCTTCTCAAAGTAAGACATTGAGTTACCATCTGTCTCAGCAAATGGTATGTCTGTCTCATTGACAGTTGGCATTGGTGATGGTTGTGCAACATCAGTAAGATCATCTGATCTACTGGATGCAGTTCCAGTTGCTACTGCAAGTCCTAGAACTCTGTCTAGTTTCTCTTTCAATTCGTCATAAGACTTGAATTGATCTGGTGCAATAACACCAGCAAGAGAATGTTGAGAGTTCCAAGTTGCTTCCAACTGGTCTTCGTCTTCAAACAAAGGTTTTGGTGAAGTGAATTCGGACTTATCATAGTTCCAGAATCCATCTACTTTCCTTACCTTCACTTTGAAACTAGCACCTTCCCATAAGTCAAAAGGATTAACAGGAGTTTCATCCTCAAATGCTGGTTGCATTTTATCCTTTAACATTTCAAAGATTTTCTTCCCAAATCTGTATAGGAATACTTTACCTTCGTTTTCTGGATGTGCTGGGTCAGATACCACATAGATGTTAGAAACATAGTGTAACCTTCGTTTCTGTTTCCTTGCAATATCTTTATTGCTTTCAATACCAGTGTTCCAGAGTTCAGAATTGTAATCTGAAACTGGGTCGTTTTTGGTAAGAGTAGTCAGAGACTTCTCTATGTACCAACCGCCTGGCCCTTGAAAACCATGATCCCAATATTGAACCCACGGCATATCTTCCCCATTAGGAGCAGGAAGAAATCTTATTTCGGCAAATCCATTTCCAGATTTATCCATTTCGATTTTCCAGAATCGGTCATCTACATAAGATTTTTGGGTATTGTTACCACCAGAGGTTTCTAGTGATTTTTGTAGTGTATCAAAGCCACTACGACTTCTTTTTAAGTCTTGAAAAGACATAATATTTTCCTCATTTTAATTGTATTAATCGTATAACACTATATTAGTTAATGGATGAACTGTTAATTCATCCTTCATATAATAATAACTTATGTTTTGAAATCTGTCAAGTAAAAGATTCAGTTGACTGGTTTGACTTCCTTCTAATGAGTTAGGGTTGTCTTCCCCTTCTCTTAGTCTTTCGTTCTCACCAGTATGCCCATCATCTCTTGTATAACACTGAGTTCCAGCATAAATGTTATTATAAGTATTTATATCATAATTCCAGATGGAATCGAATCCAACATAAACTATGTTATCATACTTTCCTGTCATGGAAGCCATTGCAGCTGCACTGGTTCCACAAAAGAAATTCTCGAATAAGAAGGGATCATCTTCTGGCCCCTTCACTTCTTTAATCTTGTAATCTTCCTCTACTCCTATTGCTTGCATCTCTAAGATACCTACATTACCATTACCCTTTCCATGCATAGTGACATGTGTATGTTGAGGTAAAAACCACTCTCTCACTGGTGTATCCATAGTTTGTTTAATTGTTGGGTATTCATCAGTTCTATTTAATGGGTCTTCCCATATTCCAGAGAAGTAACACTCATGATATTTTGGATATTCACTCTCACAGCACTCTCCCATGATACTTACATCTACTATGGTTAAGTAATCACAGTGGTAGTCTCTAAACAGTGCATTACAACCCCATATGTCCCCGCCAAGCACTCCTAAGTCTAACCCAGTCCTAGACATCCCATTGCCTACCACATAACATGTCCTTAAACTGTCAAGATTGAGGTAAGAAATGGATGGATTCAAGATATTTTGTGTCTCTGATTGAGGTGCATTACCAATACTTTGTTGAAAAAATTGTTGGTTAAAGTTGTGTTTATCGTATGTCATGTCCAAACTTTTCTCATAATATCTGTTATTTTTAATACATCATATGGTACAAATGGTACTAATTTCTTCATTCTTAACTTAACTTCTGGCCAAACATATTCTTCATCTATGGATAAATTATCGGTGAAGGATAATTTCCGTTCTGTAAGTGCATAAGTGAGTGGATGAATACTTCTGGATAGAATACACTTGACAATAGTGGGATGACTAGTAGGATCAACATGAAACAAATCGTCAATACTCCCGCATTGTGTTTTAAGAAACTCTTGATCTTGTTCAAAGGAATAAGATAAAGATTGTATATACTTCTTGTAATTCTTGAAATTAGTGTCTGCTGTTGCATCCATTAGGTCTCCAATCCATGAATCTTCATACATGAAATTTGATATGAAGAATTCTTTAAGTTCTTTGTCGTATAACCTTCCAAGTCTTGCAAAATGAAATCTATCGTTCCTCTTAAGGAATGAATCAAAATTTGTGTTAACTTTTCCATTGTATTTTATGTAGTCGTAGTCTGAATTAAAATGTAATTTGAGACCAAGATAGAGTTCATAGGCATTATACCCTGTCCTTGAATCTACCATATGTGTGACCTTCTACGAGCCTCCCATTCTTGTTTCTCCATTTCCATTTGTCTCTTTCTCTTCCTAACTGCCTCATTCTTTCTTCGTTGTCTGAGTTCAGAAGGTTTAACAAAGAACTCTCTTCGTCTACACTCTTGGATGATACCATCCCTTTCTACTTTCTTTTTAAACTGTCTTAATAATACATCAAATGGTGGTGGGCCTTTCTTCTTTTGAAACTTCTTATTGAATTTCTTATTCCTACTATAACCTTTTTGTTGTTGAGGTCTTCTATTGTATGCCATTATCTACCCTGTCCACGATATTTCTTATGAGATTTTCTTTTGTTTTTATTCATTGTTGACATTGCAATTCTAGTTCTTCTACCTCTGCCACCTGTACCTTGTGATGTCAATTTCTTGTGACCCTTCCATTCTCTGTTCCATACTGATCTAAATAACCTTGCCATTGTTCAGTAGTGAGTTTGGGTCTTTCTTTAGTTCTTTAATCTTGTTCATAGTCTTGACATGGTATGAATGCACTATTCGTTTCTTCTTAAAGTCCTTGTTAAATCGTTTATTTGTTATTGGCATTATGTTTCAAAGTTTGTTAGTTTGCCTTTTCCTTTTTTATTGTCTTTGATGAAGTGTAACTCCACAGCATCTGCTTCTATCTTAGCCTTTAAAGGTGGTGTTATTAGATGTTTCACTGATTGTGGGTCTAAATGATTCATTTCACAAAATGCTACTATGGCATCTATATAATTCATTTTCTTGTCTGCAACCATTTCTTCTATTGCAACAGAAAATCTCTTCTTTGTTAATATCACTATTCTATTATCTCATGAATCCTGTATTTGTCAAGTCTTTTATACCCCATATAACTCTTTATATTCTTGCCTAAGTGAAACTAATCGGTCTATCCACTTCTGATTAGGAGTATCTACAAACAATTGAGAAGTACCATCTGACACGGCAATAAGGGTCACTATTTGTTCTATATCTTTCCCTGTTCGTTCTTCAAACATCTTTGCATATGCAGTCTCTTGACAATAGTAGTTCTCAATCCACTCTGGTCTCTTTCTCTTTGCACTTGTTTTAAAATCAATTACTGCAAGCCTACCATTCCATTCTGCAATACAATCAACCCTACCAGCAAGTTGTAGTTCATCACCATAGAGTGCAGACTCTAATGCATGAATCGTACCTATCTGGTCAAGTAATTTCTGTGCAGTTTTAAATGCATACTGGGTTGTGGGCATTGCCGTTTTCCACTTCTCTTCAAAAGTATCTCCACGAATATAGTCCTCTACTAATTGGTGAAAGGATGTTCCATGTCTACTTGCTGAAGTGGATATCTTATTGGCCTTTTCTGACCCTACTCGTTTTCTCCATTCCTTGATTGCTTTCCTATTTGCAAGTCCAGTTACAGAAGTAACAGATGGATAATTATTACCATCTGGTGTGGTATAATATCTCTTTCCATCTATATTAGTTGTAGGGAGTTTGTGGAAGGTATCTTCCAGAATTTCAAATTGTTTCATGTTATATCTTTAAGGTTGTGTTTCTTTATTACTTTGTCTCGTCTGACATCAGCTGCAGTTCTAGTTTTAACCTGTCTTGCAAGATCAGATTGTGGATGACCATCAGCAACCTTATGTAAGACTTCATTAAACCCACCATGACCACCTAGATTGGTTCTTTCACCAGACCTACTAATGAAGTTAGGTGCAGATGGTATTTGTTTAATATCTGGATTGTCTTTAAGGTACTGTTCTTTTTGAGAGATCGACATGAACTCTTCAAAGTATTCGTCAGTCTTCTGGTTGTATAATTCGTAGGTTGGCATTTAATTCTTGTAGGTGACTTATCTTAGTATTCAATTCTAATATTCTTTTGTGGGAGTCGGCAAGTTGTTTCTGTAAGTCTTTAATGTTACTTTCCAGTATCCTTTTGTCGTTCATGTCTCTTTTTCCTTACTCTTAGAACTGCTTCTATTAAAACTTTTTCCTTCTCTGTAAATACATCAAAGGTTTTTGGGCCCCATACAGTACCAAAACGAGTAAGCTTCTCTGATGCAGTTAAACAATGGTTCCATACATCATCTTCGGCATTACCCTTTCTATCTTTCTCGAATAGTTTTCGACTACATCTGAGTGATTTAGTCTTGTGGTTGTCTGCATAACTGGCTAGTTCCCTACCAATTTCTGCAAGTTTTAACTCTCCCTCACTTATATCATAATATCCCATATTTCACCTGTGAGTGTTAAATTTATATTGTTGTTATTATACTAAAAAATGTACCCATAAGTCAACTAGAATTATCGGTTGGAAAAGGAATAACATTGCCCCTTTCCTCTTTCTCCTTTTTAAGTTCTTCTTCTATTGCTTCAATATCGTCTGTAAGTTGTTGTGGTACTGGATACCCTAGATTCTCTAACATGATTACAAGTTCTTCTGGGTCTGGAAGTTCATCCATTAAATCTTCTTGCCAATCTACTATGTCCTGTCCATCATCTTGCATTAATCCTTGTCTAGTTCTTAAATATGTATCGGCAATTAATGATAAATGAGTACATGCACGATATAACCCTAACCAATTAGGATCAAAATCTGTTGGAGTCTTAGGTTCATCTGCAAATGCAAGAGACACTTTCTTAAACCACCCATCATCTTGATTGATAACGAGAGCAATGTCTCCATGTCTCATTCGGAGCAAATGTTCTTTAGCATTATCTGCCATATTGTTTCCTATGTAGCGAGTGGATGTCCCGCTGGATATGCGACTGGAATAGTCCCTTCTTGATTAGTGGAAAAAACATCTTCGTTCCAGACATCATTTCTTTTTAAATGTCCGAATCCATTTCTGTCCCACCATTTTTCTAATGCGATTACATCAGCATTATCTGCTCCTCTGAGCATTGCATATTTAACTTTCATGTTCATTGAAGATAACATAAGTCCATCAGCACAAGATTGCATTCTTGATAACCTACCAGCTTGATATTCAGATTTGTATTCTGAGGAAAGTTTCCATTCAGATATACATATCCATGAACCATCACCCTGTTTCTCGTATGTTAAAAACGAGAATTCAACGCCTGGCCTTGCATTCCAATTGGTTGCTGGTAATCCAGCAGAATTGAATGTTTCATTTGGTTTACCATCTCTTGAATCTTCTCTGGTTGAGTTCATACCACCTGCTGTGGTTCCATCATGTATCTTATAAGTATCAGCATGAAGTGCATCATTTTCAATTCCACTTACTCTGGTGTCAGTCCATTCGTATGCACCAGCAGATTCTGCCATAATACCATTAGGAGCTTTTGCATCATCAGCAGCCCTCTTGGTCATTAATTTATCTAGTAAAGTGTAATCACTTCCACTTCTTAGCATAATATGTTTAGAGAATTTTACTTCCCCTGTTCCATACCATGCTGGTTCTGTACCTATACCCATTGTTATCCCCTCGTAACCTTTTTAACTCTGTCAATCTGTTGATTGATGATGACCTTCCTATTTGGCCAATAAATATATTCCTTATCTTCATTCTCCATTAGTTTATAGAGAAGTGGTAAGATAAGTTCTTCTACTTCTGCAAGACTTGATTTTAAATGACTTACTGCAACATCTGTTGAACTACCAAGTCCCATCTTAGCTGCATCAAGTTCATCTACTGCATTTGCAACGACTTTAACTAAGATGTCTACCTTAGAGTCTAGTTCTTCTATCTGTTTAGAACTTGCACTTGCTACAGATGTCTCTGCAACTTTCTTGAGGTCTTCTGCAATACTTTCTTGAATTGCAGCAGCTTCCCCAGTCTTAGTTACCAGTTCATCTTGATCTACCGCGGTAAAACCGAAATCTAAATCTGCCATTGTTTCCTCTTACTTCTTCTTGTTAGCTTTAGGAACTTCCTCTTCTTCAACTGATTCTTCTGTTGCACTTGAACCACCAAATTGTGTGGTAGTAGTTGCACCTGTAGATTCTTGCAATAGTCGTGATTGTTCTTGACTTTCTGCAAGTAAAGTGTCTCGTAATCTACCTACTGTAGATAACTCTTCACCTTTATATGCACCACGATTAGCTGCAACATCTATAACTGCAATCAACTGAGAAAAATCATTAAGGTTTAAAAACCTTAGTTGAAGTGCGGGTTGTTCCACATTTATTTCTGCCATAATAACTCCATATTAAAGTGTGGATAGTGGAATAGTTTTTCTACCCACGAATGATGTATGTTTCTCCTTACTATCCCAACTAGTTTTAGATAAGTCCCTCATAACAAATGTTACGATCACCCCCTTAATAGTTGGTTGTACAAAGTTCACTTCCATCATAATATATTTTACTTCCCTCTGTCCTATAAAGGACTTGAAGGAAACCTACTTACTGGATTAGGAGCAGTGCTCCCAGTGTCCAGTTGTTTTTCTATTGGAACTTCCCAGTCTGGATTGACACATGTCCAATCTCGGCCTGGCACTTTCCACTTAGATAAAGTTCTGTCATAAAGAAATTCGATCACTTCTTTATTCTTTGGGTCTAACAATATTACAGTGCCAAAGATTGGATCAAACTGTCTCACTTCTGCAATGGTTGTAACACCATCCCTTTCATAAGTCACAGTTCGTTCTATATCTGTTACACCTAATTTGTTTGTTGAGTCCATACTTGTATTTATACTACTTAGGACTTAGATCGAACCCAGATTCTTCACAAATTTCCTTAGTTATGCCCTTAATTGGCATAGTCTTCTCTTTAATTGCAAGTAAGAATTCTGCTTCAGATTTCTCTAAAGACCTAAGAGTATCCAAGAAAATCTCTTCTCTCTTTGCTGGTTTTGCTTGTCCAGAACCACCTTCAACCCAATACTGCATTCTTTTGTAAACACGAATGAGTCTTTCTGGGGCCAAATCCATTGCACCTTCTGGAGTCTCTTTGTCTCCAACAACTGCATTGTCTGGTAGTCCTTCTGGTAAAGTAAATACTACTCTTGGATCGAACGCAGCTTTTAAACAATAAACTACATCTGATCTACCAGTATACTGACTTAAGAATGCAACCTTCTCACTCTTTTTGAGTTTGGAAGCACTGTTAAGTATCTCCACTATACTTGGGTTTCTAGGTAATTTATTAACTGCCCAATCCGCAGTCTTAGTACCTTTTGGTCTACCTCTGGTTTCAACATCAGGCCCTTTCAGTGTTTGCTCTTTTCGAGAACCTTCTGGAATAGGCTCCAATTCTTCTTGCATCTGTTGGGATTGTGATACAAACTCTAAATCAGATGCTGTAGTCCCATTCACTTTTGATTCAAGGGTTTCTTTTACTAGGGTCTTTTTGTTCTTAGCCCCTTTGGGCCTTCCCCTACCTCTTTTTACTGCCATAATTAAAAATCTCCAATTTGGTCTTGTAATTCCATCAGTCTATGTTTGATAAAATAGTTAAGTATTCCACCTCTGGATGCAACCTTAACATTCTCATATTCTTCTAGAATTTGTTTTTTATACTCATTAGGTATATAGGTCAGATCAATAAGTGTTCTATTCCTTTGAAAATTCCTTTCTACTTCATTATCTTTTTCAACTAATGGGTCTAATAAGATACCTCTTTTCTTCTTTGAAACTGGTCTCTGTCTTATTCCCTCTACAATACAATCATCTTGAGATAAAACATTAGGAATTCCATCCCCTTTATCTCCACTGATGATATGATTTGCAAGATATTCTAATGCCTCATCTTTATTTAGTACGATTTCTTTACGAGTAATCGGGCTATATTGACTAACCTTATCGTATCTTTGTAGTTGTTGAAAGTCTTTATCTCCACTAATAATCATTATTGGTTCAATAGAATGTACTGGTGTACATTTTGTTTTAGTCTCTTCTATTAAAACACCAATAACATCATCAGCCTCACATCCATATACATTGATAAACCTATATGGAAAATGATCTCTTAATTCATCCCTAACCTTGTTAAGACATTCAAAGATAAGATTCCAATCCATATCGGATGCATCCCTACCTTTCTTTCTATGAGCCTTATACAAAGGAAAGAAATCCTTTCTCCAGTAATGCATACTGTCTACACATAGAATAACTTCACCAAACTTTTTATGGTACTTCTTTCTATAATTTGCAATAGACCTTAGACAGATATGTCTAACTAAGTCATCTGAGATAGGGTCTTTACCACCCCTAGTTTGAGCCATCAGTGATGCAATCATCACTTGACTCAGATCAATTAAAATCATTCTATATTTATATCGCTTTTAATAATATTGTATGTTTGTTTATTCTTCCAGTGGGATTAACACTTTTAGTCTTAATCTCATCTAAAATTCTACTTAATACTATTTTACCACCTTTCTGGATTCTGTCAAGGTAATATTCAGTCTTATTTCCAATCTTCTTAGATTGAGAAGAACCATTATAGTTCTGTAGTGTTGTTCCTTTGACCCCAATACCACCTCTATCTGAAGCAAGGTATCTGGTAACTTCTTTTGTCTTAGCATTAAATGTCCAAAGTTCTAGACAACCTACAATCTGAGCAGGGTCAATTGATGTAAGTTCGTAGTCTGGATCACTCCACTTGTACTTTAGATTCTTAATTTGTTGTTCGGCTGAAAAGATTTTCTTCCTTCTCTTCTTCCGTTTTGATTTCCCTTCAGCATACTTCTCAATGCTGGTGATGATAGTAGCCACGAACTGTTCATACTGTCTAAGTTTTGATTTAGTGAAGAATGAATATCCTTCTTTGAGTTGAGGGTCTTTCCCCTCTACTGCTTCTACTAACTCTGCGTGAGTAGGTCTAAAGATGTCTGCAATTCTTAATGCAACAGGAGCAGACACTTGTTGATCCCCTAGATATCCAAACACATTAAAGTCTGACTTAACCCCATCTACATAACTGTCAAGGTAATAATCAATCTCTGAACTAAGTTCATTTGCTTTGTTATCCATTCTTTCTTGAATAGATACTAATGGTTTCTTAGGATTGTACTTTCTCTTTTCTTTCTTTGTTTCTATTTTACGAATAATACTGTCAACTAATGGTTCTATTTTTTCTGCAATAGTCATCCCACCCAACTTTGGCGGTGGGTCATAATTAGGGTCAGTTATACAAGGAACTCCCCTTAAGTCCATTCGGGCCAGTGCAGCTGTAGAATTCGGTAAGTAGTCTTGGAACTTTCGTACCTTATCTACCCAATCCGATTTATATTCTTTTTGTTCCATCCAATCTGCGATCCAACCAGCACTCTTTGACCTATCACTCATATAAGAGTACCAATTGAAACAACCATGTATATCCATAACAGATTCATGATCTGGTTCTGGCCCATAATGTATTTCATCTATTGATTTTTTTCTAGCCATATCTAAACATTGTCTACATAAAATATATGATCTTCTATTATTGTTACTCGAAAATAACTTTCTGCCCAATCTGGATTCACTTTAACACTATGATACCATAATGCGCCATTGGTTCTGTCAGTAGGTCTATTCAATAAAAAGTCTTCTGCTAATACAAGGGATTTTTCCCAGACTTTCATTTCATTCTTAAGTGGTTCATCTGACATGCCATCACAATACCAACTAAATTGACATGAATGCAAATCTATCCTACCACTTGGGTAGTATTTTGTTTGTTTTACTACTCCACAAATGGTACTTGGAAATCGTGGATCATTTACACGATTCATAGTAACTTGTGCAACTGCAACTCTACCATTGTCTGATTGGTTCCTTGACTCCCAGTAGATATTTTGAGCAAGACAATTTAATTCATCCTGTTGAATCTTTATCTGTTCAAATTCAATTGCTTCTTCAATTCGTTCAAGAGTCTCTTCTTGGTCTTGAAGAGTCTGTTCCATTTTAGTTACTGGTATTGATACCGCAACTAATACCAACATAATGAGAAATCCAAGTTTATACTTCATAAATTTCTCCTGTTTTACTAACAGACATATTTTATTTAGACCTAGCATGTTTTTAACCTATCAATGTTGTTACTAAATTCTTGAATAGAAATATCAATCCTACTCCATTTAATATGATTAACGCCCTATCCTTCCATAGAATAGCAACGATTAACCATCCAAATACACCCAAGATAGATAATCCTAAATCATACAACTGTAATTCTGGAATACCCCTAATGGACATAGCAGAAAGTATGACTGCACTTGATATCCATTTCAGATACCAAGATGTTTCATACTTTGGTGTTGCAGACTTAGACCATCTATTTGAATGCTCTAGTTCTTCTTTACTTGGACTTTCCTTCGTCTTCATAATGTTGGCCCCAATGCATTTTTATATTTTGTTGTCTGATTTTCTTATTGTAAAGCTTCTTGTTCTTTTTCTTCTCTTTCCTTGAAAGAGAGTGTATTGTTTGTATCTTTGTTTTTATCATATCATATATAAGGAAAGAATCGTTGACACGATAGATGATAGGGAAGGAGAGAGTTTAACCTATCTAACCTATCAGCACCTATAGGGATAACCCAATTTTCAACTGCCATGTTGTGTCAACAACTCTTAAACTAATAATTCTTTGTGGTTTCATAATCCGATAATTCGTGACCCTTACTTATTGTCCATGTTTCAGTCCATTCAGTCTTGTCAGTACAATAGACCGAAATCTTCTTCCAAACACCATTGACCTTTTTAATCACTGGCTCATAGTAGACAGAATCACCATATTCAATTTGTTGTTTCTCATACTCTGGAACATAGCTATCTTCGACAAGTGTCCAATCTAAAGTATATTCCTCAGAACCTTCATTTTTGTAGCAAATAAGATTACAAAGCTCATTAAATAAATCTTCAAACTTAGAGCTATACATATCCTCAGTAGAGTAAGTGCTACCAACTGGAATCAAGTATTCAGAACCACCTTTGTTCTTCCAATACTGAGGGCATTCTCCCTCACCATCCCAATCATGGGCTCCATAATTCTCTCTGTACTGTGTGTTAATTACTAATTTCAATATCTTCTCCTATTACTTCCAGCATTTGTAACCAGAGCAATCCTCTAGTTTTTCTCCACAATGAAAACAGAAACCTTTTTCGTTGGCTTCTTTTTCTTCTAATTCTTGTTGATGTGCAGATTGTCCCTCTGCTAAGGCATCTTCTTCTGTGAATTCATTTCCAATAACATTGGAGAATTCATTTTCAAAGTTTTCAAAATCGTTTAACATTATTTTCTCCCTTTTAAATTTCCTATGATCTTATTATACGACAATATGTACCCACCTGTCAAGTTGGAGTTGGCGATCTGGATGGGACTCGAACCCACAACCACTGCCGTGACAGGGCAGTATTCTAACCAATTGAACTACCAGACCCTTATGCAACTTTTCCAAAATATTTATCATGTTCTTTTTTTAACCAAGCTTTGTACTCTGGTGTAGAAACGATATTTGTTCCTAACTCTTTGTCATAGTGAACACCAAGTGCATCCGCTTTTTCATGAGTGACCCAACCATGTCCTTTGACATGTTTCAAATCTTCGATTGAAATTTTGTAGTGAGCACCAAATGTATCTTCAACATAAATTGTTTTAGTCATTGGCCCTACTGCATAGTTTGATTCACCATAATTTACTTTACCGACTTTTTCGATAATTGGAACTGCTGGTTTGATCCAGTAGTTAGATTCAAATTGAGGTGCCTCAATGCATTTTTCGAGACCTTGTTTGACCTCGATTCCGATATAATCGCAATATTTTCCGTTCATAATTCTTCTCCTAAAAATAAGGTGGAATTCAGAACTGGGTAGAGAGGGCACATCAAAGCCGTCGTAACCAGTTCTGTTATCAAACCAATGTTGTTTATCTCATCCATCACTAATGAACTTTTGACTCCGCTTTTAAGGACTGGCAGTGAACCAGCAACTGTCTTGGTTAATTCCTTGATATTTTTCATTTATTCTCCTATGTTCTTATTATACTATTTTATGTACCCCTGTGTCAAACTTGACTTATGGGTACATATAATGATATCATGTCTTTTTAAGGGATATGACCCATAGTAATAGAGGGTCTCAATCGGATGCTCGGAGTATGCAAACCCTACTGTCCTGTCCCAAAACCCCAAAATGACTAAATAGTGAGAAAGAGTATATGAATAAAATGGTTGGATTAAGTATTGCAGGCCCTCGTGGTGGTAAAGTAAAGGAAGAAGAAGTTCTTTTTAACTTTACTAATGAGTGTATTGACATTCTAGGTCTTGACTTGTATAAGTTTGAATTAGACATTTTTGTGTCTAATAAATTTGAAAGGGATTTTGCTGATGCAGTTGGTTGTTGTTATGGTGACACTGAAAGTGTTGTTGTTGAACTTGCTCGTAGAGATTGGAATGATGAAAAGTCTGATATGTTAACGACCCTTGCACATGAAATGATTCATGTTTGGCAATGTGTTAAAGGTGAACGATTCAAAGAAAATCCAGCACGAAAACATGAGGCATTCTTAACTGAACTAGTCATGGCACGACTTGATCTTGAATTGTGGAGTATAAATAAGTAATCCTTTATTTGTGAAGTTTAAAGAAGTAGTCTGCATCTAATAGAACTAATGGTTTAGTTCTATTTTTTTTAAGCACTACTAAAGGTTCATAGTCTCCAGAATTCTCACATGCTTGATCGTATGCAGCCCAGAGATTAACTTTCTCTTGGTTCTTGCATTCGATTGAATATGGGAATTTGGTTCTTGCAGCTCTTGCCATAGTAACATCTTCACCACCAGCACCCATTGAAGTAGACTGGATGTCTTCTGGATGAATATCCAATTCTTCTATGAGTCTCTCACGAGTCCACTTCTGTAGATTCCTACCCTTTGCTTTTGCACTCTGCGTTTTCATTATCTAATATTATTTGCATTTTGTCTAATAATCCATTGATCTCTTCATATCTATGGTAACTACAACAACATGAAATCTCTTCTCTGATTTGATTCACTAGTTCTTGCATCTAAGTAATTGTCTCCCAATGAATGATTGATTCATTCTGAATATCTTCCCACCTTTTTTCATCCATTCTCCATACTAGAATTGCTGTGCTAGCTAATTGTTGATGGAAGTCTAGACTTTGTGGTATTAAAGTAGTATCTAAAGTACAAGGTGCAGTCACTTTCTTGCCAGAATTCATGGTGGTAAAAATGATTTTAACTTGACCCTGTTGGAGGCTCTTATGTAATTTTGGGTCAATT